>Ga0207952_1000836_pt1 | contig 17921 bp, 13 predicted proteins | sample SubbioR12Aug_8Ca_FD_184831 | JGI IMG/M metagenome (GOLD analysis project Ga0207952, IMG submission 184831) | Serpentinite rock and fluid subsurface biosphere microbial communities from McLaughlin Reserve, California, USA - CR12Aug_8Ca (SPAdes) | ecosystem: Environmental > Terrestrial > Deep...
CCCGCCGACACTGAGGCCCGCGGCTGATCCGCCCACGACCAGCGCGCCCACGGCAGCGACTCCGCCTCCGGCCAACCAGAGCGCGCGCGTGCGACGCCGGCCGAATTGGTCGCCATACCGCCAGGCCGCGAACTCTGGGCGCTGCGGCTCGCCGATGCGGACGAGCGTTGCGCCGCTCTTGAGCTTGGCAAGCCCGATGTTGTCGGTGGAGACGCGGGTGCGCGTATCGCAGTAAAGCTTCTCGGCTTGTTCGATGGCCTCCCAGCGCTCATCGAGCGGCGACAGGTTCCACCGTTCGCAGGTCCGGCACACCACCCAAAGGCGGCCGCGCGCGGCGTCGAATGCAATCCGCTGGCCAACCGGGAAAGCCTCAAGCGCCTCGTTGCTACCGAGCGGCTTGTTGCAGAAAATGCAGGTGGAGAACATCGTATGAGTGAGGCGTTCTCTCATTCTAACGGGTTTGAATGCGACGAAGTTTCTGGCTGGTGCTGAGTTTTGCCCTCGCGGTGGTGGCCCTCGCGCGCGGCCGATCGTCGCCGGATGCGGGCCCACTCAAGGCACCCGTCGACACGCTGGTCATCAACAGCAAGCTGAACATCGCCCTCCCCTCGTCGGCTATTCCGTGGCGGATCCTCGGGAAACCGACCTATCGGGTGACACCGGCCAGCGTGGCGCACAGTCCGCACGCCGGGGCGGTGGCATGCGACACGACGGGCGATGCACTGCTCACGGCAGGCAATCGCTTCTCGAGGCGCTCAGTACTACTCGTCTGTCGGCCGGTTCGCTCGTTCTTTCCGTTTCAGAGCATTCGCATTGCGCTCGGCAGCGAACCCGTCAGAATGCCGCCTGTTCCGAACCGAGGGCTTGATGGCCGCCCCGTGACCCTTCTGGCCGGCACCGCGCGAATGCGCGACACAACAATCGCTCGACTCGACTCGGGAATGATCCGTCCCGTGGCACTCGGGCGAACGTTTGTCGAGATGGATTTCTCCGGGGCGGATGCGGTGCTTGGTGTGGAAGTCTATGAGACGGTAACAGCAGGTCCGGTCACGCTGCCGGGCGGAGGAATGAAGAGCTGGCGCTTGCCGCGCGGCCGCTATGAGATCAACCTCACGCCGGCCGAGGGTGCCACCTCCCAGCCGCTCGCACTGTCGATGTACAAGGCCAATTGTGCTCCCGGCCGGCAGGGGCCCCAGCATATCCACTGCGTGACATATGAAGAGGGGGCGCTCATTGTGCGCAACACGCGGGCACCTGGCCGACGCTCCGACCAGACCGGAAAAGTGTTGATCGTTCGTCAGGGGTGGTGACGCCCCGACACTAGCAGCGTGAAACACCTGACGCTGCCGTCGCACCGGCACGATAGTTTCCGCAAATGACTGACACACGCCACGACGTCGGCGGCATCGGCCCCATCCTCTCGCCGCGCAGCATCGCCGTGATCGGCGCATCGCGCCGCGACGGTATGGGCCACCAGATCTTCCACAACCTGCTCCACTACGGATTCGCGGGCACGGCCTATCCAGTAAACGCCAAGGCACGCGCCGTCTGCGGCGTACGTTCATACCCGTCGGTGGCCGAGATTCCGGAAGCGGTGGACCTCGGCGTGGTGGTCGTACCGCAGCCGCAAGTGATCGATGTCGTCACGCAATGCTGTGATGCCGGCGTGAAGTCACTCGTGGTGATCTCCGCCGGATTCAAGGAAGTGGGCGAACAGGGCGCGGCGCGCGAGAAAGTGCTGACCGATCTCGTCCGCTCGCGCGGCGTGCGCATGGTGGGTCCCAACTGCATGGGGGTGGTGAATGCCGACCCCGATGTGGCGATGAACGCCACTTTTGCCACGGCCTTCCCTCCCTTTGGCCCTGCGGCATTCGTGTCGCAGTCGGGCGCGCTCGGCCTCAGCATCCTCGATCGCGCGCGCGAGTACGGCATCGGCATGTCGCAGTTCGTCTCCGTCGGCAACAAGAGCGACGTGAGCGGCAACGACCTGCTCCTGCAGTGGGAACACGACCCCGCGGTGAAGGTGATCCTGATGTACGTGGAGAGTTTCGGCAATCCGCGCAAGTTCCTGGAGATCGCGCAACGCCTGACGAAACGAAAGCCCATCATCGTGGTGAAATCGGGACGCTCCGCGGCCGGCGCGCGCGCGGCGAGTTCACACACCGGTGCGCTGGCTGCGAGCGATGCCGCGGTGGATTCGATGCTCACACAGGCAGGCGTTCTTCGCGCGGCAACAATCGAAGAGCTGTTCGATATCGCGATGGCGTTTGGCGCGCGATCGCTCCCCAAGTCGCGCCGCACGGCCGTGCTCACAAACGCCGGCGGCCCGGGCATTCTCGCGGCCGACGCACTCGAAGCCGAGCAGATCCAGCTCGCTGAGTTGAGTCCAGCGACCGTCGAGGCACTACGGCCGATTCTCCCCGCCGAAGCCAGCATCAGGAATCCACTCGACATGGTGGCATCGGCCACGCCGCCATCGTACGCCAAGGCACTCACGGCACTGCTGGCCGATCCGAACATCGACGTAGTCGTCCCGATCTTCGTTCCCCCGTATGGAGTGAAACAGGAAGACGTTGCCGACGCGATTGCCACGGCAGCGCGCACGGAACTCACGAAGCCGATTCTCGCCGTGCTGATGGGCCGCGAAGGGCTTCCCGCTGGCCGTGCGGAGCTCCTCGAGGTCGGTGTGCCGACCTACGTGTTTCCTGAGTCGGTCGCCCGCGCACTCGCCGCGCTCAATCGCCATGTGGAGTGGGCGGCAATACCGAACGTCGCGATCAAACCGTTGCCGGTCGACACGCCGCGCGCCGACGCAATCATGGCGGCCGCGTTGCGCGAGAAGCGGGAACATCTCACACAAATTGAAGCGCTCGATCTGGTCGAGGCCTATGGAGTGCGGACGGCCCGGGCCAAGCTCGTCACGACACGGGAGGCCCTCGCCGCGACCGGCAGCGCGCTGGGCTATCCGTTGGTGATGAAGATCGTTTCACCCGACATCATCCATAAGACCGACGTCGGCGGTGTGGTTGTCGGCCTGCGCGACGAAGCCGATCTGCGCGCCGCATACGATGCGATGATGAAGAACGTGGCAACGCGGGCGCCGGGCGCAAGGGTGACCGGAGTCGTTTTGCAGCAGATGATCACCGGCGGCCGCGAGTTGATCGCCGGACTCACGCGCGACGCTGGCTTTGGCACGCTCGTGATGTTCGGGCTCGGCGGTGTACTCGTCGAGGCGCTTCACGATGTGGTATTCCGAATGGCACCCATCGGCGACCGCGATGCCTACGAGATGCTCGACGGGATCCGCGGCACCAAGCTGCTCGGCACGCTGCGCGGGGATCCGCCCGTTGACCGGGTTGCCCTTGCCGGGGCGATTCGGCGTATTGCCCAGCTTGGCGCCGATTTCCCCCAGATTATGGAATTCGACGCAAACCCGCTGCTCGCATCATCTTCCGGCGTGGTCGCGTTGGACGCCCGGGTCCGGATTTCGCTCGGCGGGTAACCGGCAGCATATTTCATGGTTCGCGGGTATCACCATCCCGCCACCAAGCCGGAGTCAGCTGATGCAGATCCATCGTTCATTCGCCGCAGTCGCGGCTCTCGTTCTCATCGCCGGCAGCTTGTCGGCTCAAGGCCGCGGCGGTCGCGGCACAGCAATCCAGCCAGGCGAACAGTGCCCGCCGGGCACGACTGAGATCCGGCCACGCACCTGCATGGCACCCGAGTTCGCGCCGCCGAGCATTGTGGACTACCGGCCGCGCAACACGCTGAAGGTGCCGGAGCACAAGGTGCCGAAGGCCAAGTTCCCTGTGATCGACTATCACGCGCACGTCGGCGGATTCCTCACACCGCAGCGGATCGATTCACTCCGCATGCATATGGATGCGCTCAACCTCGGCATGATGTTGGTGACCGACAACATCTCGGGCGATCGACTCAAGAGTGTTGTCGCGGCGGTGCAGGCGACGCCAACGATGAAGGACCGGGTACGGATTTTCACCGGCGTACGGCTGCAGGGCGCTGGTGGCGCCGGGTGGGCCGAGTCAGTGGTCAAGCAACTCGAAGAAGACGTAGCAGCCGGCGCCGTGGGCATTGGCGAAATCGGCAAGGGCTTTGGTCTTTCCACGCAGAAGGCGGACGGCTCGCTCCTCAAGATCGACGATCCGGTTCTCGATCCTATTTGGGAAGCCGCGGCGCGCCTCAAGATTCCGGTGTTCATTCACACCGCTGAACCCGAAGAGTTCTTCGCTCCGATCGACTTCAACAACGAACGCTGGCTCGAGCTTGCGCTCTTCAATGATCGGCGCAACGGCCCGGGCACCGGTCGGCCGACGTTCGCGGATCTGATGACCCAGCGGGACAACCTCTTCAAACGGCATCCAAAGACGACGTTCGTTGCGGCTCACATGGGCTGGCACGCGCAGGACCTCGGACGGCTCGGCAAAATGTTCGACGAAATGCCGAATGTGTATGCCGAGCTGGGCGCGGTGCTCTATGACATCGGACGCCAACCGCGCGCGGCACGCGACTTCTTCATCAAGTACCAGGACAGGATTCTCTTCGGCAAGGATTCGTTCCAGCCCGAGGAGTATCCGTACTACTGGCGTGTGTTCGAGACGCAGGATGACTACTTCGATTACTATCGCGACTACCACGCCTTCTGGAAACTCTACGGCGTGAACCTTCCGGACGAGGTGCTGAAGAAGGTGTACTACAAGAACGCGATGCGCATCACGCCGAACGTGCCGTCGGCGGGATTTCCGAGATAGGCCATGGCAGGGATCGCAGCACCTGCCATTGAAGCACACATCGATATCGCGGCGAAGCCGGAGTGGGTGTGGTCGGTGATGCGAGACTGCGAGCGCTGGATTTTGACGGCCTCGAGATTACCCGGGTTTCAGCAGCAACATCTCCCTTGCAGCAGAGCGAGTTGGTACCCCGCCCCCGCGCGCTGGGCGACCAGCCGCGGGGCGACCAGCCGCGGGGCGGCGGCTGTCGCTCGGGCTCCGATAGCCGGCAGGTTCTCGCCCGGGAACGGGCGAGAGGAGCGCGGTGGTGAGTTACTCTGGCGGCCTGGGCACCGTGATCACGACGTTGTTCACAACGTGAGCCCGCGACGCCGAAACACTATCCGTCCGGAGGCTCTCGCGCGCCAGTGTTGAGCCCACGACATTGAACTCGAACGTCTGTTCGATCAACTGTCGCACGGCGCGGCCCTTCACCATCGCAGGCGTAAAGCGCATGTTCGGCATTGCGTAGCGCACCGCAGCTTTGAAGAGTTCGTGCGTCGAGCGCAATACCTTCAACGAGCTTGAGTCCGCGCTGCCGTCCTCGTTGACGACAAACTGGACGATGACAACGCCTTCGACGCCGGCCGAGCGCAGGATGTCGGGGTAGCGTGGCCGCTGCGTGTTTGGGGCCTCTTCCACGGACTTGCTTACAGCAAGCTCCATGACTTCTGCCGCCGGCTTGGTAGTCACTTTCTGTTCTGTCTTTGCTGGCGCTGGTGGCGCCTTCTGCTCCTGACCAGTCGGCTTCGGTGGTGGCAACTTTGCTGGGCCCTGCTGCGCTTGTGTACGCGTCGCGATGGCCGGAAAGGTACGCTCCGCAGGTGACGCGACCGCCACGGGAACCACCGCTCTCGGCGTGCGCACGCCCGCCATCGCGGGTGAGGTGAATGCAAAGACTGCGAGACCAATCGCTACCACGCTCAGCGTGACAGCCCGCGCGCGCGAGTGCTTCGTGGTTGGCTCGTTCATTGTACCGATCCTCCATTCAAGGTCTGTGCTTGATTCCGCGAGCATGGGTGCCAGGCGTGCATGCGCCTGCCGTTGCGCCACAAGCATGAGAAGTCGTCCGTACCGTTCGAGATTCTCGCGGGCGGCGAGCACGCGCGCGTCGCAGTCCAGCTCCACCGCGAGTCGCAGACGGCGCGCCATCCACCAGACTACGGGATTCCAAGGCATTACAGTCGTCGCAAGTGCCGCGCCGAGCATCACACCGCCGTCGCCGCTCGCCACGTGTTCGCGTTCGTGGCGCAGAACCAAACTGCGCAGAGGTGCGTCGAGCTCGAGCAACCAGCGCGGCACCACGATTCGCGGGTTCCAGAACCCGCTGACCGCCGGACCCGCCGACTCCGAAACCAGCACTTGCGTTCCATCGAGCATCGCGGACTGGGCCGTACGCGTCACAGCTCGCATCCGAAGCATCGCCAGGACGATCCGAGCGCTGAGAGCAAGTGAAAGGGCAATCCACGCGACAACCAATGCTTGATCGATCCTCTCACCTGTCGATGCGCCGATCGGGAGCTGGACGGCGAGAGTCTGAGACGCATCCGACGATATCCGGGTTGTGATGCGCGTGACCGCGGCCTGAGGCACAAGCACCGTCCAGAGTCCGGCCAAAAGGGGCCAGAGCGTCGCTGCGGCGATCGCAAAGGCCCACGGCAGGCGCCTTGGCTTTCCGACGGCTGCTCCCGCGCGCTCACCAAGCATGGCCGCGCCGGCGAGGACAAGTGCGAAGAGCGCCGAGGCCAACATCCAGTTGAGGATCACTTGCCACCTCCCGACTTTTTGTCGCGCGCCGAAATGGCGCGGGCCATGCGCCGCAGCTCGGCTGCATCGAGTTCGTGGTCGTCGACCAACCGCGCGAGCAATGCCTCTGGTGATCCGTCAAAGAACTTCCGGACAATGCGGGCGAGTGCGCTCTTTTGCGCCACGCGCTGAGCCACCCGCGGCGCGTAGCGATGCGCCCGTCCCTCCTCTTCATGCGACACGAACCCCTTGGCTTCGAGGTTGCGCAGGATCGTCAACACCGTGGTGTAGGCGAGCTTGTCCGGCATGAGCCGCTTGCGCACCTCTTCCACCGTCCCTGATCCCATTTCCCAGAGCGCAGCCATCACATCGAGTTCCCGCTCGCCGAGCGCGGTGTCATTCATCGCTGACACTCCGATCTACTAAGTGGATAGTAGATAGTACGCTGGCCGGTAGAATCTGTCAACTATCGTCATAGTAGTTCGGGGATTGAGCTCCGGCCGGGGTTATCTTTCGTCATGCCACACCGCGACGCCGTACCCACGCCGGAGGCGACGCCCGGCTTCGGCGCGCTCAACCTCGATCCTCGTGTCCTCGCAGCACTTTCTGCGCTCGGCTACGAAGAACCCACCCCAATCCAGCGCTCGGCGATTCCGCATCTGCTCGCCGGCCGCGATGTGCTGGCCCAGGCCGCGACCGGAACAGGCAAGACCGCGGCGTTTGCGCTGCCGCTGCTGCACGGCCTGCGCACGGACGCCCCTCCCCGTGAGCGCACGAGTGCCCTGGTGCTCGTTCCAACGCGCGAACTCGCGATGCAGGTGGCCGAGGCCATCTACCGCTACGGCAAGTCGATTGGAGCGGTGGCGCTTCCGGTCTATGGTGGCGCGGCAATGGATGGACAGATCCGCTCGCTCAAGCGCGGCGTGGACATCGTGATTGCCACGCCGGGCCGTGCGCTCGATCACATTCGCCGTCGCACGATCCACCTCGCCGGCGTCCGCACGGTCGTGCTCGACGAAGCTGACGAGATGCTCGACATGGGGTTCGCCGAGGACCTCGAGGCGATCCTGGCCGAAACACCTGCGGACAAGCAGGTAGCCCTCTTCTCGGCCACTCTCGCGCCGCGCATTTCGGCGATCGCCCAGACGCACCTCCGCAATCCCGAAATCATCCGCATCGATTCTGCGGCGGTTAAGGCCGGCAACTCGGCGAAGATTCGCCAGGTGGCGTACGTCGTGCCGCGGGCGCACAAGATGCTCGCCCTAGGCCGCATTCTCGACGTGGAGCAGCCGAAGAGCGCGATTGTGTTCTGCCGCACACGCACGGAAGTGGATGAACTCACCGAGACACTCAACGCGCGTGGATATCACGCTGAGGCGTTGCACGGCGGGCTCTCGCAGGAGCAGCGGGACCGCGTGATGAAGAAGTTCCGCGCGCACGTCTCGGACCTGTTGATCGCGACGGATGTGGCCGCTCGTGGGCTCGATGTGCAGCACGTGTCGCACGTGGTGAACTACGACGTGCCCGCGGCCGCAGATGCCTACGTGCATCGCATTGGCCGCACGGGACGCGCCGGCCGCACCGGCACCGCGATCACGCTCGCCGAACCACGCGAGCAGCGCATGCTCGCCAATATCGAGCGCGTAACGGGGCAGAAGGTGGAGATAGCGCCCGTGCCGACGGTTGCCGACCTCAAGGCCCGTCGGCTTGAGGCGACGCAGGCCGCCTTGCGCGAGGCAATCCTTGCCGGTGAACTCGACCAATGGCGGACTGTGGTGAAGGCGCTGATGGGCGAGTTCGACATCGCGGACATCGCCGCTGCGGCGGTGAAGCAGGTCGCGGCCGGCGCCGTGAGTGACGAGCAAGAGATCCCGGCAACGGTCATACGGGAGCGCAGCCGCCCGCCCAAGCCGGAGTCGGCCACCAATGCGAAGGTGAAGCGGGCGAAGCCAGGTTGGACGGCCGCGCGGATCTACATCGGCGGCGGGCGAAAGGTGAAGATCCGGGCCGGTGATCTCGTTGGCGCCATCACCGGCGAGGCCGGCGTGGACTCAACGGCGGTCGGCGCGATCACGATCTTTGATCGGCACTCAATCGTCGAAGTTCCTGAGACGATGGTCGGCGAAATCATCGCCGCGCTCTCGCGGACGACCATCAAGGGGAAGAAGCTGCAGGTGCGGCGCGACCGCTCGGTCTAGCCGTCGCAGCCGCAGGCGCGGATACCTCTACCGCGCGAGTTTCTTCACCCCTTCCAGAATCTTGGTCTCGATGCGGCCCGTTGAACCGCACTCGCGCGGATTCTTGTACACGCCGGTGACATCAACGCCCGCCGCGGCCGCAGCAATACCCAGAGTCGTTCCGCCGCCATCCGTTGGCGTCACCCACGTGACGATCGCAATCGTGAGCCGGTACGCGTCGGCGTTGGAGCCCGTCGCGCTCTCGCCGCAGCTGAACGACAGCGACATCGGTGCCTTGCCCAGCACCCGCATGCGTTCAAAGCGCTCGCTCCCGATGATCCCCGACTTGCCATCGGTGTTGCCAGTCGGGATGCCGAGATCCGTGTAGGTCTTCAGCACGGCCTGATAGACCATCTCGGGAGTGGCCTGGAGCTTGTGCTCCTGGCGCAGCGAATCCATGAGCACGAGCTCGGACCACGCCGGGAGTTTGACGCGGACGCCCTGCGCGTCCAGGGACATGGCCATCAGTCCGGTCAGTGCAGCGGCAGACACCGCGGCGGCGCATGTGCCTCGAATCATGGGAGAATCCCCTCAAAGAGTGTTGCCAGGTTGCCGTTTTCCAGTCGGAGCGCCAGGAACGCCGTGGCGTTGGCGACGGCGAATGATACCCCGCTCAGGTTCCGATGTGGCTCTACACCGGGAATGGGCCTCGGATAGATGGATGCCCAGCAGCGGATTCCCATGCCTCCTTCGTTCCGGACGACCACAAACTCCTCACGCTCGAACTCGCGTGCGGCTTCAACACCGGCGACCTGAACTCCGGCGAGCGCGCCAGGCAACTGCGGCACGCCACCGACGGTGGAGGCTGCCACGACGAGACACTGCGCCGCGCCGGCGTGCTGCACGGCTTCACGCAACAACGCGGCATGCGCGAAATTCGGCGTCCCCAGCGAAAGATTGATGAGATGGCAGCCGGCGTCGGCGGCCCATGTGATCGCACGCGCGAGAGTTGCCGCATCGGTCGCGAGGTCGCGATCAAAAATCCGCACGGGCACGAGCTCCGCGTTCGGCGCCTTTTCGCGAATCGCGGCCGACACAGCGGTGCCGTGGCCGATACGATCCGCTGTGTCAGCTGCGAGCCCGACAAAAGATGTGCCCACACCGACAAGTCCGCCCACATGCGGGTGGTTCCGCGCGACTCCACTATCCACCACGGCGATCCGAACCCCGCGGCCAGTTCGACCTGCGAAGGGTGGGTCCGAAAGCCTGTGGCGCGGGCCGATCACGGCGTGGCGCGCGTTTGCTCGCCGCCGAAGAGTCGGGCGAATGTACCGCCGGCTGCGAGTAGCGATTCCGGAGTGCCGTCCTCCACGACCTGTCCCCCGTCGAGCACGAGGACGCGGGGGGCGCGACGTGCCATCGCGAGGCGGTGCGTGATCACAATGGTTGTGCGACCGCGCATCACGCTGTCGTACCCGGCGACGACATCGGCCTCGGTTGCCGGATCCAGTGCACCGGTGGCTTCATCGAGCACGAGCACCGCTGGGTCAGCGAGGAACGCCCGCGCAATCGCAAGACGTTGCCGCTCACCAGCGGAGAGCGCACGCCCCCGTTCACCGACGACCGTGCGAAGGCCATCCGGCAGTCGGGCCACAAGTTCCTCGAGACCGCTTGCCCGCACGGCCTCACGAATGTCCCCGTCGGTCGCATCTGGCCGCGCAAAGCGGAGGTTCTCCTCGATCGGCGCGTTGAACACAAACGGTTCCTGATCCACAACCACCACATGTCTGCGGACGTCGGCAAGGCGGAGCTGCTTCAGGTCAAAGTCGTCGAGCAACACCGCCCCGTTCTCCGCGTCGATCTGACGGGCAAAGAGATCGGCGATCGTGCTCTTCCCCGCCCCGCTTGGCCCAACGATGGCAATGCGCTCACCCGGTTCCACCCGAAAGCTCACGCGGTCCAGCACCGCCGTGCCGCGATCAAACGAGAAGCTCACGTTGCGAAAGGCGAGAGCGCCGCGCGGCTTGGCGAGCGGGACCGCATCGGGCGCTTCGGTGACATCCACCGGCGTGTCGAGAATTTCGTGTACGCGCCGCAACGACACGCGCGCCGTGGCCACACCGGCGTAGAGTCCCATCAGCCCCTGCACAGGGCCCAGCATGCGCACTTGGTAGGCAACGAAGGCGATCAACGTGCCGATCGTGATGGCTCCGCTGATCACCCGCCAGCCGCCAATGAGGAAGACCGCCGCGCTGCCCAGCGAGAGCAAGAGTCCGGGCATTCCGCCGGCCAGGTAGGTCAGGCGGCGCATCGCCATCAGGGAGTCAACAAAGGAATCGTTGCGCGCACGAAAGCGCGCCGCCTCCCGCTCCTGGGCGTTGAGACCCACGACCAGCTTCATGGCCTGCAGCGTGTCAATGAGAAAGGTCCCGATGGCGGCGCTCTCTTCGCGCAGCACGGCAATCGACGATTCGAGCTTCTTGCGATAGGTCACAAGCGCCCATGCCGCGATCGGCAACACGGCCAGCGCCGCGGCAAAGAGAATGGGATCGAGGTAGGCCAAGATCAGCACCGTACCGACGAGAAAGAGCACATTGCTCACCCAGGCCAGCGCCATTTCGGTGACGACGCGCTGGATCTCACCGAGGTCGCTGTTCATGCGCGAGACGATCTGGCCCAGCGGCATGCGCGCGTAGAAACGCGGGGAAAGGGCCTGCAGGTGGCGAAAGAGCGCCAGCCGCATGTCAAAGAGAATGTCGGCGGACACTTTTGTGTATCGAAGTCCACTGATCACGTTGATGACAAAACTCGCCAGCGTGATCGTGAAGAAGAGGACGACGATCTCTGCCAGCGCCGCGGCATCGCGCCCCACCAGCGCCCGGTCCACGAATGCGCGGAAGAGGTAGGGCAGCGCGAGGGCGAGCACAGTGCCCACGAGCGAGAGACCCAGCACGAGAACGAGCCGGCGCCAGTACGGCCTGACATAGCCAAGCGCGCGCCGGAGATCGGGCGCGAGCAGCGGGGCCATAGTGGGTTCTGTCTAGTTGCCCGGGCCGGCTGGCCGCGGCGGCACGAGCGTGATCACCGTCATGTCCATATCGAAGACCACTGTGCGCTGCTTCTGGAACGTGTTGATGTCGTACACGTCGATCGAATTCCCGGCGGTGTGTATGTACAGGTTGTTTCCGCTGGACCCGATCGTGAGACCCATGCGCGGACGGCCCTCGAATTGCGTCTTGCCCGCGACGCGCCGGTTTTCCAGATCAAAGGACCAGAAGTGGTAGTTGCCGACCTCGTTCTGGATGCCGATGGCCTTTCGCTTGCCCGGAGCCAGTCGGAAACTTACCGGTGCCGTGGGGCCCAGCATGTAATAGTCGACCGTGCGATTTACGAGATCCACGCGCCCCACGCCCATCAGGGTGCGGCGATTCACCGGGTCGTTCACACGAAACAGGTTGGTGAAGAAGCCCGGCTCTTCGTACACGTCGGCTCCGAAGCCGGCATTGATCCGGCCCATTCCGTCTTCATAGAAGGTGGACGCGAGATCCCAGCGATCAACCTGCTTCAACGTCACCGCGTCGTAAATGAGGATGTCGTCGTTGGTGAAGAAATACATGAGGTCGCCGGCTGGCGAGAAGATCGTGTTGGCGAACTCACGCTCCTCGTTGCGCGGCCAGGGGATTGTGTCGGTGACGGCGCGCCTGGCAAAATCGTAGCGCAGCAGCTTCGGGCCCGTGACTTCGTATCGATCGGAACGCTTGGTGTACCACTTCACCAGAAGGATCGCATACCGATCCTTGGGGTCCACGCTCATGCCCCAGATCTGCACCGTGGTACTGGGCGTGCTGAGTGTGAACTTGCCGACCGCCTTTCTCGACGCGAGGTCGATGATCTCCACCTCATCGCCCCGCGGGTTCCGCACGTACATCCGGCTTCGGTCAGCCGACAGCGTCCAGCTGGCGGGAATGCCAATGGACAACTTGATCGAATCGCGCACGGCGAGGCTGGCCTCGTCGATGACGAGGATTTTGTCCGTGTAGGTGCCCATATAGAACGTGCCGCTGCCTTGCGCGCGAACCGCAAGCGGAAGGCAAGCGGCCAGCAGCGCGGCCAGCAGCGCGGCCAGCAGCGCGCGCGTCGCCCAGGAAGGTTTCGAGTGGCGCATATGGCCTAGGGAAAGATGAGGTCGATCTTGCGCCAGTCCTTTTGTGCCGACGCGCACTTGGCCACCCAGTCGGGCGCGTGGTTGTAGAGATCGGGCACGTGCGCAGGCCAGAAGCAGGTGATGTGGCAATCGTAGAGGTCGCGTTCCACGGGCTGGCACAGCCCAGCCGTGCTGCCGCTCGAGTCCACTTCCCAGCCGGGTGAGAATACGAAGGAGCAGCCGAGCGGGATGTGCGGGCCGGGCGGCGCACCGCCCTGCAAGGCCACCACATCGCGACCGTCGGGTGGCAGCAGCGACTGCTGGTCCACTCGCGCCGCTTTCTGGTTCACTGCCTTCAATCGCGCCATCGGATTCTCCTCTGCGCGGCGGCCCCAGTCACCGGCGGCACCGCTATGACACTCATCGTTCGAAACTCTGCAGGAATTCCGGCCGCCGTTCGGCGAGCGTTCCGTACACCTCGAGACACTTGTGCGTCCAGCTGCGGATCCATTCGCAGTAATGCAGGTTCGGCTGCTTCGTCGAACCGTAGCGTGTGTGGGCTTCGTGATAGCAGCCGCCCGCGCAGAGCGGGCGTGCCCAGCACTTGCTGCAGTCGGTCTTGTGCTCGATATGGTGATCAGCGAGAAATGCGTCCTGCCTCGCGTGATCAACGCCCCCAGTCACGCTGCCGAGGCCGTGGGCTCCTGAGCCGGCAAATCGGTGGCAGAGCGCCACCTCGCCGTCCGTGGCCACACCCATCAGTCCCATACCGGCACCACAGGGGTGCGACTTGCTCAAGCCCTTATGGATTTCCTCGAGGGTATCGCGCACGTTCGAGAACCGGTGCCGCTTACCAGCGAGCGTGTCGCGCAGGTACTCGTCGGCGAGGAGCTTGAACTGGTCGAGCATGCCATTGAATCCGTCGGCCTCAATCGCGTAGTCACGCTGCCACGACGTGGTGACCGGGGCGAAGCCGACTTCCCAGAAACCCAGTTCTTCTGCGAGGTGCCGGTAGATGCCAAGGACGTCGAGATTCTGTTTTGTGAGGGTGACACGAGCACCCACCGGGCGCCGCGTCTGGCGGGCAAGCAGTTCCCGCACGTTGGGGACGACCTGATCGTAGCTCCCCATTCCGTTCTTGAAGACCCGGAACTTGTCCTGCTGCTCCTTGTCCCCGTCCATGGATACGGTGACGCCGACGTCATTCTCCACCAACCAGTCGATGATCTCTGGGCGAAGGAGCGTGGCGTTCGTGGTCAGGCTCGCATCCACTTTCTTGCCCAGTTCGGCGCCACGCTCATGCGCGTAGGCGAGCGCCGACTTGAGCACCTTGAAATTGAGAAGCGTCTCGCCGCCAAAGAACGTCAGGTGCACCATCTTCTGGTCGCCCGACTCCGCAAACATGAAGTCCACGCTCTGGCGAGCGGTTTCCTCGCTCATGAAGCGCGGCTTGCTGCTCGCCTCGGTGATGCGATCCTCGCCGTACTCATAGCAGTAGGTGCAGGCGAGGTTGCACTTGCTGGTCACATTGACGACGAGCGTCGTGAGTGGCACGCGCTTGCGGGCGGGTGGTGCCGCAGGAGTTGCCGATATCGCCGCGGGGGCCGCGGGTACGACTGCGGTTGCCTGCCGCGCCTGGATCGCGCGCACACGTACGAGTTCCTCGACGGCCTCACGCACTTCAGGCAGCGGAAACCGCGAACCAAGTGCAACCGCCAGATCGGCAGGCGCCATTTCGCGCTCGCCAAGTGTGTCGAGCACGGCCACTGCGGCTTCATCGAGCTTGTAGACGGCGGCGGAGGGCACGAGATAGACGTACGGCAAGCCATCGCCGTCGAACACGTGCATCTCACCACGCTTGAACACGGTCACGGCGAACCCAACCCAGCCGTCCAGCGCATGTAGAGTGGCACGGTGACGACAAGGTGTGCCCGCGCCTTAATGGGCCGCGCACCCGCTTCAGGCGGCTGCCACGTGGCCACCACCCACACGTCACCGATGTTGTTGCGGCTCTGGCTGCGCGCCGGATTAGGGCCATCGAGCGACGGGGTGAAGAGGCCGTTGCGATCTATGGCGCCGACGTACTTGAGATCGTCGTCCGTGTACGTGACGCCGTACTCCTCGAGCGACCAGGTCACGCTCACCGGCCCGACTTCGTAATCGTCGGCCGTTTCCGGCTTGCCATCCGGTCCGTTGTTCCAGCCGCTGACTTCGAACTGTTGGTACTGCTTGGGATACGCCGCACCACCCACGCGCGCCATTCCCGCGCCGGGCGTCACCTTGATGCGATTGATCTTGTCGTAGACGACGATCGCGTCGCGAAGCGTGGTACCCGCGAGGAACAAATCGCGCTTCCCTGGCGCGGCGGCGGAGTCTGCGGCAATGCGCAACGCGATCGAATCCGGTGTCGCGCGGACGACGCGAAGCACGCGCAGCCCGGGTCCGAGATCGACCATGTCGGGCGTCACGGTACGCGGCAGGTTGGCGCCGAAGAGGATCAATTCCTCATCGCGCGTGTTGGTGCGAACGGCCGACTTCGACGTGCCGGCAAGGATCGGTCCTGCCGAAATGCGCATGGCCTTCACGTCGAGTCCAAATTCGTCGTAGCCGCCGCGGAACCAGCGGCCGGACATTTCCTGCCACGCCGGCTCGACGAACATGACTTCGCGGAGTCCGGTGTCGGCTGGCGTCTCGGTGGAACGGCCCCGCCATTGAAACCCGGTGTAGACGATGCTCTTACCCGTGCGCACCACGGTCTTGCCGCCGTTCACATAGCGGTACGACGCGCGCGTGGTGAACTCGTCCGCCGCCGTCGGCGACTTCGTGATCGTCATCCGCCCGTAAAACGCGCCACGACCGGGTTCGCTTCCAGACAGCAGCCAGCTTCCTTCCATCGGCGCGGTCCGCATCGTGGCCGACCAAGCAGTCCACTCCGGCGTCCGCAGCGGGAAGGCACGCGCGAGATGGTTGATCGCTGCATCCATAGGATGCGGTTGCGCGGCGCTGTCCGGTGGCGGCGGGGCGCCACGGCGGAATCCCTGAAAATCGACGCCGGGATAGAGCCCGCGGTGCGTGGCAATGAGCAGCTCCCACTCATCGCGTGTGCGCCGCTGCGTGATTACGCGTCCCAGCGAGTGGCAGGCGCGACAGGTGACCTCAGTGGTGCGGTCGGCTGTGTACCGATGTTCAATGAAGCGGCGTTCCATCTCGAAACGGCCGGGCCGCGCTTCGGCTGGCGAGAGGCCTTGTGCATTCGAGAGGTAGCGAACGATCGCGCGCGCGTCGGCCGGCTCCAGCTTCACATCGTTGAGCATGACCATGCGACGAAGCGACGTCTCCCACCCTTCCGGCGTCTTACGCTCATAGGAGAGCCGCTCGATCATCCCTGTCGTGGAATCGCGGCGATGACAACGCACGCAACTCTGGATGACCTTCGCATCGTGGATCGCGAATCCGGTCGTGGTATCGCGGCGGGCCGCTGGGCCGGCACGGCCCCCGCCCTGTGCCGCCGTCGTGGTCGCGACGGCCACCAGAATGGCCGATGCAAGTGCGATTCGTCTCGTGCAACGACCGTTCATCCGTACCGTCGCAGTCAAATCGTAGGCCAACAGATCTCTGATGGGCAACGCGCGAGAGTATAACGTGCGCGACGACCGTCAAGCAAATCGCAATGCACCCTTTGCCACCAGCACGGCAAGCGCGCTGAGAAAATCAGGAAGCGCAACGGGCGAAGCTGCGCGCAGGTACGCATCAAAGAGCTGTGGAACGTCGTCAAGCGACGGGGCGAGCCCCGCCAGCACGACCAGATCGACGTTTCGCACATAGCGCAGCGGCAGCGACTGCCCCGGAATGATCAGATGCTCGGTAAGCACCACCCGGTTGCCCACGACCACCGGGCGTTGTTCGCGTCGGATGCCGGGAACTGACTCCAAACGGAGTTGCTCGCGCCTGCGAATCGCATCAAATGCTGCGCGTACCTCTGTGTCCATACGCAACGCGGCGATGTCGGGCTCAGTGAGATCCGCGTCGGCATCACGCCCGGCGCGGTCGTTCCAAAAGCCGACCGGATGCGCGTTCCGGGCTTCGCCGGCAAGGGCCGTGAACTGGCGGCGAAGCCCCGCGACCATCGCCAGGCTACGCGCAGCAAAAAACTCGACCGCTGCCTGCTCCATCCCCGGCTCGGTGAGCGCCGAGTGAATCGTGACTGCCGCGAGCCATCCCGACGCCAGCGCCTTCTTGACTCCAAACGAGGACAGTGGATCCACAAACGATGCCGCATCACCGGCCAACAACACCCGCGATCCCGCGGGCGATGCGCATTCATATGAAGCTGCGTCGCGCGCCCATACGCTTCCAATGAAGCGCGCGTCGGCGGTGAGGCGCTGCATCAATTCGGTGCGCGCAAGTTCCTCACGATACGTCAGCCGCAATCGACGACCGGCCGCGAGTTCGGTGCGCGAGGGGTCGAGCATCACCGTGACCTGCCGACGAATCCGCGAAAGCGGCACCGACCACGCCCACCCACCTGGATAACTCTCCACAAAGGTGTGCGATTCGTCAGACAGCCCCCACGATGGTCGCCGCTCCCAGAGGCCAACAATCGCGGTCGTGCGAGGCCCAACGGTCCGCCGCGTCGACTCCTGCCGCGACATCAACCCGGCACGACCGGTCGCGTCCACGACCCAGGACGACTGCGCGGTCCGGCTCTGGCTGCGCTCTTCATAGCGAACCAAGTAGCGCTCGCCCTCCGGCGACACATCACGGACACTGGCGTGCCGATGCACGAGTGCTCCTCCGACTTTCGCCTGATTCAGCAGCACACGATCGAATGCCTCGCGCGACACCTGCCATCCACTCGCTCCGCCGCCGAATCGTTCCACGCGATCGTCGGCTGTCCCCCAACGCACCGTGTGCCCGGTGGATCGGATGAATCCTGCGGCGTTCACTGCCTCCAGGACGCCAATCTGCTCCAGGAGCCGCGTGCAACTCGGGGTCAGCGATTCTGCGAGCGGAGGGCCGGGCGCGGGACGCGTGAGGAGAAGCACCCGATGGCCCCACAGCGCGAGG
>Ga0207952_1000838_pt1 | contig 17910 bp, 14 predicted proteins | sample SubbioR12Aug_8Ca_FD_184831 | JGI IMG/M metagenome (GOLD analysis project Ga0207952, IMG submission 184831) | Serpentinite rock and fluid subsurface biosphere microbial communities from McLaughlin Reserve, California, USA - CR12Aug_8Ca (SPAdes) | ecosystem: Environmental > Terrestrial > Deep...
ACTGCAGATATTGCAGGTGATGGAACTACAACTGCAACTGTTCTTGCTCAGGCAATCATCAGTGAAGGTTTGAAGAACGTAGCTGCTGGTGCCAATCCAATGGATTTAAAGCGTGGTATTGATAAGGCTGTTGCTAAGGTGGTTGATAGCTTAAGAGCTCAATCTCAGGCAGTAGGAAACGATTCTAAAAAAATTGAGCAAGTAGCTACTATTTCTGCAAATAGTGATAGTGAAATTGGTAAGCTAATTGCAACTGCAATGGCTAAAGTTGGAAAAGAAGGTGTTATTACTGTAGAAGAAGCAAAAGGAACCGATACTACAGTTGATGTGGTTGAGGGTATGCAATTCGACCGTGGTTACATTTCTCCTTACTTTGTAACAAATAGCGAAAAAATGGAAGCTGAAATGCAGAATCCATACATTTTGATCTACGATAAGAAGATCAGCGCTATGAAAGATATTTTACATATTCTAGAGAAAGTGGCTCAAACCGGACGTCCTTTGGTAATTATAGCTGAAGATTTAGAAGGAGAAGCACTAGCTACTCTAGTGGTAAATAAATTGCGTGGTACTATTAAAGTTGCTGCTGTTAAAGCACCAGGTTTTGGAGATCGCAGAAAAGAAATGTTAACTGATATTGCTATCCTAACTGCAGGTACTGTAATTAGTGAAGAGCAAGGCTTCAAATTGGAAAACGCTGACCTTACCTATTTAGGACAAGCTGCTTCTATCACTATTGACAAGGATAACACAATTGTTGTTGGTGGTAAAGGTAAAAAAGCAGATATCACTGCTAGAGTTAACCAAATTAAGGCTCAGGTTGAAAATACCACTTCAGATTACGATCGCGAAAAATTACAAGAGCGTCTAGCTAAATTAAGCGGTGGTGTAGCGGTTCTATATGTAGGTGCTGCCACTGAAGTTGAAATGAAAGAGAAAAAAGATCGTGTAGACGATGCTTTACATGCTACAAGAGCAGCTGTTGAAGAAGGTATTGTTCCAGGTGGTGGAGTTGCCTACATTCGTGCAGTTGAAAGCTTAGAGAAGTTGAAAGGTGCAAACGAAGATGAAGCAACCGGTATTCAAATTGTGAAAAGAGCAATTGAAGAGCCACTACGTCAAATCGTTATCAATAGTGGTATAGAAGGTTCTATTGTTGTACAAAAAATTAAGGAAGGCAAGGCAGACTTCGGATTCAATGCTCGTACAGAAGTTTACGAAAACTTGTTTAAAGCAGGTGTAATTGATCCTACCAAAGTAACTCGTGTTGCTTTAGAGAATGCTGCTTCAATTGCTGCAATGTTGTTAACAACAGAGTGTGTAATTGCTGATAAGCCAAAACCTGAAGCGCCTCATGCACACGGTGGTGCTCCTGATATGGGTGGCATGGGTTACTAATCTGATTATCTTTAATTAGCCCTAAAATTGGGTTATAAATTTAAAAAAATCCAGCTATTAATTATGGCTGGATTTTTTTATATCCATCTATTTTCAATTGCCATTTTTACGGCACTCATTTTGTTATTTACCTGCATCTTCCGGTATATGTTGTCAATATGTTTCCTTACTGTTCCCTCACTTATAAAAAACATATGAGCTATTTGTTTGTAAGCATATCCATCTTTTATAGCTTTTATTATTTCCAATTCTCTTTTGGTTAAAAGATTAGGAGACATTTTTGCCGGTGATTGATACGTTTCTTTAATATGGTAAAGTGCTTTTAAGGCAATTCCTGCGGACATTGCTGCTCCCCCATCTATAATATTTTTTATGGATTGTTCAATTATACTAGCATTTTCGTCTTTAAGTATATAGCCTGAAGCCCCTACTAGTATTGCATTAAAAATTTTTTCATCGTCATCAAATGTGGTAATAATGAGAATTTTAGCATCTGGATGTCGATTCTTTATAATCTGTGTTGTTGTTATACCATCCATTAATGGCATTTCAATATCCATTAAAATAATATCAGTAGTTTGCTTGCTATATTTTTCCAAAAAATCTTCTCCATTAGTTGCAACAAATACTAACTCTAATTCAGGATAATTGGATAATTTATTCAGAATCAATTTTAATTCAAAAGGATTATCTTCTGCTATTGAAACAGTTATTTTATTCATAAGTATTCCATTTTTATAAAATTCCTTTATTATTCTTAGAATTTTGATACGTATATATCCGTATTTGCGAACCTTATAAAAAAGTTTATAATTTGTATTTTAAGGTAATTATAGTGCCTTTGTTAATTTGACTTTCAATGGAAATTGTGCCCCCAATTTCCAGCATATTCTGCCGCATATTTGATAAACCAAATCCATGATTAATGTTATTTTCATCAAATCCTTTACCGTTATCTTCAATCTTTATAATTAGTGTATTGTTTTCTGTTTTAATTGAAACTTTAATTGATGAAGCTTCTGCATGCTTAAATGAATTATTCGTAGCTTCTTGAATTACCCTAAACAGATTGGTGGCTTGTTTGGAAGTTAAAATACTGTCTTCATTTTCAATGAGCAAAATACTGAGTTTTACTTCATTTATTTTTAGGTAATACTCTCTTAGTTTCACAATCCATTCATCTAGTTTTACGGAGGGCTTGTTAATAAGCCATACTGTTCTTCTTAGCTCAACAATGGTTTCATTTAAAAGAGTTTTCAAATTTTCCACCTGTTTTTCTTCATTCGTAATTGATTGAACGGCATTATTAATATAAGTTAAATTAGCTCCAATATTGTCGTGGAGATCTCTTGAAATTCTAAGCCGATCATTCTGTAAAGTGTTTTGTGCCTCTAGTTTTAATTTTTCTTCTTTTAATTTTCTCGATCTATAAATAAAATAAGCGAATATGATAACTATCACTAACAATGAACCAATTAATATAAGTGTAATCTTTTGTTTGTTGTTTTTATTTTCTTGCTGGAGCAATTGCATATCTTTTTCTGCAGTTTTATAATTTACATAGAGCTCCGCAATATTTTTTTGTGAGTTGGTATTGAATAAACTGTCTTTAATAATGACATATTTTTTATAGATGTCAAATGCAAGTTTGTGATTATTCAGTTTGGAATATATGCCAGATAAACGCTTATAATTTTCCGCTTGCAAATCAATATATCCAAATGAAGAAGCGACACTATCACAAAACTCCAAATAAGGTATTGCCTTTTCTAAGGCTCCTTTTTGTTCATAAATCAAAGCCAAATCCATACTCTGTATGGCCATGCCAAATGTGTTATTTAGTTTCTTAAAAATCTCGAGTGACTGTAATCCTTTGGCTTCGGCTTTACCATAGTCCTTTTTTAGCATTGATGCACTAGCAATAAAACAATAGGAATAAGCCATTCCTAGGGAGTCTTTGAATTTGATTCTTGTTTTTAATGAAGCTGTATAAAAATCTATTGCTTTGTCAAATTCATTAAGGTATTCATATATGCCTCCCCACTCATTATACACAGTGGCTAGCGCACTTTCGTCATTTAATTCCTCAAAAATCTTTTTTGCTTTTCCATAGGTCTCTATGGCCTGGGGGTACATTTTTATTTTTTTGTACAATTTTGCCTGATCAATAAAAACAGCCCCAAGTTCTTTTTTGAAATTTCTTTTACTAAGAAACTGAACTGCAGTGTCATAATCTTTGGCGGCTTGGTCAAAGTTTCCTTTAAAATAATTCGCTTTTCCCCTGATACTCAAAAATACCCCTTTCCAAGGGTCCTTCTCATTCGTATAAATTAATACACTATCACAAAGTGAAACACTTCTTAGAGAATTAGTGGTTGACAAACTATCGGCTTTTTTTGCCAACAACTCCCAAGAAACGGTCGCATTTGAATAACTGCTAATGACTAGCCCAATAATTAGCAAGAAAACGGAGCCTGATCGATTCATGTTCAATCGCAATTGTTTTAAGTGACAGGGGGTGCTTAAAATCTAATTAAAAATACGGATTAATTCGTATTGACAACTGCTTCACAAGACCGGATTTTTACGCAAATATTAAAATATGCCACAACTACTTAGCTACCCTACTTATCGAAAACTGATCGTAGGTTTAATTACATGTTCTTGTTTTTTTCTATTATCGTGTAAGAAAAATGCTTCGCAATCTGGAACTTCAGAAAATACTGAAAATTGGGAAATCGTTCAGAATTTTCCCCAAGATAAAACATATGAAATTAATTCACTAGCTGGATTCAATAATGAAATCTATTTCGCTACATCTGGTCATAGGGTAACCAATAATTCAAGCAATTTTGATAACCAATTTCAAGGGAGTTTTTTTTATAAGCAACCAACAGGTTGGATGGTGAATCAAGTCAATAATATTGCTCCAATTGTCATTAAAGAATGGAATGGTGCTTTATATGGGATAAGAGAAAAAAGGACAGTTCGTACAACTATACCCGTAGTGAATTGGGAACATACTTATTATCTTTTTAAATGGGAGAATGGGAACTATATCAATTTGGATACGCTGGAATACACCAATAGCAATCTGATTAGTAAAGCTTCATTGGGTGATTTAACCCTTTGGGTGAATCAAAACAAGTTACACATTGTTTCTAGTACAACAAATGTTGCAATTTGGGAAGTTGTTAATAATAAGTTGATTAAAATGGCAGCTGAATTGCCTGTTCAGCCCACTCATATTGTAGCCACAGATAATTTTGATCTTAGTTTTACCCGTGTTAGGCAGTTAATTATAAGTCCAACTAGGACTCGATATATTGTTCAGGGTTTCTATTTTAATGGAACAACATTTTCTGAAGGGAAAATCTATGACTTTATTGTAGAAGAAGACACTGGTTTTTCCAACAAGGAAGCTAGTGCATACATGGCTGTGAAAGGAAATTTATGGGGAATTGGTTTCCAAGGAAATAAGCTCAAAAACCTTGACAATAATGCGGTACTTTCTGGATTAAGTTCAGGTAAAATCTTTCGACCTTCTCCTTTGGTTGCAAATAATGGTAAAATTTATATTATGGTAGGGGAAGAAAAATCGGCAGAAGCCTGTGCTGGGTTAGTTGTTTTTGACGGATCTAGTTTTAAACAAATGGGATTTAAGTTGCCTTCGGTGCTTGATTCATGTTCAGTTTTGACAGCAGTTACTGAATACAATGGTAAAGTTTATCTGTTGTTATTGAACAGAGGGCAGTTTGTTATTGTGAAAAATAAATAATATTTAATTCCATTGACTAGGCTGGGTTTTAATGTCTCAATATATAGCTGCTAAATCCTCTAGCAATTAAATATTGGGCAAGTCCATATGAAAGCATTACCAATACCCCTAGAAATGGGTCTTTATGAGAGAAAATATTAAGGGCAAGTATCATATCTGAAATTGCAAAGAAGATAGCCCCTACCCCAAAAAAATGCATCCCCCAGTATTTTGTGTCAGCAACAATCATGGTCATGAATGCAAACACACACATAATTGTAATTACAATCATATATATGTATACCGGGATGATTAAATCGCCAAGATTAGGACGTATTACTTTCATTATATCTGTTCCCAAGTGAAATACAAATGCGCCTAATAGAATTGGAATTACTGCATTTTTTCTGCGATATGGTTGTATCTGATTAAACAAATAACAATAACTAATATGGGCAATAATAAATGAAATCATGCCGGCAATAAATAGCCCAATTCCCTCAAACATCAAAAAAAGGTCACCTGCCCAAGAAGCTATAAAAGCCAACATTATCACAGCTTTGCTAATGGGTCTTGTAGCTAAGACATTTCCCTCTGTATCGGTCTTTGGAGCTTCTATAGGGGCGCTAAATGGTTGGGTTAAGGCTTGGTATAAATAGAATAACAACAATGGCATTAATAGTGGTTTGGTCAACTTTGAAACTGTCGTCCATCCCATACCTAAAAAAATACAATGCAAAAACAAAATAAGTAGGTAATAGGGAGCAGCTATTTTCTTAAAATTCATGTTATTAAATTTTAATTCAAAATAGGCTGTTTTTTTATTACAGAAAAGTTTCAATGAGGCGCTTAAAAAGTCGTTCAACCTGCTTACTTTCGCATGATGCAGATGGATGACGAAGCATTTTTTGCCTTCTGGCAGTTGAATAGCGAAAAAGAAAAAAGCAGTCGAAAAGCTTTTATGTTGGGCCTTTCATCGGGTTTTGCTATTGGGGTTGTTGTGCTTGCATTTATTTTATCTGGTTGGTATAAGCGCGCTACCATGGAAGCCAATAGTAAAATGAGTGCTTTTGTGCTTTTTATGGCCATTTTAGGCATTTCTATTTTTATCGCTTTTATGTATCGTAAGTTTAAATGGGAAATGAATGATCAACGATACCATGAAATTTTAGCTAAAAAACAAAAATTAACTACCAATGATGCAGCCATAAACAATGGTTCTGCGTCTTAAAAAGAAAACTGAGAATGAAAAAATCACTGATTGCTTTGGGTTTATTGATCACTTTTGCTGTTTTATCGTGTGGAAAAACCCAAGATACTGGCTGTACCCCAGTTGCGGTTGCTGCTGAAAAAGATGCTATGGTTAAATTTTGCACAGATAATAGCATAACTTACTCCGAGCATCCAAGCGGTTTATTGTATCAAATTATTAATCCTGGAACTGGAGCTACTTTAGACGCTTCATCCACTGTTTCTGCGATTTATACGGGTAAATATCTGAATGGTGTTACATTTGAAGCCAATGCTACACCAGCTACTTTTGGCCTTAATCAAGTGATAGAAGGCTGGAAAATAGGCATTCCTTTGGTTAAAAGAGGTGGCCGAATCCGCTTAATTATTCCATCTGCTTTAGCGTATTCATGTGTAGGTAGAGGCTCTATTCCGCCCAATACCCCTCTTTACTTTGATGTTACTGTGAATTAATCGCTCATTCCCCTATCTTTGCCGTCCTGAAAAAATCAGGAATAAAACTTCGTAAACCGTTACTAATATGCAACTGAAAGGTTTAGTGCGTTTTTTTGCCATAGCACTTACATTAATTTGTCTTTACCAGTTATCATTCACTTGGTTTGTAAACAGCCATGAATCTGCAATGGAAAAGAAAGCCACCGAGTGGTTAAAACGTTTCCCAACTGCAGAACAACAATATCCTGGCAATAAGGAATTGCAAGCTGCTTACACTGATTCTTTAGAAGAACTAAAGAAAACAAGATTACTCCGTTTGTTAGACAGTACCAAAGACACCAAATTGGCTTTTGGTTTAACTACTTATCGTAGTGCCAAAGAAAAAGAATTGATGTTGGGTCTAGACTTACAAGGTGGTATGAGTGTTACTATGGAAGTAGGCTTAGATGGTTTAATTAAATCTTTAAGCAACTTTACCAAAGATGCCAATTTCAACAAAGCATTGGATGCAGCTGTTGCAAGAAAAGCAAACAGTGGTGCAGATTTAATTACTTTATTCTTAGAAGAGTATAGTAAAGTAAGTCCTGATGGAAAATTGGCGCCATTCTTTACAACAAAAAGTGCTTCAGCAGTAAAAATTGAAGATTCCAATGATAAAGTAGAAAACTATTTAAGAAAGCAAGCTGAAGCTGCATTCAATAATACTTTCAGAATATTAAGAACCAGAATCGATCGTTTTGGTGTATCATCAAATAATATCAACCCTGATCCTGCAAAAGGCAGAATCAATATTGAATTGGCTGGTGTAAACGATAAAGATCGTGTAAGAAACTATTTACAGTCAACTGCCAATCTTCAATTCTTTGAAGTGTATACTTGGGAGAACAAAGACGTACAGTCAGGAATTGTTGCAGCTGATAAAGCAGTTCAAGATTATTTAACGGGTGCAGATAAAGTTGCAACAGTTGTAGATACAACTAAAGCCAGTGCATCAGTTCAGCCAAAAGGAGATACCAGCAAAACGGCTACCATTTCTTCAATGGCTACAAAAGCAACTTCAGCAAAGACCGATTCAGCTGCTATTAAAGCAACAGAGAATCCTATACTTCGTTTAATGCAGTTGACACAACCATATCAAGCTGAAAATGGTCGTCCGGTTTATCCTGCTGCATTAGGTTATATCCAATCTAAAGACACAGGTACTTTAAATGATTACTTAGCAATGGAATCTGTAAAAAGCAAGTTCCCTTCTAACTTGGTATTCATGTATGGTAAAGCTGAATTAGATGATCCTAAAGCAAAAGACATCCTTACTTTATATGCAATCAAAACCTTAGACAATGGTCAAGCCGAATTAGAAGGCGACCGTATTGCAGGTGCTTCTCAAGATTATGATGAGCGCGGTAGAATTGCCATTAAAATGAATATGGATAAAGTTGGTTCTAATATATGGGCAAAAATGACCACTAGAAATGTGGGCAAGCCAATTGCAATTGTATTAGATAATTTTGTTTACTCAGCTCCTAACGTGAATGACCCTATTACTACAGGTAATTCACAAATAAGTGGTAACTACACTATTAAAGAAGCACAAGATTTATCTGAGATTTTAGAGAGTGGTAAATTACCTGCTCCTGCTAAAATTGTTCAGAGTCAAACAGTAGGGCCAACTTTGGGTAGCGAATCTATTAAAGGTGGTGCAATGTCTTTTGGCATTTCATTTTTAGTAATTTTTGCCTTAATGTTATTGTACTTTAATACTGGTGGATGGGTAGCCAACATCGCATTAATCTTAAACTTATTATTCACAATTGGAGTATTAAGTGCTTTAGGATTTACCTTGACTGCGCCAGGTATTGCTGGTCTAGTTTTAACCATCGGTATGGCGGTAGATACCAACGTTATCATCTTTGAGCGTATTAAAGAAGAATTAACCAAGGGTAAAAACTATTCTGCTGCGGTAAATGAAGGTTATAAACGTTCACTTGCGCCAGTTTTGGATGGTCATATCACTACCCTATTAACGGCTATAATTCTTGCATACTTTGGACTAGGCCCTGTATTAGGATTTGCGACCACTCAAATCATTGGTATCCTATTATCCTTGTTCTGTGGAATTTTAGTATCTCGTTTAATATCTGATTGGTATACTAACAAGAACAGACACTTTGAATATTTTACTGGTATTTCTAAAAAGATATTCAATCATGCCAATTTCAAGTTTATTGAATACAGAAAGTATGCTTACATGCTATCTGCCGTAATCTTTGTAATGGGTATTGCTTCTTTTTTCCATGGTTTTGATGAAGGAGTTGAATTTGCTGGAGGTAGAAGCTATACAATTAAGTTTGATAAAGCGGTAGATCCAGAAATGATTCGCCAAGATTTAAAAACAGTGTTTGGAGAAGCGCCAATTATCAAAACAGTGGATGTTAAGAATCAAGTAAACATTACTACTTCTTATAAGATTAAAGAGACAGGAAATAATGTTGATGCTGAAGTTGAAAGTAAGTTATACGAAGGGTTAACTAAATATTTACCAACTGGAACTAGTTTTGATACATTTGAGAATACTTATAAGCAAGGTTCACAAACTGTATTACCTACTATATCCGATGATTTAAAAGCAGGTGCAACCAAAGCTACATTGTTTGCAGTATTAGTCATTTGCTTGTATATCTTTATTCGTTTCCGCGATTGGAGATATTCTTTAGGATCAATTGTTGCTTTAATGCACGACGTATTCGTAACATTAATTGTATTTAGTTTCTTAAAGGATTTCGTTCCATTCCCATTAGAAATTGATCAGCACTTTATTGCTGCAATCCTTACGGTTATTGGTTTCTCTATGAACGATACCGTAATTGTTTACGATCGTATTAGAGAAGATAGTGCAATGATGAAGGGATCGCCAAATGCAACTATCATTAACAGAGCTATCAATGAAACTTTAAGCAGAACCATTATGACTTCTGTTACTGTGTTCTTAACCATTCTAATCCTATTTATTTTTGGTGGAGAAGTAACTAGAGGATTTGCGTTTGCTATGTTGATTGGTGTGGCTACTGGTACTTATTCTTCCATATTTGTAGCAGCTCCTTTCTTAGTAGATTTTGGTAAAGGAAGAGCTTTAGGCACAAAAACTAAATAAGCAAACAGATTGATAATAAAAATGCCTCGATGAAAATCGGGGCATTTTTATTTAATTCTTTTTTCAGAGGGATTATAGCTGCTGAATCATTTGAAGAATTTACTATTTGTTACACCGCAAAAGAAGTTCCACAGCCGCAGGTTTTGCTGGCATTGGGGTTGCTAAAGGTAAATCCCCTACTATTTAGGCCACCTTGCCAATCTATTTCCATACCATACAAATAAAGGCTATGACTTTTATTCATGATACATGGTATCCCTTCAATTTCAAATAATTCGTCTTCTTTTTCGGTTTGGTCAAAACCTAAAACATAAGTCATTCCACTACATCCTCCACCTTTGACTCCTACCCTTAAACGTTGTGACTTATCAAAGTTGGGTTCAGCCATTAATCGCTTAATTTCTACAATTGCCCCTTCAGTAAAAGTTACTGGAATTTGAGTTGTAATTGCTGTTTCCATATTCACTATTTAGGTTACAAAGTTACCATTTTGCCTGAACCTTTGCCTCTTTAGGTTTACGATAGAAGGAATTCCTTGTTCATCCCCTACCTTTGCACAAAGAATTAGTAGAATGGATAATTCGGTGTTAATCACGGTAATTGTGGCTTTTTTTATTGCTTCTATGGCAGGTTATCTAATTTATTTGCAACGGAGGTTGGTCATTTATGAAAAACAACAAAATAAAGCAACGAGCCCACTCCCTCTTCAAGCTTATGAGCGACTTCTTTTATTGACCGATAGAATAGCTTTGCCCAATTTAATCAATAGAAATGTTGCTAATGCAATTACAGCAACAGAATTACAAATGATGTACACCAAAATTATTCGAGAAGAATTTGATTTTAATGTAACCCAGCAAATGTATATCAGCCCTGCATCTTGGAAAGCAGTTAAAAATTTAAAAGAAAAAAATTTACAAATCATCAACCAGATTGGACAGCAATTACCTTCTGAGGCTACAGGATTAGATTTGCAAAAAGCGATCATGCAATTCTTAGTTTCCAATCCTTCAGCGGCTTTACACGAGTTGGTTTCGGAAGCATTGAGTTATGAAGCCAAGCAATTATTATAATTAAAAAGACAACTATGTCAGTAAAAAAAATGACCGATAGCGGAATTGAAATAAAAGCTTGTTATACAGTTGAAGATATTAAAGCATTGAACCTGAGTGAAGAAATGCCTGGTCAGTTTCCCTATACAAGAGGCGTTCAAGCCGATATGTATAGAGGTAAGTTATGGACTATGCGACAGTACGCAGGCTTTTCCACTGCAGAAGAAAGTAATAAACGATACCATTATTTATTAAGTCAAGGAGTGATGGGATTAAGTGTTGCCTTTGATTTGCCTACCCAAATTGGTTACGATAGTGACCATTCATTATCGGAAGGTGAAGTGGGCAAAGTAGGTGTTGCCATTGATAGTTTAGAAGACATGGAGTTATTGTTCAAAGGTATTGAATTAGAAAAAGTAAGTACTTCAATGACCATTAATGCAACAGGATTTATTTTACTAGCCATGTATGTTGCATTAGCTAAAAAGCAAGGAGCCGACTTAAATAAAATTGCAGGTACCATTCAAAATGATATACTAAAAGAATATGCAGCAAGAGGCACTTATATATATCCACCAAAGCCTTCCATGAGAATTATTACCGATATATTTGAATGGTGCAGTACATCATTGCCCAAATGGAATACAATCTCAATTTCTGGATATCATATTAGAGAAGCAGGCAGTACAGCTGTTCAGGAAATAGCTTTTACTTTAAGCAATGGGAAAGCCTATGTAGAAGCTGCATTGGCAAAGGGTTTAGACATCAATGTTTTCGGGAAGAGATTGTCTTTCTTTTTTAATGCACATAATAATTTATTTGAGGAAGTAGCTAAGTTTAGAGCTGCTCGAAAAATGTGGGCGCGGATTATGAAAGACCTTGGTGCTACAGATGAAAAGGCAATGATGTTGCGTTTTCATACCCAAACTGGTGGAGCTACCTTAACAGCTCAACAACCTTTAAATAATATTAGCAGGGTTACTATTCAAACCCTTGCAGCTGTTCTAGGAGGCACGCAAAGCTTGCATACTAATGGTTATGATGAGGCATTGAGTTTACCAACTGAAGAAGCGGCTCGAATAGCGTTAAGAACCCAACAAATTGTTGCTTTTGAAAGTGGTGCGCCGGATTCCGTAGACCCATTGGCTGGTAGTTATTTTGTAGAATCACTAACCGCTGAGGTAGAAAATAAAGCTTGGGAATTAATGAATAAAATCACCGCAATGGGAGGCAGTGTAAGTGCTATTGAACAAGGTTTTATGCAAGAAGAAATTGCCCGCAGTGCATTCGATTACCAACGCAATATTGAAAGTGGTGAAAAAATTATTGTAGGGGTAAATAAATTTACTATTGACAAAGAAAATCCAGTGCCCGGATTTAAAATAGACGATAGTATTCGTCTGTTACAAACAGCTAAGTTGGCTGAATTAAAAAGCAAAAGAGATCAAGCAAAAGTAGCACAATGTTTAAGTGCAATTAAAGCGGCAGCTTCAGGTACAACCAACTTAATGCCACTAGTTATAGAAGCGGTTGAAACCTATTGTACACTTGGCGAAATTGCAGATACACTTCGCCAAGTATACGGAGAACATAGGTGATTTATAAAACGGTTATCAGGGCAAAAATTACTCCTGGTATCCAGAATAATAAAGTAAGTAATACACTAATCCAAAATGTGCCGTTGGTAGTGCCTTCGTGTAGGTAAACAGCTAATGGAGGAAGTAAAATGGCTAGAATAGCTAATAATACTTTATCTGTTGAAGGAGTAGCATTTGCTTTATTGGCTTTATACTCTTTCATCAAACTCTTTACTTCTTTTAGTTTAGCTTTTCTGTCTACTCTAGACAAACTTTTAAATTGACTCATGGCGTCTGTTACAACAGCATCATCCATTGTTATGGCTGCACTAGTGGTAGTCTTGTTGGTTTCACCCGTTGTTGTGCCAACAGATGAGGCAGTGGCATTTGAAAAGTTTAAAACAATTGCAGCTGCAAGTAAATAAGTAATTTTTTTCATAAGTATTCCGGTTTCCTTGAAGTTACACTATGTTTAATAGAATCTCTTTTTTAATTTTCTACTACTTCCTCATTTAATAAAGGTATTCAGTACCTTAGGAAATCTTAATTATAAGCTCCATATGAAAAAAATGATTGCCCTTTTATTACTGATTTCGGGCTCTGCAGTGGCACAGCCTACTGCAGCTAGGCTTGATCAATTATTCAAAGATGAAAACGCCAAAGTAATCAATTGGCGTAGGTATTTTCATGAATTCCCTGAATTAGGGAATCGAGAATTTAATACCTGTAAAAAAGTAGAAGAAACCTTAAAAAGTTTTGGAATTGGTACACGAATTGTTGCAAAAACTGGCGTAGTGGGTGTATTAAAGGGTGGTAAACCAGGTCCTGTTGTTGCTTTAAGGGCCGATATGGATGGTTTGCCAGTAGAAGAAAGAAACAATTTAGCATTTGCCTCTAAAGCAAAAGGTGAATACAATGGGGCAACGGTTCCTGTAATGCATGCATGTGGCCATGATTCACATGTGGCTATGTTATTAGGGGCTGCAGAGATTTTAAGTAAAATTAAAAATGATATAAGTGGAACGGTAGTATTCTTATTTCAACCTGCCGAAGAAGGCCCTCCAGGAACTGAGGAAGGAGGAGCTCCATTAATGATAAAAGAAGGTGCAATGGATGATCCTAAGGTGGATGCTGTATTTGGGATTCATATCAATTCAAAATACGACTTAGGTAAAATTTATTATAAACCAGGATCTACTATGGCATCTTCTGATTGGTTTACTATAAAAGTAAAGGGCAAACAGAGTCATGGTGCCTATCCATGGAATTCAATAGACCCTATTGTGGTAAGTGCAGAAATTATTCAAGCATTGCAAACGATTGTTAGCAGGAATATTGATATCACAAAATCTCCAGTGGTGGTTTCAGTTGGTAAAATTCAATCTGGTGTAAGGGCTAATATTATTCCAGAAGAAGCTATTATGGAAGGAACAATCAGAACACTAGATGATCAAGTTCAAAAAAATGTGCATGAAAAAATAAGATTAATTGCTAAAAATATTGCTGAAGCAAACGGTACAACTGCAGAAGTTATAATAGACACTAAAACATTAGTAACATATAGTGATCCTGAATTGGTTGCAAGAACCCTACCCTCTTTGCAAACTGCAGCGGGTGGCGCAGAAAATGTGAAGCTTACCAATTGGGTAACTGGTGCAGAAGACTTTTCTTTTTTTGGTACCAAAGCACCTGCGTTTTATTTTTTCTTAGGGGCAAGAGATCCGCAGTTCACTAGTTTTGAAACAGCTCCTGATCATCATACACCGGGATTTATGATAAATGATTCTAAACTAGATGTAGGAGTGAAAGCATTTGTTCACCTAGTATTAGATTATGCAAAAACAGGTAAAAAATAACCATATGAAAAGAATATTGTTATTGGCAGTATTAGGTTGTATGCAGTTTGCTCAAGCACAAGATAATTTAACGCCTGAAAAACTATGGCAAATACAACGTGTTTCCGCATTAGGTATTAGTAAAGACAAGCAATATATTGTCTATGCTGTTTCAACTCCAGATATTACAGCCAATAAAAATATTCGCAAGAAATTTAAGGTTCCAATAAACGGAGGACCTGCTATTGAATTAGTAAATAATGAAGACTTAATTACGAATGATCGAGTTTCATCTGATGGTAAGTACATTTTATACTCAGATGAAGTGAAAATTAATAAAGTTGCTGGGAAAGAGTTATATCCAGACTTGCCTAAGTCGGATGCTTATATTTATACTTCCCTAAATTATAGACATTGGGATACATGGGAAGATGGAGAATATAACCATGTTTTTGTTGCCCCATTTGCAAATGGAAAATCTTTACAGGGAAAAGACATCATGCCCAATGAACCTTACGATGCACCAACTAAGCCATTTGGAGGAGATGAAGATTTTATATGGCACCCAGATGGAAAGCATATTGTTTATGTAGCAAAGAAAAAATACGGTACCGATTATGCTGTTAGTACCAATACAGATCTCTATCAATATAATATGGAGACTGGTGTTACAATTAATTTAACAGAAGCCAATAAAGGATATGATCTCTCACCTCAGTTTAGTCAAAATGGAGTACTTGCTTGGATGCAAATGAAAAGAGATGGTTTTGAAGCAGACAAACAAGATCTAATTATATTGGCAAACGATAAATATCCAGTAAATCTTACTGCGCATAGAGATGATATTCATGTAGAAGGATTTAAGTGGAGTGAAGACGGACGGTCTATATTTTTCTGGGCCCCCATCAATGGTACCTTACAATTGTTTCAAGTTAATAATCCTGGACTTACTAAAATGTTACCAGTGATTAAACAATTGACTTCTGGTGATTTTGATATTACAGGAATAGTTGCACAAGTGGGTAATAATATAGTGGTTTCCAGAACCGATATGAATACTGCAGCCGAATTATACAAGCTGAATTTGCAGAACAATAATTTGGAACAACTCACTCATGTAAATGACCATTTTTATAGTAGCATTGCAAAATGTAAAACGGAAAGAAGATGGGTGCCAACAACTGATGGAAAAAAAATGTTGGTTTGGGTTATTTATCCTCCAGGTTTTGATGCTTCCAAAAAGTATCCAACCCTATTATATTGTCAAGGTGGGCCTCAAAGCCCATTAACGCAGTTTTATTCTTTTAGATGGAATTTTCAGTTGATGGCTTCGCAAGGATACATTGTAGTTGCGCCAAATCGTAGAGGGATGCCTGGACATGGTACTCAATGGAATGAGTCTATTAGTAAAGACCATGGTGGTCAAGTAATGAATGATTATTTGTCGGCCATTGATGCAGTTAGCAAAGAACCATTTGTAGATAATAATAGATTGGGCTGTGTAGGAGCAAGTTATGGAGGATACTCAGTATTTATGTTAGCAGGAATACACAACAACCGTTTTAAATCATTTATCTCGCATGATGGAATTTTTGATACTAAGAGTATGTATGGAACCACAGAGGAATTATGGTTTGTTAATTTCGATTATGGTGGTGCATATTGGGATAAAAATCCCGCTGCGCAAAAAACATACGGAGTTCAAAACCCCATCAATCATGTGGCTAAATGGAATACTCCCATCATGATTGTGCAAGGAGGAATGGATTTTAGAGTGCCCATCGAGCAAGGATTACAAGCATTTCAGGCTGCTCAATTAAGAGGAATCAAAAGTAAGTTATTGTATTTGCCAGGTGAAAATCATTGGGTATCTACCGCACAAAACGGTTTGGTATGGCAGCGAGAATTTTTCAAATGGTTGAAAGAAACCTTATAGTAAAACTATTAAGACTTGATAAACTTCTAAAAAGCGAACCCAATGGGTTCGCTTTTTAATTAGTATAATTTCTTGCTCCAAATAGCAAACTACCTATTCGAACCATCGTGCTGCCCTCTTCTATTGCTAAGGCATAATCACCACTCATGCCCATTGATAATATTGGTTCTTTATTAGCATGTTCAATCATCCACGATTTATACTGGATGAAGAGTCTATTTAAATAGCTAAATTCATTTCTAACTTTATCTAGATTGTCACTAAAAGAAGCCATGCCCATTAAGCCTTGAATTCTAATATTGGGTAATCCGTCAGTTTGTGCGATTATTTCACCTAACTCAGTTTCATCTAATCCAAATTTGGTTTCTTCCTCTGCAATATGAATTTGTAATAAACAATGAATGATTCGATTATTTTTTAAAGCTTGCTTGTTTATTTCTTGCAACAACTTTAAACTATCTACTCCATGAATTAAATGAACAAACGGAGCAATATATTTTGCTTTATTGCTTTGTAAATGACCAATGAAATGCCAGCGAATATCTTTAGGTAAAGCAGCTGCTTTATCTACTAATTCTTGAACGTAATTCTCTCCAAAATCTCTTTGACCCAATTGGTATAATTCCATTAAGTCTTCATTGGGTTTGGTTTTACTTACTGCTACCAAAGTGGTATTAGTATTAGCCAACTCTGTTAAAATATTTTGAAAAGCGATCTTGTTTACAGGCATAGAAGTAATTAACCAATCATTATTTTAAAATACTTCTACTGATTACAATTCGTTGAACTTCACTGGTTCCTTCATATATCTGGGTGATTTTTGCATCACGCATCAATCGTTCAACATGGTACTCTTTTACAAAACCATAACCACCATGTATTTGAACTGCTTCTGTAGATACCCACATTGCTGCTTCACTGGCAAACACTTTAGCCATAGAAGAGCTCAATGTATAATCTAACCCATTGTCTTTTTCCCATGCTGCTTTTAAACAAAGTAATCGAGCAGCTTCAATTTTAGTAGCCATATCAGCTAGTTTAAATTGAATGGCTTGATGATGCATAATTTCTTTTCCAAAAGCTTTACGTTGTTTGCTGTAAGCCAACGCTAATTCATATGCGCCGCTGGCTATTCCTAAAGCTTGAGAAGCAATACCAATTCTACCTCCAGCCAATGTTTTCATGGCAAATTTGAAACCAAAACCATCTTCCCCTATTCTATTTTCTTTTGGAACTTTCACATCATTAAACAAGATAGTATGAGTATCACTACCTCTAATACCTAATTTATTTTCTTTTGCAGCAACTGTTACACCAGGCCAGTTTTTCTCTACTATAAAGGCATTAATACCCTTACTTCCTTTTGCAGGATCTGTTTGAGCAATAACTAAATAAACTGATGCAGAAGATCCATTGGTAATCCAATTCTTAGTTCCATTTAACAAATAGTGATCCCCTTTATCTTCAGCGGTTGTTTGCTGACTGGTTGCGTCGCTTCCTGCCTCTGGCTCACTTAAT
>Ga0207952_1000839_pt1 | contig 17909 bp, 15 predicted proteins | sample SubbioR12Aug_8Ca_FD_184831 | JGI IMG/M metagenome (GOLD analysis project Ga0207952, IMG submission 184831) | Serpentinite rock and fluid subsurface biosphere microbial communities from McLaughlin Reserve, California, USA - CR12Aug_8Ca (SPAdes) | ecosystem: Environmental > Terrestrial > Deep...
CGTGCATCTAAATCCGGATCATGCCGAAACCCAAAACAAACCGACCCAGGAGATGGCTAACCAGGAGAAAATAGCTGCATAAGATTTTCACCTTGAGGCGACAACTCGCTTGAAATTTTCCGGTATAGAACAAAATACAAAAAGGTCAGAAGTTTCAATCCACGCGCCCGCGTGGGGCGCGACGGTGGCTGGATAGGTTTTGGCATGGGATCATTGGTTTCAATCCACGCGCCCGCGTGGGGCGCGACACGAATGCAAAAGCATTGTCTCAAGATATAAAGTTTCAATCCACGCGCCCGCGTGGGGCGCGACGACAATGGCACGGTGATATTAACCGCGCCAATGTTTCAATCCACGCGCCCGCGTGGGGCGCGACGCTCTGTCAAAAGGGCAAATGACCGTCTATCTGGTTTCAATCCACGCGCCCGCGTGGGGCGCGACTGCGCTTATCTGTATTACCAGCACGCCAACCGGTTTCAATCCACGCGCCCGCGTGGGGCGCGACGCTCAGGATAAAGATGGCATGTGGTGTTGGTTCGTTTCAATCCACGCGCCCGCGTGGGGCGCGACTAACTTCCTGCTGTTGCTCAAACGTCAAGCCATGTTTCAATCCACGCGCCCGCGTGGGGCGCGACCCTCACAGAAAATTATCTAAGCATTTCGCTTGGTTTCAATCCACGCGCCCGCGTGGGGCGCGACACAAAGGTTTAATGTTGCTGGACAAGGACCGAGTTTCAATCCACGCGCCCGCGTGGGGCGCGACACCTCGTCCAAATCAACATACCACCAGCCGCAGTTTCAATCCACGCGCCCGCGTGGGGCGCGACCATCATGCGGGTTTTGTTCGGATTGCACCAGGGTTTCAATCCACGCGCCCGCGTGGGGCGCGACGTTGCGCGGCGGTGATACAGAGATAGCGCCAGGAGTTTCAATCCACGCGCCCGCGTGGGGCGCGACCTGGCAAACCGAGCAGGCAAGCGAGAATATTCAGTTTCAATCCACGCGCCCGCGTGGGGCGCGACAGAGATAATCAACGTGAAAGAAGCGGCAACCAGTTTCAATCCACGCGCCCGCGTGGGGCGCGACCGGCTGTGTGAGCTGTCGTTATCGGCGTTTACGTTTCAATCCACGCGCCCGCGTGGGGCGCGACTTGTTACGGGTGGCGTGATGTATAACTTCCTTGTTTCAATCCACGCGCCCGCGTGGGGCGCGACCGCCATGACGCGATGGGGCGTATTCTGGCATGAGTTTCAATCCACGCGCCCGCGTGGGGCGCGACCTTCGTCGGGTCTTTAGCCCATATCCACGCGGGGTTTCAATCCACGCGCCCGCGTGGGGCGCGACGCTTTAACCGCAGCCTCAACCGTCAACCGGATTGTTTCAATCCACGCGCCCGCGTGGGGCGCGACCTTTTGTAACCTTGTCTACTGGTACCCCAGTGAAGTTTCAATCCACGCGCCCGCGTGGGGCGCGACGGGCTGCTGGGGCTTGTCCGAGCGCGTCGAGTACGGTTTCAATCCACGCGCCCGCGTGGGGCGCGACAGCGTTAAGGTTATCGGTTGATTTCAAAGGCAAAAGCGCCGATGAAATGCGAGCCGACCAAAATCAACGCAATAAACATTCTAAAGTATTTCCGGAAAATTCAAGAATCGGCGTAAACACTGGGCATTTCCGCAAATGCGAAACCTGCGGGATTTTCATGTTCGCTTGGGGTTCGCATCACAACAACAATAAGCCGTTCAAATCCACAGCCTTCTTCGCGCCTATGTGCTCGACCTTGCGCTCCCAGTTATTTCCCAGGTAATAAATCCGCAAGCTATCTTCTTCCGGATCCATTACGCCCATCAGCTGATTCTTCAGTTCAGTCCATTGCGCCATGTCCACTTCGATTTCAAACACCGAATATTGCACGCGCTGACCAAACACCTGACACAATCTGGCCATGCGCCGCAGGCGCTTCGGGCCGCCATCGTTTTTAAAACTGACGTCGTAAGTCACCAAGATCATCATGATTAAAGCTCCGGCTTATTTCCACAAAAACGGCACATAACTGTCGCAATCGCCGCGTAAGAAACGGGCCAGGATTTGCGCCTGCAACCACGGCAGCAAACCAAGCGGCACCGATTCTTCAAACCAAGGATGCGTCAAGGTATCTTGCTTGCGATCCTGCCAGGCAGCCAATAGCGTTCGGCGCGGTTCTTCTTTCAAGGTGACTGAGCCGTTGGGCCATTCTTCAAAATCCTTGAGCGACAATTGGCGTTTGTTGATTAACGACAGCACGAAGCGGTCTATCATCGGCCGAAATTCCTCCGCCAAGTCCAACGCCAGCGATGGCCGGCCGCTGCGTAATTGATGCAGAAAGCCGCTGGCCGGATCAAGGCCGGTAGTTTCCAATGCCGAGCGGCAATCATGGGTCAGCAAGGTATAACAAAACGACAACAAAGCATTAACCGGATCGGTCGGCGGGCGTCGCCTGCGGGCGTCGAATTGAAAGTCCGGCTGGCGGATCAAATGTTGGAACACGCCGAAATAGACTTGCGCCGCTTCGCCTTCCCGTCCCATCAGTGTATCGATGGCATCGCAGTCGGTTAGTTGCTGCAGGCAGCGGCTCAATCGTTTTTCCGCCGTCACCAATTCGGCAGACATTGTCTGCTCATTTTCCTTGTCACCATAATCACGCAGATAACGCCGCAGCACCGAGCGCTGGTTATACAGCTTGCCGGACAACATCGTGCGGGCGATGGCAACGCTTTTGTCGCGATTGGCACCGGTCAAATGTTGGGTGCGGCGCAATAACACATTGCCGCTGACCGGACCTTCGACGCGCGCCAGAAATTTGCCGAATTGATTCAGGTAAGTAATAGTGACAGCATGTTCCGCGCAGTGCGCCATCAGATACGGCGAGATGCTGACCTGACCGAAACATACCAAGCCTTGTAGTTTGTGTATCGGTACACGGGCTTTTATCTCGTCGCCGACCTTCATCACCAGATTGTCGTTGTCTTTGTGCACCCAGGCATTCTGGGTTTGAATGTAAATCACGTTACGTAACGGCCGCATGCTTAGTCCTGTGCCAATTGTTGCGCCAACCAGGCCGATGCAGGCCGGGTGAAGTCTTGTGGATGACATTGCTCGATCAGCGAGCAATTGCGGCATTTGTTAGCCTGATAAACCGCCTTGGGGGTGATTTTGGATTGTACGATGTCGCGGCAGGCTTGAATGGTTTGCAAGGTCAACTCCCGCAATGCCAAATCAAAATCGACCTTATGCCGGCGCCGCACTTCGCCGTAAAACAAGGCCCCTTCCGGCACTGCTAAATCTTCCATATCTTCCAGGCATAAGGCTTGGGCGCACAATTGCACTTCATCGGCACGATGCGCTTTCGGCTTGCCGCGCTTGTATTCAATGGGATACGGTTGTTCGTCGCCGTCGGGTTGGCGATGGTATTCCACCACGTCGGCCACACCTTCGATGCCCAGCGCACTGTGTGACAAACGCAGGGAGCGCACGGTACGAATATCGCCGCGTTTTTGCTTATCGGGCTGGTCTACACGTTGATGTAATACCTTGCCCTCGGCGGTAAACTGGTTTTCGATCCAGACGTCTTCCAGTTCGATCAAGGCAAACTGCCGGGGACAATACAGATAGTGTTGCAGACGGGAGAGGTAGATGGGTTCCAGTTCCATTGGGTTTTCCTGTTCTGAGTCGATTTTGCGGGTTTACACTTTCGAACTAGGCATTACGTTCAATCCCCGGAGCTCATCAAAAGTAAATCCGTTTGGGAAAAGTCGTTACCCTTGAATAACAAAGGTTTATTCAGATGCTTGGCCAATGCGTAACTGCAACAATCGCCGAAGTTTAATTTGGCCGGATGTCGACCTTTGCCATATTCGCGCCATGCCGTTCTGGCCAACAACGCTTGATCGCGATCAAAGGCGACGATGGTTGGCATCAACTCCGCCAATAATTCATCCAGTTTGTCGGCGCCGGCTTTACCTTTTTTGTATTCAATGACCATTGCCGTTTCCAGCAAACTGGCCGGACTGAGGTAAAGCACCTCTGACTCTGCAAGTTGCTGCAAGAACTGCTCGGAACCCGGCTCCATCAGCAACACGGCAATCAGCACCGATGAATCGACGACCATCATTCACCACCCCATAAACCCCGGTCATCACCCGCATAGCCAAGAATTTGCTCCGCCGAACGCTGATCCAGGGTTGGCAGCTGCGCGCATTCTTGGGCGATGCGCAGCAGTTTGGCTTTGCTATGCGGCTTTTCCGCATCGACCGCTTGGGCCGGTGCTTCAATAGTGATGTCATCAATCGGTATTTCCTTATGACTGGAAATAAGCGCCAACAAGTAGTCGACATAAACGTCTTTTAGTTTGATTTGGATGGTGGTCATGGTGAGTCCAAGGTTGCCGTGATGATCGCTATCAAGCTTGTTCTGATTCTACAAGGTGGAAGCTCGGGATAAAACATCTCGGTAAATTAACGAATAACTTGCCATATCCAGGCAAAAATATATTTGCCGCTAATTTACCGGGCTACCTGTGCGATCAAAAGCCGTCAATCTGTTCCGGTTTTAATCCATCAAGCGCATCCAGTGCATAACTGCCGTCGGCATTAACCTGCAAGCTGCCGTGTACTTTAGCAGACGAATACTGTCCGGCCTTGCTCTTGTGCTGCCACCAAATGACTTTTTTCACCGCCATCGAACCTTCCGGGCGGGCCGAAGAGGCATCGCCTTCAAACAAGCGCGGCAACACGGCTTTGATGGTTTCGGCGTCAGCATCGCTAAAGCCTGTTTTCTCGGCAAGCTGTGGCGTCATCGCGCCGTAGACAACATAAATCGCTTGGTCGACGCGGTGTTTCATACCCATTCTGTCTGAACTCATTTCACCACTTTCCCCTTCCCCATTAACACTTTTGGTAATCTGGGTGCTAGTAATACTGACAGGCTCAACACTGAATGCGGATTGAATGGTTACAGGGCCTCGCACTGGAATCGAAATACCATTTGCGCTGACGTTTTCTTCCGCACTATCCTCGCCTTTCTTGACTTTTTTCTTTTCCGCTTTCCAGGCAAATACTTGGCCAAAAGCCCGGACATCAAACCATTTCTCGCACGCTTGAGCGGCAGTTTTGTCTTGATTATTCTCTTTGCCATCAAAGATAAACGCTTTTTTACCTAAACCAATTGGTGGTTCAGCTTCAGCTCGATTTTTCAAGCTCGGCATACCATCAGACTTTTTGGCATCAGACTGCACAAAAATCGAATGTCCATCACTTTGTAGCCGATCCCGAATTTTACGTTTTAAGCACACATCTGTAATTTCACCATGACCAGAATAATCGGTACGCGGGCGATTGCCGTTGAGTGGATCACCGTTTGGATTAGCGTTTTTAACGATCAAAATAAGGGCGAAGTCGATTTTGTGGGTTAAGGTGCTCATGATTATTCTCCTGATTCTGGGTTGGCATCGTGCGCGTCAGCACTGTTGGTGGCGGATTCGGGTTTGTGTTTGTAATAGTGGCGCTGGCAGTGGTAGCCCAGTAAAAATTCGCCTGATAATTTGTCATTGCTGGTGAAGTCATCATGGTCAATCAACACCATGATGTTTTCTATATCTTTTTGGCGATTAGTTAAAAACCCTGCGTTTATTACCTGTAAACGGTGCATGTAAGGCTGCAAACTCAACTCAATTGTGCGCCAAGTATCGAAAGGTCGGTCAGCAAAACGTTGCATCAAACGCGCGGCATTCGTTGACCGATTTTCATTGCTCTTATACAAGGCAAATTCCTCGATGTAGTCAGCCACAGCAAGTAATCGACCGTATAAATAGTCACGGTCAAGTCGGTTTTCTTCTAGCGCCATAGCGTAGTCTCTCCTTAGTTTCAGTTCAGGGGTTCGTTGGTGGTAACCTTTATATAAGGCACAAGCAATTCCTAGATTTTTTTCCCATAAAGGCTGATTTCCTTGTTTATCGCGAGAATAAGCATTACGGTTACTTGCGTTGCGAACACATTGGTCAAGGATGTCGCGAGGTAATGGGGATTTATCAATAATGCACGACAACAAGCGCTCAACGGTTTTCCTTCTTAGCGTTTTATGAGCATCGCTATCAATGTCGCCATGTGCCGCAAGCGCTATATCGCGCGGCAATGGCGCACAAATTGGCCAAATGGTTTGGATTTTGGTTTTTTTACCGCTGTCATCATGTAACTGGCGCGTATGGCGCTGCCACCAAGCAAACTGCTTATGCCATGCGGTTAAGCGCTCAAAAAATTCATCCCGCAGCCATTCGCGATAATAAATTACCCCCATGCGACCCGGTGTAGCCGAGTCGATACCCATGAGCATAATTTGGTCATTGGGCTGGATTTCGTTGGCATAACCGGCCATGTAATTTCTGAGCCTAATCGCATAGGCTTGGCCTAGATTTTGGCCTGGATTGGTTTGTGTATCGATAACGATTGGCTGATCGCCTATTTCGAGATCGGAAAAATCATCATCCCAAACCGAGTCATGCAATGGCTGCGGCACCGGGGCACCGGATACGGCCCAGGAAACATAAACTTGATCGCCGTTACGAAAAGCTTGTTGGCGTTTTGGATCAACCAGCCAGCGTAAGGCATTATGGGCTTTTTGCGAGACTTCAAAGCCAATGCCACAGGCTTGGGTTTCATCCAGAAATTTACCGCGATAGGTATAGCCGTTACTGTCGTTAGATGAAATTAGTTTCGCCTTATCACCGCTATGGCGAATTTTGGCGGGATGCTTATTGGATATTGCCTGTTCTGCGCCGCTGACATAACAGAGCTGTTTCTCGACATTTTTAGCGGTATCAAAACTAATCCAACTGGTCTGTATGCTGGTGTCTTTCCAGGTTTCGCTGGTTGGGTCGCCGGGAATCTCTACTGACCAACAAATGAGTGCATCACCTTGGTCAAATTCATATTTATCTTCAGCATTTAAATCACCTTTAACAAGGGTTTTAGTTAAAACCTTGTAAATCTCAGGTGTAGTTTTATTTTTATTCCATTTTTCGACTGCGCTTTTACCAATTAAATTTGATAAGGTTTTATTTCCTACTTGGTCTTCCGCGTACAGCAGTTTTCCGTGGTTTATTAAGTCTTTGACAACAGTGCCTTTCTGAATGTAACGATATACCAATTCCACTTTGGGATGGACGTAGGGCGATTCACACCAAACTTGTAGCTGTTGATGATAGCGTTCAAAATAGGCATTTTTCTTGCCGCCGAATGCTGCGTAATCTTTAGCCACATATTGAATCTTGTCGGCAAGTGCGTGTGGGGCATTATTGCTACTGCGACCGGCTGAGTCTTCCGTAGCAGGTAATACGATCTGCGTTTTTTCCAACACAGAAGCCCGTCTAAAATTGCCTCCTCCGTCCAAAACGATGTTGATATGGGCGTTTTGCGGGGTATGGCTGATCGGCATTAACTGTTGCTCTAATGGCAAGTCCAGCAGCACTCCGGCTTCATAGGTTTGATAGAGTTTTTGCATCCAGCTCATAAGCACTCCTGTTCCGTTTGTTCTACCGCTTGCAGATTGTCGTCAATACCAAAGGCTTTAACACTCATCGGCCGAACAATCCGGCGCACAGAGCAATCTTCCGGCCTTGGAAAATGCAAAATGCCATTCTTGAGGGTGGCTTGCCACAATAGGGTTTCCAGGTTATTGCCACCGGTTTCATCAGGATAAGCGAAACTATGAAACATCAGACCAAAGGCCAGTTCGTCGATACCGTCATAAATACCGGCACCGCTGCCAAATTCGCAGGGTTCGACATAACCCTGGCAATCGCGAGTACCGAGAAAAATATCCTGCCGCCCGCCTTTTTCCAACATGCGTTGGGCAATGCTGTAATGTTTGCCGTCGATACGGTCGTTAGCCAATTCCGGGCGATGCAGATTCCATTCGAAATGGGCTTCCACTTGATATTCCACCTCGTGCAGAAAGGTATAAATCGCTAGGCTGTTGCCGCCGTTCCAGTTCAGAGGCTTGGTGCCTTTGGTCTGGGTACGCAGCGGCTTGACGATGCGAACTTTATCCACATACCAGATCAGCGTCGGCTTCCAGTAAATGGATTTGAGTACGCCCTTGATGGCTTCGTAAGTGGGCAGATGGTAAGAGCACTTCTCGCCGCCGATCCGGGTCACCGGGTCGGTAAACAGGGCGTATCGTCCCCATAATCGAAAACTGATGCGGTTATTCATAGGCAATTCCCTGCGCAGCTGCGCCTTTGGTCATATACAAAATAGCGGCTCTTTGTTGACGGCTTCTGTGGCTAAGCCAAACTCGTCGCTGTAATAGCGTTTATCCAGACAAAAAACAGCTTCTTCACCAATAGGATAAATCGCTTGTTGTTGCTGGAGTTTGCGCCAGTCGTTTGGGAAAACGTTGACGCTGAATTTCTGCGCACGTTTTAAACAGTCCCGATAACGAGCGGTTTCATAGCGGCTTAATCCGCACAATTCGGTAATCAAAGCTGCGCCTTCGCTCCAGGGCACGATAACGGCTTGAGTCGGCGCATCGATAGTTTTGAAATGCTGCGCGGCGGTTTTGAACGAGTGCCTGAGCATTTCAAAGCGGCTCGATTCTCTCACGATGCTGTTGTTGGGATTATGACTAAGCAAATTTAATAAGCTGTCATCCTGGCCCAGTTGTGCGGCTGGCAACCTGTAGTCCATTTCATCGGCGCGGTCATAGAAATAATATTGAAAGTAGCGGCTGATTGCCTCCGGGCCGAGCAAGTCGCTGTCGCCCAGTTCGTCTAAAACGCGCAGGGTGTGTTTCTGGCCTTCCTTGATGTCGATGAGTTGATTGATAGCTTCATGGGTCGGATTAACGACATGCACGGTAGCTTCGGATAAATGACCATGTCGATTGCAACGTCCGGCCGCCTGAGCAATGGAATCCAATCCGGCCAGAAAGCGAATCACGCTGGCAAAATCAATGTCGACACCGGCTTCTATCAATTGGGTGCTGATGCATAACACCGGTTGCTTACTATCTAGGCGCTGGCGTATATCTCGAAACACGCTGTGCCTATGTGCAGAGCACAAGTTGGTGCTGAGGTGGAACACCGTATTATCGCCCAATTCAGCCCGACACAATTGGTAGAGTTTTTGCGCCCAGGCTTTGGTGTTGACGATTACCAGACAATTGCCTTTGTTGCGCAGCTCGCTTAAAGCCAGCTCGGTAATCTCGCTTTCCGACCAGCCTTGCGGGCGAATTTGCGGCTGGATGGTGACCCGTTGCAATTGTTGAAACAGTTGCGGCACATCGGGCATCAATTCGTTCTGCTCGGGAATCTCCAACTGACCTTTAAGCGGTGCTTTGAGCTTATTCAACAACGGTTGAGTAGCAGTACATAAAACCGCCGTGGTGTTGGCTTGCTGAGTTAAAAAATTCAGCACATTGCAGAACAAATGGGTGCAGCGTATCGGCAGGGTTTGGATTTCGTCGAAGATGATGACGCTGTTGGCCAGTTGATGCAATCGCCGCACTCCGCGCGTGCCGCCGCCGAACAAGGTTTCCAGGAATTGCACCATGGTAGTAAGCACAATCGGCGCATCCCAGTTTTCAGCAGCCAATTTGCTGTGCCAGGTTTGCTTCTCCGGTTCCAGATTGCTGTGATGCTCCAATACCCACGGAAACGCATCCTGTTCGAATTCCAAGATGTCACGAATCGCCGTGGCGTTTTGTTCGATGATGGAGGTATAGGGAATCACGTAGATGATGCGCTCCAGTTGATGCTGTTGCGCGTGATGCAAGGCGTAGCGCAAACTGGCAAGTGTCTTGCCGCCGCCCGTGGGCACGGTCAGTGTATAAATAGCTTGGGTTTGGCCGGCACGTTGGTAACAGGCGTCGGAAATTTGCTGGCGAATGTCATCGATCGGGCCGACGTGCTCGGCGGGTTTATCGGCCCATTGCTGTAAATGCTGTTCCAGGCGCTCAACGGCAGTCCTCCAGTCCGGCTTTTGGCGTTGCCGGAAGGCCGTGTTTTCGACATATTCAAAATCGGCGCTACTGATGCGGTCGGCGTCTATCAGGCAACTGAATAAAAACCGCGTCCATAAACCGCGATTGAAATGGGTGATGGTGTCGGATGCGCCATCCAAGGCTTTCAGGCGCGTTAACATGCCGATGAGCAAATCCTTGCTTGCCAGCACTTTGGCGCGATCTTGAACGAGCGAATCGGCTTGTTGTTTGCATTCTGTTAAATGCGTTTTGTCATCGGCTTTATTGATGCGTTTGGCAAATAGATGTTCCTCACCATCCGCTGACAAATTGTCGATCAAGCCGCCGTGATGCGAGGCAATGCATAAGGCCAGAATCTGACCACACAGCTTGCCTTCGTCGTGATTGCCGTTTCTGGCGAATTTGGAGAGTGCATTCCAAACCCACTGCGCCCCGGCAGTCGAATGATCGATCTTGCCTTTCTGGCTGGGCTGGTCGTCGCCATCCGGTTCGCGCAAACCGGTTTCAGTACGGATATAGGTTTGGAATGCCGTGCTGTATTTGCCGAAATCGTGCAGCAATCCAATTAGTTCTCCGGCTTCCGCTGCTTTGATTTTGGTTGCTAAGTTTTTGGAAATTTCAGCTACTTCCAATAGGTGAGTAATTAAAGATTGAGCACTGTTATCTGATAAACGGACATGTGCTAAGTAATCTTTAGGTTGTTGCGTCATATTAGGGAATATTTTATGAATATCTGCATAGCCCATACCCTGATCGTTATACACAAGTCACATGAAATGGTGAAGTTCTCAAAATCCCTCTCCAGCAGGCGAAGGGGCTAAACACCACCACGATCCGGCATGGTGGTGTAAAAAGGGCTGTGCCATGGCAAATAGAGACGGAAATAACGATGAGCGGCCATCCGCGGGAATCCGGGATCAATCGGCCCTGTGCGGTTAAAACAGTGCGCTAATCGACTTGGTGCGCAGCCGATGCCGCCGGCTCAGGCCCGCGACGAAAACTCGCCGGTTTCGGAGTTGACTCTGATGATCTCGCCGGTCTCGATGTATTCCGGCACCTGGACTTCCAGGCCGGTGCTGAGTTTGGCGGTTTTGGTGCGTTTGGTGGCGCTGGAGCCTTTCATGGCCGGCGGGGTTTCGACGATTTGCAGGGAAACGATGTTGGGCAACTGGATGCCCAGCGCCGCGTCGTCCATCAGCAGCATGACGATGCCTTCCAGGCCGTCGGTCAGATATTCGGTTTGTCCTTCCAGGTCTTCGGCCGACAGCGCGTATTGTTCGTAGGTCTCGCTGTTCATGAAGTAATAGCTGTCGCCGTCCTGATAGGAAAATTGCACGGCGCAACGCGAGCAATCGGCGGCTTTCAGCATGTCGTCGCTTTTGAAGGTTTCGTCCAGTTTTTGCCGGGTTTTCATGTGGGTAAAGCGGACTTTATACAGCGTGGTGGCGCCGCGCGAAGTCGGATTGCGCACGTCGATTTTTTTGACCACATACGGTTCGCCGTTGATTTCGATGGCGGTTCCTTGCTTGAGTTCGTTGGCTTTGGGCACTGCTTATTCCTCGTCGGACTGATGAAAGTGGATATCCCGCCACTGGCCGGCTATCAAGCCTTGTAGCGGCTGGTACTGAATTTTGTAACGCATTTTACGACAATCTTCTATCCAAAAGCCCAGATAAACGAATTCGAGTTTCCGGCGTCTGGCTTCTTCGATTTGCCATAACACCGCAAACACGCCGGGGCTGTAATCGTCGAAATCCGGATCGAAGAAGGTATACACCGCCGACAGCGCGCGGTCCAATGCGTCCACCACGGCGACGGCCGCTAGCCGCCCCTCGATCAGAAATTCCACAAACCAGGTATCGCACCAGTTGCTGCCCAAAAAATGCAGGTAATCCTCGCGGCTGATAGCGGCGTCCGGGGTTTTTTCGTGGCGGGCGATTTGGTAACGGCGGTATAAATCGAAATGGCGTTCGTTGAATTCGGCGGTTTTAATCACAACCTGGGTATATTGATTGCGCCGGGCGCAGCGGCGTTGCTTGCGGTCGGCCCGAAAGGCCGCGACCGGAATTCGGCTGGGCACGCAAGCCCGGCAATTATCGCAGTGAGGCCGGTAGACTTGATCGCCGCTGCGGCGGAAACCCTGTTCTATCAGGCGCGAATAGAGCGTGGTGTCCATGGCAAAGTCGGGGTGAACCACCGCCGATTGAGCCAGTTTGCCGTCCAGATAGCTGCAATCGTGTTCGGCGGTGAGCCACAATGGCACGGATATCATTTTTGCCATGCTAATGGGGCGGGGGGCGACGGACAAAGCCGGTCGAGCAGGCCGGCGAATACTTGGCGCGGGATTTCTTCCGCTCCCAGGCTGAACAGGTGTCCGCTGCTGACTTGGCAGTCTATCAGTTGATAATCCCAAAGCGTCAGTTGCCCGACCAGATGCGCGAACACGACTTTCGAGGCATCGGTTTTGCGGTGGAACATGGATTCGCCGAAAAACACCCGGCCGATGCCGATGCCGTACAAGCCGCCGACCAGCTGTCGGTCTTGCCAGGCTTCGACGCTATGGGCAAAGCCCATTCTGTGCAATTGCAGATAAGCTTGTTTCATGTCCCCGGTAATCCAGGTGCCGCCTTGGTCGCCGCGCGGTGCTGCGCAAGCGGCGATGACCTGTTCGAAGGCGCTGTCGTAGCGGATTTCGAACAACTGTTTACGCAAGGTTTTCCGCAAGCTGCGCGACACGATGAGCTTGTCCGGAAACAGTACCAGCCGCGGATCGGGAGACCACCACAGGATGGGTTCGCCGGGATTGAACCAGGGAAAAATACCGTGCCGGTAAGCGTTGAGAATGCGTTGCGGCGACAAACAGCCGCCCACGGCAATCAAGCCGCTGGGTTCGCCCAGTGCCTTGTCGAGTGATGGAAAAGCTTGATTGGGGTTCAGTGCGTCGAGAACGTTGAGTTGCATCGAGAATGAAGCGGGAATAGCCTGCCGCTGCTCCCGCCAAACCTTAACCGGTCAGTTCGTCCAGGAATTTTTCCGCGTCCAGCGCCGCCATGCAACCGGCGCCCGCCGAGGTGATGGCTTGCTTGTAAACCGAGTCCATCACATCGCCGGCGGCGAATACGCCGGGTACGCTGGTGGCGGTGGCATTGCCCTGAATGCCGCTGTTGACGACGATATAGCCGTGCTGCATCTCCAACTGGCCGGCGAAAATATCGGTGTTGGGGGTGTGGCCGATGGCGATGAAGACGCCGTGCACGTCGATATCCTTGGTCGAGCCGTCCCGGCTGTTTTTGATGCGGATGCCGGTAACGCCCATGTCGTCGCCCAGCACTTCATCCAGTTGCTGGTTCCACTCGATGCGCACGTTGCCGGATTTGGCCTTTTCCAACAGTTTGTCGGAGAGGATTTTTTCGGAGCGGAACTTATCCCGGCGGTGCACCACGGTGACCTCGGAGGCGATATTGGCCAGATACAAGGCTTCTTCGACGGCGGTGTTGCCGCCGCCTATCACGGCCACCGGTTTATTGCGGTAGAAAAAGCCGTCGCAGGTGGCGCAGGCGGACACGCCGCGGCCTTTGAAGTCTTCCTCCGAGGGCAGCCCCAGGTATTTGGCCGACGCGCCGGTGGCTACGATCAACGCATCGCAGGTATAGATGCCGCTGTCGCCGGTCAGTGTAAAAGGCCGTTTCGAAAGGTCGGCGGTATGGATGTGGTCGAAAATAACCTCGGTATTGAAGCGCTCGGCATGGCGCAACATTCTGTCCATTAATTCGGGGCCTTGCACGCCGTCGACGTCGCCGGGCCAGTTGTCGACTTCGGTGGTGGTGGTCAATTGTCCGCCTTGTTGCATACCGGTAATCATCACCGGATTCAGATTGGCGCGCGCCGCGTAAACGGCGGCGGTGTAGCCGGCCGGGCCGGAACCTAAAATTAACAGTTTGCAATGTTTTGCGGCAGCCATTGAGGCAGTCTCCAGATGTCGGGTTGAGGTGGCAAAATTATACGGGCAATTGGCGGGCGATAAAACCGTAAAGCTGCCTATGTTTGGCCTGTCAAGCGGTTAAGCTAATGTGAAATCTGCTTTTATCATCTATAATCCTGTTTTATTGAGCTTTATTTTGCGAGCATTTAGTCATGGTAGCTGTTGTGGAAGAGAGAACTGCGAAAGGTTTTCGAGAAATTGCATTACTGGGGTTTTCCTGCTGCGGACTGTTTCTGTTGATTGCCCTGTTGACATTCGATTCCAACGATCCGGGCTGGAGCCACAGCACCTCGTTTCAGGAACTCAACAATGCCTGCGGACTGTTGGGAGCCTGGCTGGCCAATTTCGTTTTATATTTCTTCGGTTTGATGGCTTACCTGATTCCGCTGATGGTGTTCAGTTACGGCTACATGCTGTATGCCGCCGACAATACTCAAAGTAATCGCTGGTTGTTTTTGAGCCGCAGCGGCGGCTTTATCGCCACCATGGTTTCCGGGTCGGCGATTTTCTTTTTGCATTTGCATTTTTTAAGAACCAAGGTCGATTTGCCGGAAAGTCCGGGCGGTATTTTGGGCAGGGAAATCGGCGATGTGCTGGTGCATCTGCTGGGCAATTCCGGCTCGACCCTGCTGTTGCTGGCGGTATTTATGACCGGCGTGACCATGCTGACCGGGTTATCCTGGCTGGGCGCGATGAATTGGGTGGGCAAATTCGCCTTGGGAGCGTTCACGGTAGTGGGCCGGAAAGCCATCGCCGCGCCCGCGCTTTACCGGGCCGACAAGCCGCAACGGCCGGCCGCCGCCGGCAAAAAAATCCGCCCGCCGAAACCGGATGCGGTGGATGAAGAAGAGGCGCCGAAAAAGCCCAAGCTGCAAATTTTAAAACTGGCGCCCGAAGCGAAAATAGAAAAACCGGCCGCCGCTAAGCCGCAACGTAGAAAAGACGGCAAAATCGAGGATTTCGGACCGGACATTTATTTGAACGCCTTGCCGCCCTTGACCTTGCTGGATAAACGCGAGATTAAAGTCAAACGTTATTCCAAACTGGAGCTGGAAGAAATTTCCAGGCAAGTGGAGGACGTATTACAGGATTACGGTATCGCCGTTGAAGTGGAAGCCGTGCTGCCGGGGCCGGTGATTACCCGTTTCGAGTTGCGCTTGGCGGCGGGCGTTAAAGTCAGCCGTATCAGCACGCTGGCCAAGGATTTGGCGCGCGGCTTGTCGGTGACCAGCGTGCGTATCGTCGAGGTGATAGAAGGCAAATCGGTCATTGGTCTGGAGATTCCCAATCAGGAACGCGAAATGGTGTCATTGCGCGACTTATTGGTGTCCGACGAATTCGAGCGCTCCAAATCCAAGCTCAGCATTGCGATGGGCAAGGATATTTCCGGTACGCCGGTAGTGGCGGATCTGGGCAAGATGCCGCATGCGCTGGTGGCCGGCACCACCGGTTCCGGTAAGTCGGTCGCCATCAATACCATGATCTTGAGTTTGCTGTACAAATCCAAACCGGACGATGTGCGGCTGATCATGATAGACCCGAAAATGCTGGAATTGTCGGTTTACGAAGGCATTCCGCATTTGTTGACGCCGGTCGTCACCGATATGAAGGACGCCCAGAATGCCCTGCGCTGGGCGGTGGCGGAAATGGAGCGCCGTTATAAGCTGATGTCCAAGGTCGGGGTGCGTAATCTGGCCGGTTACAACCATGCCGTGCGCGAGGCGGAGGCGGCCGGCAAGCCGATCCGCGATCCGCTGTTCAGGCCGGAGACTCCGGTGGCGCTGGAAGACTATCCCACGCTGATGACCCTGCCCAGTATCGTCATCGTCATCGACGAATTGGCCGACATGATGATGGTGGTGGGTAAAAAGGTCGAGGAATTGATCGCCCGCTTGGCGCAGAAGGCGAGGGCGGCGGGCATTCATTTGGTGTTGGCGACTCAGCGCCCTTCGGTGGACGTGTTGACCGGTTTGATCAAGGCCAACGTGCCGACCCGGATTTCGTTTCAGGTTTCATCGCGCATCGATTCCCGTACCATTATCGACCAGGGCGGCGCCGAGGCGCTGCTGGGTAACGGCGACATGTTGTTTCTGCCGTCCGGCACCAGCATCCCGTTGCGCGCCCACGGCGCCTTCGTCGACGATCATGAAGTGCATAGAGTGGTGGAGTTTTTGAAAAAAACCGGTCCCACCAATTATCTGGACGAAATCACTCAGGAACGTACCGACAGCGGCGATGTGGCCGGGGCCGATGGCGAAGACAGCGAAAGCGACGCCTTATACGACGAAGCCGTGGCCTTCGTCACCGAATCCAGAAAGGCCTCGATTTCCAGCGTGCAACGCCGCTTTAAAATCGGCTATAACCGCGCCGCCCGCATCATAGAGGACATGGAAAATGCCGGCGTGGTCAGTCCGGCCGAAACCAACGGTACCCGCGAGGTGCTGGCGCCGCCGCCGCGTTGATAGCCGATGAATGCGGCGATTATTGCGTTATTGCTAATAATGCTGATGTCCACGGTAAGCAGTTGGTGGATGATCAGGCGCAAGGATCAGGAAAAGCCGGTGAAAATCATGATGTTCATCGGTTATTTCTGGTTGCTGACCTTTCTGCAGTTGCTGTTGGCCGCCTTGCTGTATTACATTGGCCGGCGTTTTTTTTCTCTTTAACCTCCCTATGAACATCGTTCCCGATTTGATCGGCTATCTGGCGGCCACGCTGACCACGGTGTCGTTTTTGCCGCAAGCCATTCTGACTTTGAAAACCCGCGATACCGATTCCTTGTCGCTGGGCATGTACAGCCTGTTCACCGGCGGGGTGTTGTTGTGGTTGATCTACGGCATTTATTTGTCCAATCCGGCCATTATTGCCGCCAACGCGGTGACGTTTTTGCTGGCGGCTTTGATATTGAGTTTTAAAATCCATAATTTGCTGCGCAAATAGGCGGCAAGGATAGTCATGAAAGTCGCCTTATTGGCCGGAACGCATTCCGGTTGCGGTAAAACCACGGTGATGCTGGCCTTGCTGCAATACCTCAAAAACCAAGCACTGAAGCCGCGGGCATTCAAGGTCGGGCCGGATTTTCTCGATCCGCTCTGGCACGCGGCGGTTACCGGTTCGCCATCCTATAACCTGGATACCCAAATGGTGGGCATAACCGAATCCCGCCGCGTGTTGAACCGGTTGGCCGGCCAGACGGAGTATGGCTTGATAGAAGGCGTGATGGGCATGTTCGACGGCCGCTCCGGGGTCGGCCAAGCCGGTTCCAGTGTCGATTTGGCCGCCCAACTCGCAGTGCCGGCTATTTTGGTGGTCGATGCGCGCGGCATCGCCGGTTCCATCGTGCCGCTGGTGAGCGGTTACCGCGATTTTGCCCGCCAACGCGGGGTCGAAATCGCCGGCATTGTCGCCAACCGGGTCGGCGGCGAGTTCCATGCCCGCCTGTTGTCCGAGGCCTTGGCCGACTACGGTTTGCCGCCGGTGCTGGCTTGGTTGGATAAGGCCGCGCCGGGCTTGGAGGAAAGGCATTTGGGCTTGACGATTCCCGATCAAGCCCGGATACCCGATTTTCAAGCGGCCTTGCGGGTCGAGCATGAAGCGTTGCTGGCGGCGTTTGCCGAATGTGTTCCCGGCGATGTTGCCGAAAGCGAGACGGCTGGGCTGCAAGGCAAAACCATCGCCGTTGCCAGGGATGAGGCCTGCTGTTTCATTTATCCGGGCAATGTCGATTACTTGTTGGAGCAGGGCGCGCGGCTGGCTTGGTTTTCGCCGGTGGCCGGCCAGCCGGTGCCCGCCGCCGATGCGCTGTGGCTGCCGGGCGGTTACCCGGAGTTATATGTCCGGCAATTGTCCGAGTCTGTTAGTTTGGCGTCGATAAAAGCCTTTATCGAATCCGGTAAACCGGTGTTGGCCGAATGCG
>Ga0207952_1000840_pt1 | contig 17898 bp, 24 predicted proteins | sample SubbioR12Aug_8Ca_FD_184831 | JGI IMG/M metagenome (GOLD analysis project Ga0207952, IMG submission 184831) | Serpentinite rock and fluid subsurface biosphere microbial communities from McLaughlin Reserve, California, USA - CR12Aug_8Ca (SPAdes) | ecosystem: Environmental > Terrestrial > Deep...
CTATTGTAAATGACGATATAGTATCACATAGTATTCTAAGTGGAACAAAAAACAGCGATCGTTATGTTCAATTTACTGCTGACAACAGAATTTCAACAGGTGAAATATTACCCGGTAAATCAACTAATATTACATTAGATAAAGCTGGATTTTATAGATTATATGATCCAAAATATCAATGGATGGAACTTACAGCATATGTATTTCCAACTATAGATGGTAATGTTGTTCTTGGTCAAGGAAAAAAATAATTCATTAATTTTTCCATTGCCATTTGTAATTCATATAAGAATCTAAAACAAATTGATTGAAAACCATTACAGACAAATCTGAAAATTCTTTTCCTTCTAAATCCTTTACAGTTCCAACAAAACTAGTCTCATTTTCAGTAGTAAGTGCTTCAAAAACATGAACTTTCATATTTTCAGTATCAAACCCATTATTTTTTAGATATTTTGCAATCTCTGATGGCATAAAATGTTTATCGGGTTGTTTAGGCCATGGTCTAGGAACTAAAACCACATTATACCCATCAATTAATGCTTTTTGTAATTCAAGTTTCTTTTCTTCAATTGAAGTTGTTACATGCATTGTAATTACTTTGGATTTATCTAACGGGACTTTTGCATTTGATGCTGCAACTTGAATTGAACTAATACCTGGAATTATTTCTACATCACCAAAAATCTCAATTAGTCTATCTACAACCTCAGACTCTGAAAAATTAACATCACCTGTAAATGGAATAACTAACGAACGATTTCCCAACACTGAATGAATTTTTTGATATGACTCTTCTTGATTGTTCATAGTGATTTCATAAATCTCTTTACCAACAATCAAATCTTCAATTGTTTTCAATGTGTATTTGTATCCAATAACTATGTCACAATTCTGTATGATTTCTTTTACAATACCAGTAACATATTTTGGCGAACCCGGACCTACACCTACAGCATAAATTTTTCCCAATTTACTTTGTAAATTTCTGCCTGTCTTTAATATATTGCACAAAAGGTTCCCAATCTACTTTCATGTATTTTGTAGGCTCTTTAACTGGATATTTTACCCAATCCTGTGCAATTGAATATTGATATTTTTGCTGTTTTCCATCTTTTTTATATTCTAAAAGTAAGATACTTCCCCACTCCTTTTCTTCATGTGAAATATTCAAAATATCATCAAAGGATATTTGAATATTTTTTTTATTTTTTATATCTTCCATTAAATTACTTTCATTATATCCATCATGACGAATCATTGTATTTTTAGATTTTAAAAAACTAATTACCTGTCTTTGTCTAATTGCTTGCCACCATCTCATCTTTGCCTCTGTTTTATGAACAAACATCAGATGTTTCTCAGTTAATACTAACATCCCTTCTTTTCCGCCAATTGAAAAGAAATTCTTTGACTCTCTCCATACAGAAACTAAATGTGCTTGAATCTTTTCATCTGATTGCATGGTGCTTAATTTATTAGACTTTGTTAAAAACTAATACAATTAGCTTTTATGTAAGATATTTTGAAATGGCTTGTTGAAAAAAATTCTTATTTTAATTTCATTATCAATACTTTTAATTAATTTTGGAAATCAATCATTTGCACAGTCTGATGATAAATTAGTAATTTTGCATACGAATCTTGGTAATATTGTAATTGAATTATTCCCAAATGATGCTCCTAACCATGTTCAGAATTTTATTAAATTAGTAGAAGATGGATTTTATGATGGAATTATTTTTCATAGAATAATTCCAGGATTTATGATTCAGGGTGGTGATCCAAATACAAAAGATGGAGATCAAAGTATTTGGGGAACTGGAGGACCAGGATATTCTGTAAATGCTGAATTTAATACAATTGAACATGATCGTGGAATTGTTTCTATGGCTAGAGCACAAGATCCAAACAGTGCGGGTTCACAATTTTTTATAGTTCATAAAGATTCAAATTTTCTTGATCAACAATATACCGTCTTTGGTAGAATTGTAACTGAAGAGAGCTTTGCAACACTTGACAAGATTGCATCAGTAAAAACTGGTGAGAAAGATATTCCAGTAAACACTGAACAAGTAAAAATCACCAAAGCCGAAGTTGTAAATCGTTCTGCAGTAACTAATTTACTTCAATTATCAGAACCTGAAAGAGTTACCACTCCGATAACAACTTCATCAGGTTTTCAACGGTATGAAGATAAGACATTAGATATTGAATTTGATGCACCAGAAGGTTGGTTACTACAACAACCAGAAAAAACTAATGAAAATTCTCCAGATGTAGTTGTTGTAGGACCCAGAATTGGCCCAATTAATCCTGTTATTTCTCTAACAATTTCAAATGTTGATGGAAAAACTTTAGATGATTTAATTCAAGAAAAAGCTAAACTTTTAGATGATGCACTTAAAACAGGTAACTTAGAAATTATTTCTCAAGAAAAATCTATAATCAATGAAAAGGAAGCATTCATCACTAATGCTAAAGGCATATTTCAAAGTGGAGGGGAATCATATAATGTACAATTCAAAGAAATAATAATTTCAACTCCTAAAAAATTCTACATTTTTTCATATAGTAATGGAATAGACGAATTTAATGATCAACTTTCTAAATTTGATGATTCTGTTAATTCTTTTAAAATAATATCAGAACCAATTAAAGAAATAAAATCCGCATCAGCTTCCGTAGAGGCAGAGGAAAAGGGTGGTGGATGTCTAATTGCTACAGCAGCGTATGGCTCTGAATTAGCTCCTCAAGTGCAACAACTAAGAGAAATAAGAGACAATACTATTCTTTCAACTCAATCTGGAACTACATTTATGACTGGATTTAACCAATTTTACTATTCTTTCAGTCCTATTGTAGCAGATCTGGAAAGAGAAAATCCTTTATTCAAAGAGGCAGTTAAATTGGCCATTACTCCAATGTTATCAACTCTTTCTATTATGACACTAGCTGAAGATGGTTCTGAAATCGAAGTATTAGGATTTGGACTTTCTGTACTTGTATTAAATTTTGGAATGTATTTTGTAATACCTACAATTGCAATTATTAAAATTAAAAATAAATTCTGATTCTAAAATTTATTTTGTATAAAAATTTATAATTACTGTTTTACCAAACATCATCAAAAAGAGACTGCCCCCCTTTTACGCATAATTTTAGACAAGACTAGAAAAGATTTCTTTATTAAATTCATACAAACAAGAAATCATATTGCTTTTAAAGACAATTAGAGATTTATCAAAAATCATTATTATGTCAGTTGCAATAGCAGGAGGATTGTTTCTAATTGGTACAGGTTATTTTACATCTATAGAAAAACCACCTCTTCAAACTCATGATTCTTTTAATGAAGATCTCAGAATAGTCGAACCTGAGCCATCTGGGTTTAGAATTGTATATGATGCAAATGGTGGGTTTTACACCGGACGTGGTGTTGATCCATTCCTACAATTAGATATTATTGAAGAAATTCAAAATACAACAAAAGTTCAATTTACTTTTTTTGATGGTCGTATTTCAAGTATTGAAAACAGAAAATATGTATCAGTACGAGATGAACCTATCACATTAGAATTTCATGGAACAAATACTTTGTTTGGAGAAACTATTTCTCAATATGTAGCAGAGCCCGATTTAACTTATGATTCATCTGGCATTTTTAGTGGAGAAATTATGGTAATAATGCAAGGTAAAGAACCATATGAAAAAATATTTCCAAACGTTATTGAAATAAAATCAATTGACGAGTATAGAGCGGCTAAGAATGATTTGTATCAATCAGGTATTGCATTGATGGTTTTTGGGATTACTCTTGTTGCAGCATCCCCTGCATTTGTAAAATTATTTGAATATGTTGAAGAATTTAAAGAAAAACAGAAAAACTAATCCTTTTTGAGGCTAATTTTAGACAGGACTAGAGTGTTTTTAATTAAAATTCAGAATTCAGTAATCCATCATGTTCTCTTTTTTGCACTTTGTCAGAACCTTTACAAGATCGTGTCCCATGTTGATGTTTTCCTATTCTGTAATGTAAAACAAAAGTATCCACTTCTCCAGCAATACCATTACTCCATGTTTTGGCAAAACTCTTTTTTGCATGAATTAATGTTGCATTTTTAACATTTTTACAAATTTCGCATTTGATTCTTTTTCGCTGTCCTTTTTTGATTATCATTTAGTTATATCTCCTTTAACTCGACCAATTAATCTACTAACTTCCTTTTCTGAGAATTGCTCTTCTCTATTTTGCAAATAGTAATTGATATTGTTTAGATTCTTTACAATAACATATCCATAATTATCATCATAGTTGATATTTCCTTGAATTGCTAGCAATACACTAGAAATTGGTGGATCTTTTGGTGCAAACCAAGAAGATTTTAGCGATATCCACAAGACACGACCTGCCCTATCTACTTGTTCGTGTGGTGGTAATCCGTAGTAATTATTGTAATAATGGGAACTCCAGTTTTTTACCTCAATTACTGATACGCCCCTTTTTGATACCACAACAAAATCCATCTGGGCTGACTTTAGATTTCGTTTTCTTCGATATGTGACATAATCTTTGAGTTCCTTGTTTACTCCACAGAATATGTGATAATCATCAGGTAGTTCTGATAGTTTTTCTAATGCTAGAACTTCACCTCGTGCACCTCTGTGTTCTTTACTGTCAGTATTTTCTTCAATTTTTTTTATTTGTCTTTTTTTATTCCAACGACTAAATTTAGCAATTAACCCCTTGTTTTCTAGTTCATCATACTCTTGAGATAATTTTTGATGTATTTTTTCAATGTCTTCAAGGGATTTGACTTGCTTTGGTAATTTCTTTAGGAATTCTTTTGTAGCCTCTGAAATGCCATAGATTATGGCCATGCCATGATATTGTGATTCTATTGAAAAAGTATTGTGTTTTTAATGAGAAAAACATAATCTTAATTTCATAAATCCTTAAGTAAATAAACTTCTTACGGCATCTGTGAAAATTCAATACATTATTGTTATTTCGCTAATTTTTACAATTGGACTGGTTGCAGGATTTTCAATTAATGTGTCAGGAGAAGAAACAGTAATTCCATCTTGGATTAAAAATACAGCTGGATTTTGGGTAGATGGTAAGATAAAAGATGCTGAATTTATTCAAGCATTACAATATTTGGTGGAACAAGATATTCTAAAAATTCCATCTGAAGAGTCAAAAATGAATAATGATTCAAATGATAAAATTTCTACAAAATATGGAACTTTCAGTAATACTCAGTGTATGCGTAATGAATCAATACCCAAAATGGTTTCAATGACAGGAAAATACACCAATGGGGATATTGCATACGAACAAGTTGAACTAAACTTGATTCTTTTGGACAAAAACGGGGATGTTATTGAGGTTGGTAGTGGGGTTATTTGGGATGTTGAACCACATCAGGTAAAATATTTTGATGCAGATGCTTTCACCTCTCTTGAATTTACAACATGTGAAATTGAAATAGATTATGTAACTAAAAAATAATCTTTTTTGGTCTTTCATTTCATTACAATCTATACGTTTTTGAGTTTATAGAAGATAATAGGAAATGTGTCAGGCACTAGATTTTGTATAATAGAACATTATAGAAGATAATAGGAAATGTGTCAGGCACTAGATTTTGTATAATAGAACATTATAGAAGATAATAGGAAATGTGTCAGGCACTAGATTTTGTATAATAGAACATTATAGGATATTATCGAGCACGATTTTTTGAAAATAAGACATGTTGGAGTAGTAAGAGATAGTAGTACTTACAAAAAAATTCTAATAAATAGTAAGTGTATGAAACAAATAGTTTATTTTTCATATGGAAATCTTTTAGAAACGGGAATGAGAGTTTGTATCTTCCATGTGATCACTTAATGAGAGTGAACAACTTTAAGAGCTTCTTCAGCCCATTTTTCAGCCATATTTCTTAATCTATTTTGTTCTTTTTTACTCATATCCGATGATTCTTGAACTGCATGTATCCAAAATATTATTGATTTTGCTATAGAAAACTCTTGTAAATCTTTATCAGAAAAAATTGTGTCCATTTCATGAATCTTGTTTCTTTTTAATCTCAAGATATCTAGCAGTTTGTAGGAATTTTCTTTCAATATTCCTTCCTTTTTCAAAAAATCAATTTTTTGTTTAAAAGTTTGTTTCTTTACCTCTTTGAATTTTTTAACATCAAGTAAAGGAAAAATGCTAGGATCTACATCCTCATTTATTGAAATAATGGAAGTCATAGTCTTGAAAATTCCCATATGTCTCATTACAGTCATGGTAACATATCCTTCAACACTTTGCCAATTTTTAAGATAATTTGGAATTATTGATTTTATGTTGGGTTCTATTATTGCTAAATAAATTTTATAACATTCCGGAGGAAAATTCAATTCTGCTAGTTTTCTAATATCTTCAATAGCTAAATTTCCCATAATTCATCTATGATAGATTAGGTAAATTTCTTTCTAATTATCACGTATAGTAGTTAAATTCATGAAATATAATTAGAATTATGAATGAAGAAGAGTTAGGTAAAGTAATCCCTAAAACCGCAAAAGAGTTTAGACTTGAAAATTCTATAATAAAATTAACAAAAAGTAATGGAGAACCATCAGGACTAATATTCAAAAATAAGGAAAATAATCATAATACACACTATCACGTTTATCAAAAAGATGGTAAACCATTTTTTCATCAAACATTAGAACAAAAAGGAAAGAACATTCATTATTCTATAGACATTGAGAAAATGCTTCAAATGATAGGACAAGGAATTGAAAAGATGTTTTCACTAGCAAAAAAAGTTGAATTAACTAATGAAATGTTTCTTGGAAAAAATGTGATTTTAGGCTCAAATTTTGATATGAATATTAAAAAATCTACAAATAAAAAAGTAGAATTTGAACAACTTTATGATCTAAACGAAACAATTTTTGAAAAAATTGATTTGACAAGAAATTCTGTTGGAAGTATTTGGGAAGGAAATAATGAAACTCATATGATTTTTGTAAAAAATGGACTAGTTTATGTAATTGATCTTAATGAATTAGATAAAATGGCTACTGAACTTGATGATATGATGAATTCTTTGTAATAACTAAAAAATATTTTGAATCAAATCATAACGAATGTGAGTCCCCCTACAACCACAAAACAGATCTACGATTAGATTTGAAATTAAGAAACTATAATTACTTACAAATATAATAAAAAGTAGTAAAGGCACTTCTCCCCTTGCAAGGGTTGACGGAGAAGTGTCATGACCCTTTACTAAATTATTTAAATTAAACTTACTAATAAAACTAATACTGGTCAATATTATTTTTTCAGAAATTACATGATCGCTAAATTGCCTTTTTTGTAAAGTAGTTTAATGATATTGGCATTGAATAATTTTTTTTGTAACCAATTTCAGATAAATTTTTCAACCAAAATCTTTTGGAATCTGCATTGAGATTAATTTCTCGTGTTATTGTTTTGATTTTACCAATGTCTTTGATATTATTTTGTAAAATTGATAAACGCAACCTAGTATTTCGTGTCACTTGAATCTTGTAAAACAGTTTACCATCTTTTTCAAACGTTTCTAAATGTTCGATTTCTTTTGATCCTAGCTTGCCAAGTCCTCTTTGCTTCCATTTTCCACAAAATCTGTAAAATCCGTTCTGCAAATAGAAAGTATCATTCGACCTTCCAACAAATTCAAAATCTCCGAGTTTTTTTGAATTTTTTGAGAGCTTTTTGGTTGTACAAATCGAGTCAGTAGCAAATGCTACGACCTCATTTTCTAGGTCATTTTTACGCACAAAATCATACATTTTTGCCCTTGTAAAACCAGTGATAAAGGAAAACAGCACGGGATTAAACAAATTTCCCATAATTCTTGTGACTTTTTGTCCTGTCTTTCCATAGATAGAATTTAAAATAATTTTGATAGGAATTTGTAATGGGTTTGCCTCCTCTTTGAGCTTTAATCTCTTTTGATACATTGATTCGATAAAGTCTTTGTAAGGAAATTCATTAGATTTTGATAAAAACTGCCAAGAATCTAGTATTTTGTAAAATTTTGAGTCAAATGCTTGCAGTTCAGCCAAAGTAACAAAGGTTTCAAACTTTCCTGTCGGGAAAATAATCTGACCATTTGCCCTAAAGGGAAATGGTGCAATCAAAAAATCATCAGGAATATCAGCTAAAACATGAAAAAAGCCCATTTTTGCATTAAAATGAATAGATTTTCGTCTAACCCATTTTCCCTCAGATAAATCAGGAATTTTGCTGATCGCATATGGATAAGCCGAATTTAGGTCATACAGATATGATTTACCAATAAATCCACGTTGTATCATCTCAAATCTACCCCCAAAATAGGACTGAAAAGCTAATTGCTGAACAGGATATGGAATTGAATTAAATTTTGGAAAAGAAATTCCATTATTGATTAGAACTTTTTCTGCAAGATATCCTGATGAAAACCATTTTGCAGGATAAAAAGAAAATGCATCATAAAATAATCCAACCCATTTTTCTGATAATCTTTTAGCTAGTATGCAATCATCAATACAATAAGATCTAATTTTCTTTTTGTTGTGATCGTAAAACCTTTTAGAGAATTGTGATCTGTTATTTTTTATTTCTAAATAAGATTCATCTAGTTTTCCAATGTTATTTTGATAAGCATCAACTAAACTAGAACCAAAAAACTGTGCAATATCATAAAACAAAACACTATGATGTCCTTTTTTTATTTTAAGCATTTTATTTGGAAAATATTTAATCTTGTAATTTTCAAAATTAAACTCTAAATTTCCTGTAGTTCTATACCTATACAGTTCTGAATCAAGTAACTTTAGAATCACTTCAGCATCATATGACAAATTATAGAAAAAATTCCAAGAACCCTGATATTTTTTAGAAAATAGGAATTTTATGACTGATTTAGGCGTAATTTTATCCAAAAACAGACCATCAGAGTCTGCTATTAGAAAGATATCTCCATTATACGTTTCAGTATCTAGAGCATTGATTTTCTGTAGTTTTGATATTGCTGGATTTCTGTTTTGTATTTTTCTAGTATAGATCTTTGATAGATCTTTAAAATCCGTTACGGGGATGGATTCTGCCATATTACATCCGGAATTGATACATCTTTACCACTACGTCTTTTGGAGAATTGCCTTCTAATTTCTGCATGAGATAGTTCAGGAAAACTATTTCTTACTAGCTTGATGTATCTATGGTATTTTTTGAGTTTAACAGAACGAGATTGATTAGGGATAGTTTGTTTTTTTGGTTGTATTTTTTCTAATTTCTTTTTAATTTGATTTCTTAATTCTTTTACTAGTTTTGTATTTGGAAATATCTTTAGTGCATCTAATTGTTCTCGTAATTTTTCTTGAGTCATGATAAAAAAGAAAAGAACTAGATTACTAGTTCAAATCTTCTGATTGGTCTGTTATTTTTAGACAGTCCTAGGTATGTTCCAATTTTGAATTCCATACCTGAAGCGATCTTTTTCTTTTTTACTAGTTCATTCCATGACTTTAGCAGTGAACTATTATCTGATTCATGAGATTTTAGGGGTAGAATTCTGTCTTCCCATGAATCATGAATTTTTTGTTGTACGTGAACATTTGTAGTTAGATCAGACTCAAATGTTTCAGTCTTGATTACCCTGCATTCTAAAATATCAGGTTTGTCAGGACTTCTAGAACTATACTCTCCCCATTTTACATAGGGAATCTCATCAGTACTCAATTCTTTCCTCCTCTTGCAGGTGAAAGCTTGATGAACCGCTTTCCTTTTTCTTGTACTAGCTCAACTTTGAATTTGCTTGTTCTAGTATCTCCACAGTTTGCTAGTGCAGTTTTTGGAAGAGCAATCACTTTGGAAAAATTTTGATTGCTAATCTTTCTTACACCAAAATCAGTTATCATTGGAGAACTGGTTTTAGATTGTTTGTCGATGGGTTTTCCATCATTACGCACGGATTTGTTCATATAATGAATTAATTTAGAAATGGTTATAGGGGTACTAATTGTACCCTAGTACAGAAAATAAGGATGGATAAAAGAGAAAAGCAGATCTACAAAGTACTAGAAAAATATACACGAGTTAGATTCAATCGTCTAAAAAAAATAATAGTTGAAGAAAAAGAACTAATGTCTGAACGTCCATTTCGTGTAACACTAAAACAATTAGTAGAAAATGGATTAGTGAAAAAAATTGAGATAGACAAACAACATGTAGAATATACAGTAGATTTTAATGATATAGAATATGAAAATGAAACTGTAGATTTTTTTGAGAAATTAATTTCTAATTATAACAAAACACTTGATGATTTTATTGAAAAAAGAGAGAAGATGTCTAAAATTGAACAGGCAAATATCATTACAACACTTCTAAAATCAGTTTATTTTACAGGTTTTTGGTTTAAAGAATTTGCACATGCTAGAAATAATCCAAAGGTTAGATCGCTTAAAGTAGATTTTCAGAATGTACAAGACCTCGCTGAATCAATTTCAGTGGATGAAGGAAGAGATGTTAGTGAAAATTTGAATATTTATGAGACAGTAAATAAGGTAATGATGTCAGAATCATTTGGTATGTTAAATGAGATTAATAGTAATTTAGCACAAATAAAATAAATATTCTAAATTTCTTTGAATAGTTTCTTTACTTTATACTCTATTTTTGAATATTTTTTCATAGGTGTTTTATTAATCGGTGGCATTTTGAATATTATTCCTGATTTTCCATCTAGGCTACGGAACATATCTGAAAGAATAAAACTCATTCCAACTGTCCATGCCATCAAAATTAAAAGTGGATCAGAGTTTTGTTGATCACTCATCATATTAATAGCACCAAAAAAGAAATTTCCCACGCCAAAATAATATGGGATTAGTGTTGCTGCTAATCCAATAAAGGCAAATGAAAATATCTTGAAATATTTTGTAGATTTACTCTTGGAATAACCTCCAAACCATTCTTTTTGGTACACAATGCCAAAATACGCTAGTGTACCAACTCCTAAAATTATCATAGCATGTAAGCTTGATAACATCTCAATTGATTGTAATCCTGCCCATTGTAAGTAATTATCACCTGCAATATGGGGAAATGCTGAAAGAAACGCAGAAATTATCAAAGGAGGAGCAATACGAAATTTTCCTGAATTAATTATCCAGCTATGTACATTGAAATTTAACATAATTTCTTATACAACTCTGACTTATTTAAAACTGAATTTCCCAGTTTTGGAATTAATTTTTTGAATCTAATTGTTCTTGATCAAATGATTTTGGTAAAAGATCCAATAGAGTATAATTTTTCTCATCATGATTTACAAAAATCTCAATTTTTGAATTAAATTCTGCTAATACTTGTCTGCATGCACCACACGGATAGATTGGCTGATCTGATGATGCTGAAACAGCTATGGCTTCAAAATCTGTATGTCCTTCTGAAACTGCCTTAAAAACTGCAGTTCTTTCAGCACAAATAGTCATTCCATAAGATACATTTTCAACATTACAACCTGTAAAGATTTTACCGCTTTTTGTTAGTAATGCGGCTCCCACTTTGAATTTTGAGTATGGAGAATATGCTTTTTCTTGAGCAGAAATTGCTTCGTTTATTAAAGATTCACGCTTTTGATTCATTACTAATTTTGTAGACATGTCTGAGATATATGTAATCTTTGGATTATAGTATGTCTTTTGTTTTCAGCTGACAAATTGTTAATATAAAATCCTGAATATTAGGTAGATCAAGTTTTATATTTTTGAACACAATAAAAAAATATTCTAAAACCAAAAACTAATGCAACAAGTATTGATAAAATTCCCCATTCAATAATACTTTCATCCAAATAATGCAAAACACCATCCGTTCTATCTTCTACTACTATTGTTCCATTATAGAATAATGCTAGTAAGAAAAATGCAATTGTAAAAATAATTGTGCCTATAAGTACCCATTTGTATTCTTTTTTCTTGTAGGGTTTATCATCATCTTTCCATTCATAATATTCCAAAATTTGCCATACAACATAACTACCAAATATTATAGGAAAGATCCATAGAAAATAATCAAAACTAGTTTGTAAACTGTATACTAGTTGATAATAGAGATATAACAAAAATATGTCTATGGCAAACCTTGAAAAATTTTTATGAAATCTGTGGGTTACAGCAATAGAATAACCAATGAGACTCATCAAAACCGTTGCATATGTTACAAAGATCATTAATGTTTCAATGTTAGGATTGAAAGGTACGAGTGTTTTATGATAATCAATGAAACTAATACCAATAATTATTCCAAAAAGAATTTGAATGGATAAGACATAGATTTTAGATTTAGTTTCATTTGAAGATTCATTTTCAATAGCCATTTCTATAATCCTTTTCTTGCAATATTATCAATTGCATCAGTTAAGCTATAAATTCTTGAAACATATTCGCATGTTTCTATACCATGATTCCATTTTTGGTTATAAATAAAACATTTTTTATTTTTGGAACATGCTTTTTTAGCAAGATCTGGATCATCGTCAATATACAAGTCATAATTAAAATCATCAATTTTATTTTTCTTAAATGAAGAAACAACTTTTACAAAAATATCTTTTTCATTAATCCAGCTTTCAACATTTTTTGTATAATTTGGTTCTATACTTGTAAGAATTTCAACAGTTCCAAATTCTGATAGTTTAGTCACTTTTTTATCTAAATTAGGCTCAGTTGTAGGCAGATTTTTCCAATCTTTCCATGCTTCTTGAAAACACTGATCTTTGATTTCAACTTTAACTTTCAAATCATCCCAAAATTTCCATGATATGATATTCTCCTTAGAAAACTCTGTTCCGTAAAGTTGATTGTGTTTACAAGTCCAAGATCTCATGGTATCAGACAAAACACTATCAAAATCTAACGCAATTTTTTTCAAATATATCATATTTTCATACAATCATCACTATTTGAACTTGATCGCAAAAATTTAGATCATATTTATCCCACTTTGGTCAACATGATCTCACAACTACTTTACACAAAACGTAAGGATCAGCTTTTACAAAACATCTGTCTAACTATAACCATGGTGTTAATTGGTGGAATAAATCCAAACAAAATGTTCCAAGGACTGTTAAGTACCTTAGTACAAAAAGGAATTCTAACACAATCAGAAGTAGATCAGATTGTTAGCTATTCAAAAAGTTAGGATTCAAATTTTATTTTTTTAAGAACAATTGATCGCAAACTCTTCTATCTGTAACTTCATTACAGTACTCATTCTAGTACTTGCAGTACCATCTACCTTACCGCGGTTACCAAACCTTGAAACATACTCTATCTTTTCATTAAACTTGCGAGATAGTGTCTCCAAGAATCTCTTTACCGTAATAGAATCTAGTAAAACCTGATAGTGATTCTTTTCATCTAGTCTAAAACATTTAGAGATTCTATTCCATCTGTCTTCAGTATTTGAAAACTCCAAAACAGCAGACTCTACTAGTACACGATACGGTTCGGCTAAATCATAAACCAAAGCCTGTTCTGATTCATGAGATTTGTGATAAAATCCATAAAAACAATCCATGCCTTGTGCATTAATCTGGCGTGCAACTTCTGAATAAAGTACGGAATATCCATAATTTAGCAGGGCATTAATGACATTAGTGGCATATCTAGGCTTGTTACGTCTACCTGCATTCTTTCTTGAATGATACTCGTACTTGGCATCAAACAAACCAACATAGTATTGGCGATAAACTATGCCTGCTTTTGCTTCAATTCCAATAATTTCCTTGTATGATTTACAATTAGGGATCTTTTTGGCATATTGAGATATTTTCTCCCTTGAAGAGTCATCAGTTACAAAACTAATCTGAGAAACTAGTTTTGATATTACTAGATCTTTTTGCAGTTTCAAAACTCTACTAGAATCTCTAAATGTATCATACTGCCCCATTCTTCTACTAATTCCAGTAAAACTAGACATTACTTCATGAAGTGTAGCTACTAAATTTCCAAAGGAATCTAAAAAAATAGTATTGATGTGGTTTTGGGCTAACAACTCAATTGCCTTAGTTGATAGATAACCGTACTTGCCACAAATTACTATTCTAGAATATGGAATGGTTTGGGGAATAAATTTCTCTATTTCTTGTTTTTGAGAAAAAACATCTACTCCATCTTTTAGAACTAGTTTTTGCTCAGAAACTGAGATCCCACATCCGTATCCTGAAAGAACCTTGATGTCATAGTGATTGTTTTTTCCACGTAGTGTCATCTTAGAGGTCTAGATTGCAGTTCATACAGTATTTTTGTCCGTTAGGTAGCGTGTCTATCATCTTTTTTGGATGTTTACATTTTGGAACTAGTTCAGTTCTTATCTCTTCTAGAACAATTAGGTCTGTCTCCATTAAATCACCAATCATGTCAGCTACTTGTTTTACTAAATCCAAGGAGTTATTCCATGATTTTTTAGGATCTTTTATTCCGTTTTTTACTTCGGTTTTTTTCTTTGTGTAACTGTCTAGAATTTTTATTGCTTTTTTCACAGTCATTGAATAATCATGACTTGCGTTATGGTCTTAAGCAATATCCAAAAAATAACCGTCAGAAATCTTTTCTAGTCTTGTCTAAAATTATGCGTAAAAGGGGGGCAGTCTCTTTTTACCAAACATCATCTACTTCATCAAGAACCTTGTATTCTTTTTCTGTTTCACGTTTCAAAAGTTTTAGTCTTGAAATATCTCTGTCATAAAACAAGTCTATTATCCAATCTAAAAAAATTCTGACTTTTTTATCAGGCGATGGAATTTTTGATAGATAGACGTTTCTCCAAATAAGCCAAGCTAAAAATCCTGAAATATTCATGCCTAGAAATGTTGCAATTCCAGTTCTTTTTCCAATTATTGCCATTTGTCCCTTTGAATGATACACAAATTTTTCCTTCTCTGAATTTTTAATTAGGGCATTTAGATTATGAGCGGCAATCTTAGCTTGTGCTTCGGCAATCTGTGCAGTAGGAGCAAACGGTCTATTTGTTTGTGGATCCATAAATAATGCACAATCCCCAATTGCAAAAACTCCTGAAAATTCTGGAACTTCAAGAAAATCATTTACAATAATTTTACCCTTATCTGTTTTGAACATTGATCTTTTTATTGTATTAACAGGTGTTACACCCGCAGTCCAAATCAATGTTTTAGTTCTAATTCCAGTAATCTTTGATTCATCCACTGAATCTTTTGGGTTTTCATCTAATGATTTTATGGAGACCTCAGTTCCATCAAAACTTGTTACTGCTGTACGAAGTCTAATATCGATTCCTCTTTGAATCATTTTTTCTTTTGCAAAATCTGCTAATTTTTCATTAAAGCCGGGAAGAATCATTGGAAGAGCTTCTAAAACTATAACACGAATATCGTCTTTGTGAATTGTAGGGTAATGTTTTCGTGCATCTAATAATAAATCTAATAATTCTCCAGCAGTTTCAATTCCCGCAAACCCCCCTCCTACAATTACAAATGTTAAAAGACTATCACGAAGAATGGTATCAGTTTCATTATCAGCTTGTTCAAGCATATCTACTACTCTATTTCTTAAAACAACTGCATCATTGAGCGTCTTCATTGTATAAGCATTTTTCTCAACATCTACCATTCCAAAAAAATTAGTTTCACTACCTAACGCAACTACTAGATAATCATAATAAATTGAAACACCACGTTTTTCTCCAGTACCCCATAATGTTACAAGTTTTCCAAATGGATCTACATTTTTAATTCTACCTTCATAAAATTTAGTTTTTTTACAAATTGCTCTAATAGGCATTACGATATGTCTTGTTTCAATAATGCCTGATGCTACCTGAGGCAACATTGGAGTAAATAATAAGAAATTATCCTCACTCACCATTACTAATTCCACTTCAGAATTATTTTTAAAAAATGACTCTAACTGCCTAGCACACTCTACACCTGCAAACCCCCCTCCTAAAATCACCACTTTCTTCTTTTTAGCCAATTACCCTATACCATAAAATTACTGAATATATCCTATGAGATCAAATATTCTGATATTTTATTACTATTTTTTGAATTTATGAAATTTTGACTATATCTGAGTGAAGTATCTCATATGCTCTTGAGGCATCTTTTTCATTTAGAATTATAATTATACTCTCTTGACTAAAAAATGCATTTACAAGTTCTATTCCGTTATCATGTAAAATCTCTGCAACATAAGATACCACATCTGATTGATTTTGATTACTTGGAATTGAAATTCTAATCTTTGCAAGACCAGTACTAAACATATTTTCATTATTTGGTATGTTTTCAAAAATTTGCCTTATACTTTCTATATCTTCTGTAAGGAATCTAAATGAATCAGACATCCTAAAAAATTCATAATTATTAGTGATTTTTGAAAATTTATCCAAAATCGACATTGTATCCATTTCTGCAAAATCTTTCATAGAAAATTTGATATCCATTATTCCATCTGTTAACGAAAGCCTTGCATTTCTCAAAACATTCTCATCTTTGATATTCTCTTTAATTTCAAACGAATCTGCATATCGTTTTATAGCAACTACAATAGTATTGAGATTTACAGTACTACCCAAAATTCTTTCAATTTCTGGTTGAATCTTTACAGCTAATGCTGTATAATTAATCAAATCCATTTTCATGCAATCATAAATTGAACGATTTCTAGTAATAATCTCCCTAACTAATTCAGGTATGGACATACTCGAGTTTCTCATTAGGCATAAATATACTATGTCAGATATAATAATATTATGTAATATATTACATAATAATACATAATATTTATATAATGTAATATATATTACATATAGTAGATAAATATGACAATGTTTGATGATGAATTTGAAAGAATTTTCAAGAGAATGTCAGGCTCATTTTTTGATATAGATGACATATTTGAAGAATTCAAGAAAAATGATTCCAATACTGGCCCAATTTATTATGGTTATACAATGACCATTGGTCCTAATGGAAAACCTGTTCTAAAAGAATATGGAAATGTAAAACCAGGATTACTTCCTACATCTGATAATAGAGAACCAATTGTAGATGTTATTGTGGATGAAAAAGAAAAACTAGTAAAACTTGTAGCAGAAATGCCGGGAGTTGAAAAGACAGATGTTAAAATTCTAGTCCAGGATAAATTAGTAGATATTTCTGCAGAACATGGTGAAAAGAAATACCATACAAAAGTTCCAATCAACAATAGAGTTGACGAAAATTCTGCCAAGGCTTCCTACAAAAATGGAATTCTTGAACTTGTCTTCAAATTGATTGAAGATACAAAGCCAAAAGGCAAAAAAGTGGAGGTTGAATAAACCTCCTTAATTTTTGGAGAAAAATATGGATGAAATTATTTTAAAAATTGTTGAAATTCCACAACAACATATTGGTAGAGGAAGAGCTATAATTGATCCTAAAATTATTGAAGAAACTAAATGGAAACCAGGACAAATCTTAGAATTAACATATAATAAAAAAACACATGTAAAACTTTGGCCTGGTTCAACTGAAGAATATGGCACCAGTGTTATCAAAATTGATGGAATGACTAGACAAAATATTGGAGCTGGAATTGGTGATAAAATTTCAATAAAATCAGTAGAAGCAGCAGATGCTGAAACAATTACTTTATCCCCAACTGAAAAATTAGCTATTGATGAAGAACAATTACACGATGTTATGATTACAAATTTTCAAAATCATGTATTTACAGTTCATGATTCAATTCAACTCCCAACTCAAATGGGAGGAAAAATTCAATTTATTGTAACTAGTACAAAACCATCAAAACCAGTAATTG
>Ga0207952_1000841_pt1 | contig 17874 bp, 17 predicted proteins | sample SubbioR12Aug_8Ca_FD_184831 | JGI IMG/M metagenome (GOLD analysis project Ga0207952, IMG submission 184831) | Serpentinite rock and fluid subsurface biosphere microbial communities from McLaughlin Reserve, California, USA - CR12Aug_8Ca (SPAdes) | ecosystem: Environmental > Terrestrial > Deep...
ACCTTTGCTGTGCACGTACATTTGGTCTTTGTTACAAAGTACCGAAGGAAGGTATTCACCGAATCTGTCATGAGAGAGTTGAAGCTCATTTTTTCGAGTGTATGCAGAGACTTTGGAGCCATGCTTATGGAATTTGATGGCGAATACGATTATGTGCATTTGCTTGTGAATTATCCTCCTAAAATTTCCATTTCAAAGCTTGTCAATTCATTGAAAGGAGTATCATCTAGGCTGCTTAGAAACAAGGGGTACCCATCCATTCAACAAGCGCTCTGGGGCAACAATTTATGGTCCCCGAGCTATTTCGCAGGATCGTGTGGAGGAGCTCCACTTTCTATCATCCGTCAGTATATAGAAAATCAGAAATCCCCTACGGAGCAAGGCTAATACGAAACCCCGAAGCGCGATTCATCTCGGCCCTGAAGGGCCGAGTTTTCTCGTGTCCATTTGATAAAAACGAGACGAGAATCAGGATTCCTCCCACAGCAAGACACACCGCAAATACAATGCCTTCTTTCATAGGAGTGCAAGGCCTGTAGACCCTGTCAGGTGGAAATAACAAGGGATCTTGTTCTGTTCCTGGAAGATTCATTGAGCAAAAAATATAGCATCGGCGTCGAACAAAAGCAAGATCTTGCATACAAAAGGAAAGTTGAGTACTTTTTTTGTACTATAGGAGAATGTGATGCGAATTTTTATTCCTGGAGGAGCCGGTTATGTAGGTTCTCGGTTGGTCCCAGAGCTTTTGAAAAAAGGGCACACTGTGGTTGTGTACGATCTCTTTCTGTATGGAGATCAGATCTTTGCAAAGCATCCCAATCTGATTCAAATTAAAGGAGATGTACGTAATCTTTCTTCGGTGGAAACAGCATTGCAAGGATCAGATACGATTATTCATCTCGCATGTATTTCCAACGATCCCAGTTTCGAGCTCAATCCAACGCTCGGCAAATCGATCAATCTCGATGCCTTTGAACCTCTGGTGCAGTTTGCGAAAAAACATAAGATTCAGCGATTCATTTACGCCTCCTCTTCCTCTGTATACGGCGTAAAAGAAGAAGACAATGTGACAGAGGACATGCCGTTAGAGCCTTTGACCGATTATTCCCGTTTCAAAGCCGAATGCGAGAAAATTTTATTTAAGTACAAGTCTGATGACTTTATCTGCACGGTGATTCGTCCAGCTACAGTGTGTGGCTATGCCCCGCGACAAAGACTCGACGTAGTCGTCAATATTCTAACGAATCTTGCCTATCACACAGGGAAAATCAAAGTGTTAGGCGGAGAGCAAATGCGCCCCAATATCCACATCGAGGATATGGTGAGAGCCTACATTTGCTTGCTCGAAGCGCCAAAAGAAAAAGTACAAGGAGAAGTTTTTAACGCTGGCTATCACAATCACACTGTGATGGATCTTGGTAAAATGGTGCAAAGGATCGTCGGGAAACACCGCTTCGTTGAATTGGTGGTGGAGCCTACTAATGATAACCGCTCTTACCATGTTTCATCAGAAAAAATCGCAAAACAATTGGGATTTCGCCCGCAATATACCATTGAAAATGCTGTCGAAGATCTAGTCAGCGCCATGAAGGGAGGAAAATTGCCCGACTCGATGAATGACCCACGTTACGTCAACATCAAAACCATGAAACAGGTTCAACTCCAATGAAAACACTTGTGACTGGCGGCGCTGGTTTCATCGGAAGCCATCTCATCGACCGACTCTTGAAAGAAGGCCATTCAGTGCTCGTTCTCGATAATCTTTGCGGTGGCTGGATGAAAAATTTAGAAGAAGCTTCTAAACATCCGAATTTTCAGTTTGTTCATACCGACATTCGCGGCCCCATCAAAGAATACTTTACAGGGATCGATTGGGTATTTCATTTAGCTGCCCTGGCCGATATTGTCCCGTCTATTGAAAAGCCGCGCGATTATTTTGAAACGAATGTTGATGGCACATTCAATGTGTTGGAGGCTGCTAAAGAGGCTGGCATCAAGCGTTTTCTCTATGCCGCCTCTTCCTCATGTTATGGCATCGCAAAACAATATCCGACTCCAGAAACGGCCCTTGCCCAGCCCCAATACCCTTATGCCTTGACCAAATACCTTGGCGAACAACTCGTCCTCCATTGGGCGCAAGTCTATCAGTTGCCAGCTCTTTCTTTGCGTCTCTTCAATGTCTTTGGCCCGAGATCTCGCACCACAGGTGTTTACGGCGCTGTCTTTGGCGTTTTTCTCGCACAAAAATTGCACGGCAAGCCCTTCACCGTTGTGGGCGATGGGAAACAGACCCGTGATTTTACCTATGTGAGCGATGTGGTGGACGCCTTTTATACTGCAGCCCAGTCCAATCTCTCTAATGACTTTCTAAATGTAGGTAGCTCAGGACATTACAGTGTTAATCGCTTGGTAGAGCTCTTGGGAGGCCCCGTCACCTACATACCTAAGAGGCCGGGCGAACCAGACTGCACCTTTGCCGATGTAACCAAAATCCAGGATAAGCTGAAGTGGAAGGCAAAAGTTTCGTTTGCAGAAGGAGTGCAGAGGATCCTCTCTAGAATCAATGACTTCCGCGACGCCCCTCTCTGGGAGCCCGCGACAATTCAGCAAGCCACTCAAACATGGTTTCAATATTTAAAGTAGGTATCGATGTTTAAAGCCCGTTTTCAAGAACTTGAAGAAGCTGTTTTAAGCTGTTCTTATGTCTTAAAAAATAAAGAAATCGGAGAGAAAGAAGCTCTCTATGCAACCTATGAGATGATCGAGGAAACAATCCGAGATAAAGGTATAGTTTATGTGATCGGAAATGGAGGGAGTGCTGGCATCGCCTCGCATTTTAGTTGTGATCTGATTAAATCATTACAAATTCCATCCCAAACTCTCTATGATTCAAATCTTGTCACTTGTCTTGCAAATGACATTGGATATGAAAATGTATTTAGTTATCCGCTACAAAAATATCTAAAGCCGCAAGATCTTCTTGTTGCGATTAGCAGTTCAGGGAAATCTCCTAACATAGTTCAGGCTGCAAAGACTGCTCTTGAAATAGGTGCTCGTGTAATCACATTCAGCGGATTTCTTGCTGACAATCCTTTGCGAAAGCTCGGTCAACTTAACTTCTGGGTGAATCGATGTGACTATGGATTGATAGAGACGGCCCATTTTTTTCTATTGCACACACTTATTGATCTATGGAATAAAAGAACCTCACAGGACAAGGAATATGCGGAGATCATCAGAAAACTTAATACAAAGCAAAATAAAATCTCTTGCTGAAATTGGCGAAGTTCTGACCTCCCTCAAACAGCAAGGGACTAAAATTGTTCAATGTCATGGTGTATTCGATCTTTTGCATCTGGGACACATCCGCCACTTTCGTGAAGCGAAATCTCTAGGTGATTGTCTTGTCGTAAGTATTACCCCAGATCAATTTGTCAATAAAGGACCAGGACGTCCTGTTTTTACAGAAGCTCTTCGTCTTGAAGCTGTTGCAGCATTACAAGATGTTGATTATGTTGTGCTCAATGATTCTCCTGATGCTATTTCTGCTATCATGAAAATTCAACCCTCTCTTTATGTGAAGGGAAAAGAATATGCAAAACATAACGAAGATGTAACAGGTAAAATCACAGAAGAGATTCACGCAGTCGAGACCTGCGGAGGCACTGTACATTACACGGATGATATTGTATTCAGCTCTTCTTCTCTCTTAAATCAATACTTCGATACGATGCCTCCCCAAGTGATCGAATTTATCGCTCAGTTAAAGAAGATCTATTCTATAGAGCAGATTATCCAAAAAATCAATGCTTTATCCAGATTGAAAGTACTAGTGGTTGGAGATGCGATTGTCGACGTATATCAATATGTAGATCCTCTCGGTGTGACGGGAAAAGGACTTCATATGGTAGCACGATGCAAAGACAAAGAAGTCTTTTTGGGAGGCTCTCTCATCATCGCAAATCATATTGCGCAATTTGCAGGAGAGGTGACTCTTTTGACCGCGGTTGGCGCAAATTGCCCTTATGGCAACTTTATAGAACAAACACTTGATGCAAAAGTGAAGAAGAATTTCACGTATCTTGAAGATGCGAAATCGCTCATTAAAAAAAGATATGTCATCGAAGATGGTAAATCTTTGACTAAATTGTTTGAAACATATGAGGGGCAAGAAGAACCTCCAAGCCATGAGCAGATGAGTCAAATCATTTCTTTCTTGCAAAAAGAATCGTCAAATTATGATTTGATTTTGGTGTGCGATTTTGGCAATGGATTTACAAATCATCGATTAACTGAAGCTTTATCAGAAGTGCCCACATTCCTAGCTTTAAATACTCAGACAAATAGCGGAAATCGTGGATTCAATATGGTAACGAAATATTCACGTGCCGACTATATTTCTCTAAACGAACCAGAGCTTCGTTTTGCAGCTCATGATAAAACAAGCTCCATCGAGGGAATCGCCACAGATATTTGTCAGATTATGCATTGTTCCGTCCTCTCCGTAACGCAAGGAGTGAAAGGAGTTTCTTGCTTCCATTCTCATGGATCTTGCAGTCATGTCCCAGCTCTGGCAACACATAGTGTGGATCGAATTGGAGCTGGAGATAGTTATCTTTCCCTTTCTTCTCTCTGTTTGGCTGCAGGTGAATCCCCATTATTTGCAGCATTTATCGGTTCGATCGCTGCAGCTATGAGCATTCAAGTTGTAGGAAATCAGGAATCTGTGAAAAAATCAGCGCTTTGCAAGTTTATCACTAGGCTCATGAAATGATTTCATCCCAGAATGTAGAAAGCATTCCTTCCCTTGATCTCTACAGAGAGATGCTCAGAATTCGCATGGTCGAGGAGGCAATTGCCGATCGCTATCCCGAGCAAAAAATGCGTTGCCCTGTGCATTTGAGTATTGGACAGGAGGCAGTGGCAGTCGGTGTATGTAAAGCCGCTTTACATACAGATTATCTCGTAAGCGGCCATCGTGCTCATGCCCATTATCTAGCCAAAGGGGGAAATCTCAAGGCGATGATTGCCGAAATTTATGGCAAACAGACCGGTTGTTGTAAAGGGCGTGGAGGGTCCATGCATTTGATTGATCTTTCTGTCGGGATGTATGGTTCTACCCCTATCGTAGGTGGAACGATTCCTGTGGGAGTAGGACTTGGATTTGCCACGCAAATGAGAAAAGAACATCATGTCACCCTGATATTCCTTGGCGAAGGAGCTACGGAAGAGGGGGTTTTTGCCGAATCGATGAATTTTGCAGCATTAAAAAAACTACCCGTTCTCTTCATATGCGAGAATAATTATTATTCTGTTTATTCTCCCTTATCTGTTCGGCAGCCGCAAGAAAGAAATCGAGTTGAAATTGCAAGAGCGCATGGTTTGTCTGTCGGGACTGGTTATGGAAATGACGTCGATCAAGTGTATAGATTGACAAAATCTACCATTACGACCATCCGAAATGGTGGAGGTCCCGCCTTTTTAGAATTTGAAACCTATCGGACGCGAGAGCATTGCGGCCCCAATTTTGACAATGACATTGGATATCGGACTCCAGATGAAGCGGATTTTTGGAAGAAAAAATGTCCTCTTGCATTACATGAAAAAAAATTGGCACTGACATCGACAGACATTGCCTCTCTTCGAGCGGTAATTCAACGAGAAATAGAGGAAGCGTTTATTTTTGCCAACGAAAGCCCCTTTCCTACTTATGATCCAATGTTAGAGATTCCCTATGCATAAACGACAAATCAAATACAGCGAAGCGATTCTTGAAGCGACCGATCTTGCCATGGCTCAAGATCCTCATGTTTATATCATGGGACTGGGTGTTCCTGATCCAAAAGGAATTTTTGGCACGACATTGGGACTGGCTCAAAAATATGGCGAAGAGCGGGTTCTCGACATGCCCACTTCTGAAAATGGGATGACTGGGATTGCCATTGGCAGCGCTCTTCTTGGCATGCGTCCTATGATGACACATCAGCGAGTTGATTTTTTTCTTCTCGCGCTTGATCAGCTGATCAACAATGCAGCCAAATGGAATTATATGTTTGCGGGGCAGTGTTCAGTTCCGCTAGTCATTCGGCTCATCATTGGTCGAGGATGGGGCCAAGGACCACAACATTCTCAATCGCTTCATAGTCTATTTGCCCACATTCCAGGCTTAAAGGTCGTGATGCCCGCAAATCCTTACGACGCGAAAGGCCTTCTCCTCACAGCCCTTCGCGAGAATAACCCCGTTGTTTATCTGGAGCATCGTTGGCTCCATTCGGTTTTTGGAGAGGTTCCCGAAGGAGATTACCAAGTTCCTTTTGGCAAAGCGAAATGTTTGCAAGAAGGAACCGATGTGACCCTCGTTACTTGTTCTCATATGACTTTGGAAGCCTATCGAGCCTTGAAATGGCTCAAAGAGGCCAACATATCGGCAGAGCTTATCGATATTCGTTCCATTCGTCCTCTCGATACAGAAACCATCTTTCATTCTGTGCGCAAAACGGGGCGTCTTGTGGTCATAGATCCCGATTGGAAATTTTTAGGGTTTGGCGCTGAAATTTTGGCGCAAGTTGCGGAGCAATGTTTTTCTTCTCTTCTCGCCTCTCCACTACGCATTGCGTATCCCGACTCATTCGTCCCTACAAGCTGGGCTTTAGCCAACCATTTTTATCCCACAGCAAAACAAATTGCTCGCGATGTTCTTCGTATGATGAACAAACCTGTCGAGGCGCAATTTCTCTCCGAGGAAATTCGACGCGAAGCAAACGAGACTCCCCTTGATGTTCCTAACCAACAATTTACAGGTCCATTTTAATATGAAAAAAGTCGTTGTTATTGGAAGTAATTCTTTCTCAGGAAGCGATTTTATTGATCTTCTTCTGGATAGAGGCTATGAAGTCATTGGAGTCAGCAGATCCCCAGAAAAAAGTTCCCTTTTTCTCCCATACAAGAAGAAGAACTCGCCCCATTTTCGATTTTTTCAGGTCGATCTCAATCGCAACGTAGATAAGTTATTTACAATTTTGGATGTATTTCAGCCTGAGTTCATTGTGAACTTTGCCGCGCAAAGCGAAGTGGCGCCGAGTTGGGAGAATCCCCATCACTGGTTCCAAACAAATGCTGTTTCTCTGACCTGTTTGGCAAATCGCCTGAAAGATCTGAACTATCTAAAGAAATATGTTCACATTTCTTCGCCGGAAGTTTATGGCACCTGTGTAGGGAATATCACAGAAGATGCTCCTCTCAATCCTAGTACTCCCTATGCCGCTTCAAAAGCTGCAGGAGATCTATCTCTTTTTACATTCTATAAGAATTTCTCTTTCCCCCTCGTTATGGTGCGAGCGACGAATGTCTATGGCGCTCATCAGCAGCTTTTCAAGATCATTCCTCGTGCCTCTATCTATCTCAAGTTGGGCAAACCGATTGAGCTCCACGGCGGAGGCGTAGCGGTCAAATCCTATATTCATATTCGCGATGTCTCTGAAGGAGAACTCGCGATCATGGAAAAGGGACGGGTAGGAGAGATTTATCATCTTTCTCCTGATGCAGGTGTTGCTGTGCGCGAGGTTGTTCAGACCATTTGCAGCAAGAGCGGCATTGCCTTCGAGTCAGCAGTGAAAGTTGTGGCTGAGCGATTAGGGCAGGATAAGGCCTATACCATTGACTCCTCAAAGGCTAGGCAAGAACTCGGCTGGCTGCCCAGGGTTTCACTTGCAGAGGGCATTACTCAAACAGTCACTTGGGTTCATAATTCATTTGAAGCAATTGCCAAAGAGCCTTTGGCCTACATTCATAAGGAATAACATGGGACAAGAAATCGACCTTCTCGTCAACTATCCTAGAACTCAGCGCAATGTGAAAGAACGTGGAGCTACAAAAACGGAAGAAGATCGAGCTTTGGCGCGTCAGTTTGGAAAAGAGTTTTTTGATGGAGACCGCAAGAACGGTTATGGGGGATTTAGATATTTTCCCCGTTTCTGGCAGCCTGTAATCCCTACTTTGCAGTCGCACTTCGGCCTCGGAAGAGGAAGTTCCGTATTAGATGTAGGATGTGCCAAAGGGTTTATGTTATACGATATGGCCCAGTTGATCCCGGGCATTCAGGTGGAAGGGTTGGATATTTCTTCCTATGCAATCGAAAATGCAATGGAATCAATGCGTCCTTTTGTTCGCGTGGGCGATGCGCGCAAGCTTCCCTACCCTGATCAATCATTTGATGTAGTCATCTCCATCAATACAATTCATAACCTTGAACAACCCGAATTGAAACAAGCGCTAAGGGAAATCGAACGTGTTTCCCGAGGTAAGAGTTTTATAACAGTGGATGCTTATCGCAATGAAGAGGAAAGAGAAGCTATGTATGCTTGGAATCTTACAGCAAAGACGATCCTTCATGTCGATGAGTGGAAAAAGTTATTTCGGGAAGTAGGCTATACAGGCGACTATTATTGGTTTGTTCCATAAGAATCTATACCGAAACAACTTGAACAAACACATGAAGACATGATCTCTTTTCGCATAGGCCGGCCTGGCATCAATTTTTTCAATCCGGAAAAGATTCTGGTTTTCTTATGGCTATTCCTCATTGTCTTTCCAAAAGGAGGTGTTAAACTCGGCGGTGTTCCCATTACCTGGGGATATCTTATTCTTGGTCTCACTTTTCTCTACGCAATCTCTCGACCATCATGGACCATCCGAGCGCCTCGCATAGAAGCGATTCTTTGCTTGTTACCCTTTCAATTAATTAGCGCGGTTACGATTCTTCTCAATGGAAACAACAATTTAGGAATGACTCTTTCATTTTTTATTTCTATTTTTTTTCTTCCGTATGCGTTTTTGTTTGTTTTTTCGAATTATATTGAGACAATGAATATTGGCGATTTCTTTGATCTGTTTCGTAAAGGGATTGTATTTATATCTTATTATGGAATTATTCTTTTTATCTATAAGCACGTAATTGGAAAATATATCGAAATTCCTTTTTTAACTATAAATTATGGGGATATTGGCGCTTTAGATGATTATAAATGCAATAGTCGCGGAGGTATAAGTAAATTAATATCAACATATAATAACGGGCAGCTTTTTGGTATCAGCATGACCATGCTTCTCCCATTGTACTGCCATCTGCAGACAAACTCTTGGCACAGACTTGCTGTAAAATTTGCTCTTTTCCTAACGCTTTCGCGAACGACTTGGATAGGACTTGTCATGTACGAGATATGCCACAGCATATTGATCGCGAAAAACAAAAAAAAGGCCTTGGCACAACTGTTTGTTTTATTATCTGTTCTTTGTGCTGGATTTGTTGCTATTTCATATTTATATGGATTTGGTATTTATTTCTTATTGGACAGAAATTTGGGAGGAAGAAGAAATCAGCTTGATGTTTTACAAAATATCTCTTTCTTCTCAGCCAAGCCTTTTGACGGCTTTTCAGAGATGGTCTACATGGGTATGCTGGAATCTTTCGGAATGATTGGGCTGGGCGCTTTTATATTGGCGATGGTGGGCCCTCTTTTATTCTATTCCTCGCGGCATCCATCTACGATCCGACTCTGCATTATCCTTGGGCTGATAAATTATCTTTTTATTTCTGTTTCAGATGGAGCTCTTCTTTACATTCCCGTTTTAGCTTTTTATTGGTTCCTGGCTTCTCTATTAGGAAGAAGAAATCTTGAATTGCGAGACAATCTCTCTCATTTTTCTTTGGAAAGACGCGACGTTCCATTGAGCCGCGTACCGGACTAAAGAAGAACAATCAAAAGACATTTTCTCGAATTGTTCTACTGCGCCCATTAAGGCTGCCGCTGTTTGTTCATAGAAAAATACTGCTGTAGGTGTTTGACCCGAGACATGTCCGACTGGAATCATCGTTTCTTCTACTCCTCCGTGTCCATAGCAGATCACAGGGGTACCCGAAGCATTCGCCTCTAAAGGAATCAGTCCGTATTCAAGAAATGGGGTAAAAATTACAGCTTTACATGTACTATATTCACGAACTAGTTGGGAATCACTCAAGGCCCCTAGGAACGCTATATTCCCTTTTGCCATCTTGCGCAATCTCGCCTCTTCCTCTCCTATTCCTACAATCTTTAAAGGCTTTCCTAAAGCGTTAAATGCTTCGATTGCATATTCAACCTTCTTCCATTTCTCCAACCTTGAGACGAGTAAATAGTGGTCCTCTTTTTTTGCACTCGGAATAAATTTATCAGTCTCGATAGGACAATAAACAACCTTTGAATCTCTGTTGTAATACTTCTGAATGTAACTTTTGGAGATCTCGGAAATTGCTATGAATTGATCGATACCTTGAGCATTGCGATAATCTCTCTTTCTAAGCATGTTCAGAAATGGATTGATGAGTTTTTTCTTAAAACTTTGTCCAAAGTATTGATCGGTATGCCAGAGGGCTCTTGTGGGGATATAGCAGTAACAGATGTGCCTTCCGGGGGCAGTTTTGACGTATTTGGCTGTGGTCGCCGAAGAAGATAAGACGACATCATAGCCTGATAGATCTACGTGTTGCATCACGTGTGTCGCTAAGGGAAAAAACCACCGAAATGTCTCAGAATTTAGAATCAAAGGATTCAACCAGGTCGTTCGAATGTTGCGTGTTGCAAAAAAGGGGAGTGTCTTTTCTGGCCGAAATGCGAGGGTATAGATATCTGCGTCCTGAAACTCATTACAAAGATGTTGAAAAATCCTTTCTGATCCTCCAATCCCGCAAAGATGGTCATGCACCAATGCAATTTTCATATCATCCAAGGATTGTCAGGACTGGGATTGGAGACAGAAATTTGCCTCCGCGTTTTAGAAAGGGTTCTTCCCTCGTTTTGAATTCCTTTATGAAGTGATAAGGAAATGTGAGAAAATAGTCGGGCTGCATTGAGCGGGCTTCTGCTTCAGAAATGATTGGGATTCGGGTCACCGTCTGCCTCCCCCACTTGATGGGGTTTCGATCCGCTACATAGGAGACTAAATCTGGCCCTATCCCATAGTAGGCCATGATCGTATTTCCTTTGGTCGAGGCTCCATATCCAATCACTTTCTTACCCAGTTTTTTCTGTGACTGAAGAAACTCAATCATCTCTTTTTTATTCTTTTCGACTCGGGATGCAAACTCAACATATGTTTGAGGTTCAGTAAGATGCATTGTTGACTCCCGCGCGCGCATCTCTTTTACGGCGTTGGTTTCCTTCGCTTTTTCTTGATAACGGATGTAAAGGCGGAAGCTGCCTCCATTTATATCGTTGAGCTCCACGTCTTCCACAGCAAGACCGCTATTTTTTAAAATGTATTCGATCGATTGAAGGGAATAATACTCAAGATGCTCAGAGCAAATCGTGTCGAATGAATTTTGATTGAGCATGGTCGGTAGATAGCTGAGCTCAATGATCCAAAGGCCATCAGGGGATAAAATCTCTTTCACATCTCGGCTAAATTGGATCGGATCTTCCAGATCGTAAAACATCGCAATGCTTGTAATAATCTCTGCTTTTTTATTGCCCAGATGCTTTTTGTACGCTTGCGCGCTAAAGAAATCGTTTATATGAAGATTGCAGTTCTTGGGTTTGATATTTTTTGCAGGATCTATGCCCACCCGAAATAAAGAATCAGGATATGCAGATAACAGGGTTCCGTCGTTTGATGCGATGTCGAGCACAATTGCCCCGAGTGGGAGGTCTCTTCCGATTCTTTTCAACCCTTCTTGCACGATGGATTTTAGGGCAAGAGTCATCGATTGATTCACACCTGACATATACCAGTATTCGCTGTAGAGGGCGCCTGGATCGACTGAATGGCGCAATTGCACCAATCCTGATTCTTTATTCAGGCAAAGCTTCAATGGCAAGGGAATAGGGGTTGGATCTCCAGGCATGGGAAAGCTAGAAAAGGGAAGAGATCCTAAATCAAAAACATCGACTAACTTACCCTTTGAAATTCTACAATTATTTCGCTCGAATACTTTCATAATCCCTCTTTTCAAACTTCTCTTTTTCCAATCCGAATCAAGTCCTGTACAAGAGCCTTGACTTTTTGCGATTCTCCTCTTTTGCTAATAAAGATCGCATCTTCTGTTTCTACGATTAAAACATTCTCCAACCCAATCGTGGAGATCAATTTTTTCCCGCCCAAGATCAAGCTGCCTTTTGTTTCTATGGCGTGAACGTTACCTCTTCTGACATTTTGATTTTCATCCTTTTCCATCGATTCATATACGCTATCCCAAGATCCAATATCAGACCAGGTTACAGGCAAAGGGCAAACTACGGTATTTTGACTCTTTTCAATGATCGCATAGTCGATCGAGATGTCAGGGAGCATGTAAAACTGCTTTACATTCTCGTCAAAGGTGCGGCTTTTCATCTTCGAAATCTCTGGTGCGTGCCGCTCTACTTCTTCCCAAAAAGCGGCAATGGAAAAAGCAAAAACCCCCGCATTCCAATAATACTCCCCTGAGGAGAGAAAAGACTCCGCTCTCTTTTGATCTGGTTTTTCCACGAAACACTGCACTTTATGGCTAAAAAGGTCTAATTTCGCTCCAAGCTGGATATATCCATATCCTGTCTCGGGTTTGGTGGGTCGAATGCCAAAGAGGGCAATATTCCCTTTTTGCACAATGTCATTCAATTGTTCGAGATGGTGGGCGAAAACAGCTTGAGGTTCGATAAAATGATCTGAAGGCATGACGAGCACGGATGAATTCTGGCCCGCCTGGAGTTTTTCTTCGATGTATCTGATAGCTAAAGCGATAGCAGGCGCAGTATTTTTGCGGGCAGGCTCGACAATGATGTGGATATTCTTCGCGGAATCGATTTTATCCAACTGTTGTCGGACGAGAGTTTCATATTGTTTATTTGTCGCGATCACAATTTCTTCTGTAACGGAACTGTCTAAACATCTCTTCACAGTCTTTTGCAATAGAGATTCATGATCCCCAAAATGGAGGAATTGTTTAGGAAAGTCTTGTCTTGATAGGGGCCAAAGCCTCGTTCCTCCTCCGCCTGCGAGAATGATTATTTGCATATGCAATTCGTCCCTAAAAATAGTTTGAACCTATCTCACTAAAATTTTTCGTCGAGTTTTCGGTTCTTCTATCTTGCACAAATAGCAAATAGATCGCGATAAGAATCCGCTGTCTTGTTCCAGTCAAACTTTTTGACGTGTTCATACCCTTTGCAAATCAACTGATTTTTTAATTCGGTATCTTCGATTAGTCTCACAATGCGTTGGGCTATTTCTTCAGGCTTTTCAGGATCGATGTACAGACTGGCGTCGCCGCAGATTTCAGGCAAGCTAGCTGCCTTCGAGACAATTGTTGGACAGCCGCAACTCATGGCTTCTAAGGGGGGCAACCCAAATCCTTCATAAAAAGAGGGTAAAACGAGCAGCGCAGCCATGCTATACAAGATAGGAAGCTCTTCTTCTAAAACTTCCCCAATGCAGAAGACTTTTTGCCCCATAGGAATGTCGTCGGTATTCCTCAATCCTTTGTATTTCCCTACAATGACTAATCCCAAATCAGCGAAAGGCAACAGAGAAAATGCCTTTAATAGTCCTTTCAGATTCTTGTGTGGTTTGAGATTTCCAACATAAAGGATAAAGTTCTCGGGAAGATGATATTTTTTCCGAATGTCATTGTATGTTTGAGATTTAGGGTCTCTTTGAAAGTATTCTTGATTGACCGCGGGATAAATCACAGAAATCCTCTTTTGAGATTTCCCCAAAAAGCGCACCAGTTCTGCTTGGGAAAACAGCGAATCGGTAATGACTTCATCCGATTTCAGCAAGGCTTGTCGCATGACGAATTTGGCGTAGAGCCTCTCTGGAAGCGACAATAGTTGTTTGAGAGCGACATGACAGGCGTCGTGGATCGTAACGGCCCTTTTTTTTGCCCGAATGGACAGCAGGGGAACATTGTAATTGGGAGACCAGAATAGATCACAATGAGGAATTTTCAAGGGGAAAAGGATTTGTTCATGGATCGAATAAATAGGTGAGGGAAACAAAATCTGTTCTATTTTGCTGCACCAGGCATCGCCTGTGTGACGAACGAGTAAAATGATTCTAAAGGGAGGGTGATTCAAAAGGGGAACAATCTGTCGGATGCAGGTCCCAATGCCAGAAGAATTGGCCATTCGAGCGTCAATACATAGATCGATCATCGAGGTACCAACGAGCTCTCAACTATGGATTGCCGATCAGATTCCATCATGATCTTTACGAGGTCTCGAACCTGTGTTTTTGGGGTCCACCCTAATTTTTGTCTCGCTTTGCTCGGATCTCCTATCAATAAGTCGACTTCAGCAGGACGAAAAAACTGAGGGGAAACCTCCACTAAGACTCTTCCACTTGAGTCGATCCCCTTCTCTTCCAATCCAGTACCTTCCCAATGAATAGAAACCCCCACTTCCTCAAAAGCCATTTCAACGAATTTCCTGACTGTGGTTGTCTCTCCTGTAGCAAGAACAAAATCCTCAGGTTTATCCTGTTGCAACATCATCCACATTCCTTCGACGAAATCTTTTGCATATCCCCAATCTCGTTTTGCATTCAAATTTCCCAGGATCAGTTTGTCTTGCAGCCCTGCTGCAATCTTTGCAACAGCCAAAGTGATTTTCCGTGAAACAAATGTCTCTCCGCGTCTGGGGCTTTCATGGTTGAACAAAATGCCATTGCAAGCAAAAGTCCCATACGCTTCGCGATAATTGACTACAATCCAGTATGCATAGAGTTTTGCCACTGCGTAGGGAGATCTTGGATGAAAGGGCGTTGTTTCTGACTGGGGGGTTTCTCTTACTTTCCCAAAGAGCTCGGAGGAGGATGCCTGATAGAGACGGATATTTGGATTTAAAGATTGGATGGCATCTAGAATGCGCAAAACGCCCACAGCATCTACATCTGCTGTGTATTCCGGAATTTCAAAGGAGACTTTTACATGGCTCATCGCCGCTAAATTGTATATTTCATCCGGATTGCAATTTCCAATGATCTTCTTCAAACTTGAGGAATCGCTTAAGTCTCCTTCATGGAATTCTACGTTCCCCTCTAAATGTCGAATCCGATTGAAGTTCGGAGAGGAGGATCTTCGGACGATGCCATGAACGGCATAACCTTTTTCTAGAAGGAGTTCAGCAAGATAAGAACCGTCTTGCCCAGTGATCCCAGTAATCAAAGCTCTCCTCACCCGCTCCTCCAATAGTCCAAAATAGTAGGGGTAAATATATATAGGAAAGCAATAGCCGTCTATACCGAAACAGTCTGTTTCACTTCAAATTCCCAAGTTTTCAATATGAACCTATTGAATCTCTGGATCGTGTATACTATAGTATCTCGATTATGCATGCACTTGGCATACGAAAAATCTGTGCGCTTCTTCCTTGCCTTTCTACAGAGGTGGGTCATATTTATCACTATCACATCGCAGTGCAACATTCTGTTGAGTCGTTGGGGTGGATATACGAGGCCTTCATCCCCAAAGGAGCTAAGATCTTTCCTTTGCCTGCTCACTGGCATCCGGTTTTAGCAAACGACCATTGGGATGTTCCGAAAACGTTTTTCTTTTGCCTGAGAATGTTATTTGGCAATATTTCTCCTCTGAGGTCTATCTTTCGAAAAGCAAATCACGAGACGATCGTGTTCCTCGAACATTTTACACTGCAGAGCCTTGCAGCTATTTGGATATCTCTGTGGTTTCTAAAGCCTTCTTTCCAATTCTGGATTCTTCATCGCTATGCATACAGCAAAAACCATTTTAAGACGTGGATTTATCGTTTGTTTCACTGGTTTCTTGAGCGGAAAATAGAGAAGGGACGGTTCCGCATCCTGACAGATAGTGAACTGCTTGCTGTATTGCAAGTAGACTGTTTTTCTCGCTCTGTAGATGTTGTCCCTATTCCTCATACAGTTAATTTGGAGAGGATTGAAAAAAAGGGGCCTTGTTTGCTCTGGTGGCCTGGAGGATCTATGCGAGAAGACAAGGGGCTATTATCCATTCAAAAACTAGCAAACTCTTTACTGCAGCGAAAAGACTTTCTGTTGGTCTTAGCAGAAAAGGGAAAGAGTCTTTTTCCTTCCTCTGATTCGCTTATGTTTATTCCAACTGTTTTATCATCAGAGGATTATACAAACTGGATGAGAACAGCAGATCTCGTTCTATTGCCCTATTCGCCTCAAGATTATGCGCACCGCACTTCTGGGATTTTTGTAGAGTCCATTTGTTTAGGATCCATTCCCGTTGTATCTAAAAAGACATGGATGGCCTACGAGCTTGGCAAATACGATCTTTCCGAGCTGACTCTTGATTTAGAGCAGTTTTCCTCCCCCAATCATTTAGCTATGCTACTGTCTGACATAAAGATTCTAGAGAAATTAACGGTGATGCGATCCTATTATCGACAATTCCACTCAGAAAATGGATTTGCTGCTGTATTCAAACAACTCACTTTGCAGACACCCTCTAACACAACTTTATGCGGAGCTTAAATCATCATGTCACAACAACCAACTATCTATCTCATCACGAATCTTGCACTCAATCACAACCCCAATAATATTCAACCATTGCGTCGTTTGCCGATCGATTCGAGATTTGACCATCCTCAACACCGATATGTCCTCTACTTGACTGATGATACTCCTGCCCCTACCGGGATGCGTTATTGCAAAACAATCATGGAGGCGGAACTGGATCCTCTCCTTCACAAAGCGGGCAAAGAGCATCTTGCCGAATGGTCCTTTCTCCTGGCGGAAGAGAAACATGCGTTCTGCTCTTACCCTTTTTTCATGATCTCGTCCCGTTTTTATGTCAAAAATGCTTGGCTCAAATCGGATTTAAATGCCGAATGGGATCGACTCTTTTCCTATTTTACTGAGTATGACCACGCCTTTTTGCCTAGTTATTCACGTCCGCTGCGATGGTTGCCATTTGGCTCTTTGATGAAAAATCCGCGGGTCTTTTTCCCATTCACCCAAAAATTCCCTCAGCTCATGGAGGAGATTTTCCAGACCAAATTCCCTGAAGACTATCCTAGAGCTCCAGATTTGCCATGCCACTATATAGGTTTTAAAAACCGTGAGGCGCTTCTTGATTATGTAAAATTCTACAAGCCGATTCTCGATTTCTTTTTCTCTGATGGATTTGTTTTAAAACGTCCTATAGAAGATTATATCGTCCGATCTGGTCACTTCCCGAATGAAAAACCTCTTACATTTTTATTCGAAATGATGTCGCATCTTTATTTTGCCAAAATGAATAAGAAGTTTTTCTGTCTCCACTATGATGGATATTACGAGATAGACTTTGCAAAACCAGGGCTTCATCGTCTTGAGAAATTTCATATCCCTTTTATAACACAAATTAAAAGGATGCTGTCATTCTATCTTTTTTGGTTATCGACTGAAGCGTCTGATACAAGAATGATTCGCTTACTGACCAAAACTCTGAGATGGTGCAAGAAACGATTCCCCGTGCTTGCTAAAATACAATCTTAGCGACAGGCCACAAACTGAGACACCCTCTATACCGAAACAACCTGAAGAATCGGGAATTTGGCAAGGAGGTGCCTCAAAATTTCTGTTCAGAGCGAGAGACCATTGCCAAGAGGCAAGGCTTGAGTGAGAATAGGGATTTTGAGGAAATGCCGACGCCGCCAAAAACCGATTCTTCAAGTTGTTTCGGTATAACTAGCGCTAAGAAAGTGTTTGAAAATTTAAGTAATTGATTCATACCTACTTGCCATTGTCTTTGTCATGCAAAGAAAGATCATTGTCTCACTTGTTTTCGGACAATACTCATAATCTTTGCTCATTCTCCTGTATTTTCCTATCCAAGCAAATGTCCTTTCTACCACCCATCGTCTTGGCAACACCATA
>Ga0207952_1000842_pt1 | contig 17860 bp, 14 predicted proteins | sample SubbioR12Aug_8Ca_FD_184831 | JGI IMG/M metagenome (GOLD analysis project Ga0207952, IMG submission 184831) | Serpentinite rock and fluid subsurface biosphere microbial communities from McLaughlin Reserve, California, USA - CR12Aug_8Ca (SPAdes) | ecosystem: Environmental > Terrestrial > Deep...
ATCAATGAGTACCAACAATTCTACTTCCGAAGGTCTTCCGAAAGATTGTACAGCGGTTAAAGCCGCATTAATACTTCTACCGGTAAACAAAACATCGTCTATAAAAACGACTTTTTTGTCTTCGACTAAAAAATCAATCTGGGTTTTATTGGCCTCCAAGGTTTTCTCGCCACGGCGAAAATCATCGCGGAAAAAGGTTATGTCAAGAAAGCCCAATTGGATGTTATTGATGTGATAATCGTTAGCTAAAATGTGTTGGATGCGTTTGGCCAAATAAGCACCGCGGGGCTGAATGCCTATCAAAACGGTATTGGAAAAATCGAGGTGGTTTTCGATTAACTGACAAGCCAAACGATGGAGTATGATATTGACTTCTTTGGAAGTGAGCAATACTTTTTGACTCATGGTAGTGTTGTTTGGAGTGTAAAAGTAACGTTTTTTATTTAGCGAGTCAAATTAGTTTTGAGTTTCGGGTTGCGGGTTGTGGGTTGCGGGTTGCGGGTTTAAATAAGTTACACAGAGATACACAGAGATTGTGGAGAGGCACAGAGAACAGATGTTCAGATTTTCGGATAACTTACAACCAAGAACATACAACATACAACTTCACGATTAGACAAGTTACACAGAGCTACACAGAGATTGTGGAGATGCACAGAGAAAATACAGAGAACAAAAAAAGCCATTGCGGATCAAAAACCAAAATGGCTTTAAATCCGCAATGCTACCTTACTTTTAGCTGTTACTTGTTTCCGTAAACTTGTTTTAAGAAATCGACTACACTTAGGGGTTGTCTTCCCAACAGTTTTACTAAATCCTGGCTCTCTTTGTCTAATTCGCCTTGGGCTTGGGCTATGGCAAAACTCGAAAAAATCCCGATTACGTCTTCCGGTACGCCGTGATGACCTAATACAGTTTTATAATCTACTTCGGAAGGTGAAATGTAATTGATTTTTTTACCCGAAACGGCCGCTATGGTTATGGCTATCTCTTCATAAGACAAAGCTTGGGTGTTGGTGAAATCATAGGTTTTACCTTCGTGGTTAGGTGTAGCCAAAATAGCCGCTGCCGCCTCAGCCATATCCGAACGCAATACTGCGCCAACTTTACCTTGACCTGCCGGTACATACAAAACACCACTCTCTAATACATTCTCCCCTATAAAACCGGGTAAAAAATCCATGTACAAATTGTTTTTCAAAATGGTGTACGCCATGCCGCTTTCTGCTAACCAACGCTCGGTTTGGAGGTGCGATTGTGCCACTATCCATAAAGGCGAAGTTTCGGTTTCGTTTTTGCGCTGAAAGCTGGTATAAACCACGTGTTGTACCCCGGCTTCTTTGGCCGCACGGATTACATTTTCATGTTGGGCCAATCGTTTTACAATATCGCTGCCCGAAATAAAAAGCAGTTTGTCTATACCTGTAAAAGCGGTAACCAACGAGGCATAGTCATCATAATCGGCTATGGCGGTGTTGAGGCCTTGATGGGTATATTCGGTGGCTGCAGTTTCGTTTCTGACTAAGGCGGTGAGTTGGTGCGCCGGTATGCCTTTAGCCAATAGCGCTTGGAGAGTTGCTTTCCCGAAATGTCCGGTAGCTCCTGTTACTAAAATCATTTTTTTTGTGGTTTTAAAAATTACTATTTACTTTTGTTACACAAAGTAACTAATAATAGTTTTTAAAAGTAACAAGTTACCTTTGGGTAACCTAACAATAAGTAGTAACGCTATGGTAACTAATACGTCAAAAATCAACGAAAACAACTGTCCGGTAAGCGCCATGTTGGCCTTAATAGGCGGCAAATGGAAACCTGTAATCTTATATTGTCTCCGCAACGACACCAGACGCTTTGGGGAATTGGCTGCTCGAATCCCAACCATCTCCAGAAAGGTATTGACCGAGCAACTCAAAGAACTCGAGCAAGACCAACTCATCATCCGCCAACAATACAACGAAATCCCACCCCGAGTGGAATACTCCTTATCCGACTTGGGCAAAAGCATGGCGCCGGTATTAAATGCTATGGAACAATGGGGATTGGAAAATATTTTGCTGAAAAAATAGAAAGGATGTTTTGATAACTTACAACCTACAACCCACAACTTCACGATTAAACAAGTTACACAGAGCTACACAGAGATTGTGGAGATTCACAGAGATTAGATGTTCTGATTTTCGGATAACGGATAACAGACAACCGACAACTTCCACATTTCCGTAATTCCTAATTCCTAATTCCTAATTCATAACTCCCTTATCCCTTGAATTAAAGCGATACCTCCGAACAGAAATTTTAATTTGAAAAAACTGTTCACAAAAACCGAACAAAAATTTCAAAATAAAAATCTTGTTCGCAAACCAACAAAACTCTTCCCTTATCCCTTATCCCTTATCCCTTATCCCTTATCCCTTATCCCTTATCCCTCTTTACTCGCTCAAAAACCCTAAAAACCCGACCAAAAAACAAAAAAAATCGATGAGCGGATTTTTTTTAGAAAAAATTTAGAAGGTTTAGGGGGATTGGGTATATTTGGATATGAATCTTCACAACGCAAAAGGAATCAAGTTAAAGATAGTGGAGTTAAATAAAAATAATCATAAATTAAGTTGAAAAACTTTTTAATACTTTTTTAAATAAGATTAAAATGTTGCATAAATAGTAAAGAATATTATAAGATTTTAAATTGAATCTTTCATAATTAGTAATCATTATGAGCTTTTATTAAATGCTAAAAAAACATAAAAGGAATTGAAAAAAATCATAGAATATTAATTAAAAATAATGGTAAGCAAATTATCCATATTACATATATCGGATTTACACAGAAGTAAAGGCTGTGAAATTTCTAATATTGCTTTGCTTTCATCATTACTACAAGACAAGGACCGATATTCCGTTTCGGAAAATCCTAAAATTCAAAGTCCTGATATAATAATTGTAAGTGGCGATATTATTCGTGGCTCAATAAAACCAGATGGTTCTGAAGTTGAAGTTCAAAATCAATATGAGGAAGCTATCGATTTTTTAAATGAATTAACTGATCATTTTCTTGGAGGCAATAAAAGTAGAATTGTAGTCATTCCCGGAAACCATGACATTGATTGGAAATATTCTAAAGATAGCATGGAGAGAATTGATAGTTCAAAGGTTCTCGATGAAAAAAGTCAACTCAAGTGGGAAATTTTAAAAGAAGCTTTAAATCAAAATTCTACCACTCGTTGGTCATGGAAAGATTTATCCTTTTACAAAATAACTGATACTAGCAAGTATAATAAGAGATTGGAAGCCTTTGCAAATTTTTATAATACTTTTTATGAGGGCAAAAGAGCATACAGCATAGAACCAAAGGATCAATTTGACATTTTTGATTTCCCTGAATTCAATCTTACCATTACTGCGTTTAACAGTTGCTACAACAATGATCACTTGAGACTCGTTGGAGATATTCATCCTGAATGCATAGCTAATGTTAACATGAAACTTCGTTCATTACTAAAGAAAGGGAGATTAGTTCTTTCAACATGGCATCATAATACAAAGGGGTTACCATATGATTCAAATTATATGGACAACAGTAAACTTAAAAATTTTATTGAATCTGGCATTTCAATTGGCTTTCATGGTCACCAACACAAAACAGAACTCATTCATGAATTTAGCGATGTAATAGAGCAAAAGAAAATAATTGTTTTTAGTGCTGGAACTTTATGCGGTGGTCCAAATGAGTTACCAGTTGGAAACAATCGCCAATATAACTTGATTGAAATTGTAAATAAGGATGGGAATCCGAATCTAGAAGTGACTTTACATGTAAGAGAAAAAACTGACTCCTCGCCATTTGACAATCCAATTTGGACAGCGGGTAGAATTGATTCAAAAAATGTAAGTCATTATACTTTAGAAATTGAAAAGCCAATTTCATCAGATATTTATGGAACTTTCATTGATATTGAAAGATTAATGAATGATAAAAACTATAAAGATGCTAAATCAACATTACTAACTCTTGATACCAAGGATGCTTTCGTGAGAAAATTTTTAGCTGAATGCATTTTACAAACTGAAGATTTTGATTTAGCAATTAGAGTTTTCTCAGAACCTCAAACAGATGAAGAGGCAATCACTGTCTTGAATGCTGCAATACAATTAGGAAACAAAGGGCAAATGAAAGCAGTAGCTGAGAAAATAAATTCTCATTCACCATCGGCTAAAGCAGTAACCGATTTAATCAAAAAAATTGAAGCACTAACAAAATGAGTAATACAAGCAAGTTATCTTTTCAAATTGAAGTAAGAAGAGTTTTAGAAATTCTTTCCAATGACATATATGATTCTCCTTACGCACTTCTTCGTGAGAATATTCAAAATGGTTATGATGCCATATTGATGAGAATGCAGTTGGATGGTGCAGGGTCTTTTGAACCTAAAATTGTTGTAAATATAGATTCCAAATATATTACAATTGAAGACAATGGAATTGGAATGAATAAAGATGTTGTAAGCAATAATTTCTGGAAAGCAGGCTCTAGTGGAAAAAATAATGAAATTGCACAAAAAGCTGGTGTTGTTGGAACTTTTGGAATTGGAGCAATGGCTAACTTCGGAGTTTGCAAATCAATAAAAGTAATTACACACTATACCGCAGGAGATGAAACAATTGAAACATTTGCCAATCGAGAGTCACTTTCTATTACGGAAGATTGCATTGATATTAAGACTTATCATGAAAAACGAGAGGCTGGCACTCAAATTATTGCAGAACTAGATGATGCTCTAAATCTAACTGTTGAAGGAGCAATAAGTTACCTCAATCCATATATAAAGCATTTAAACATTCCTGTATTTATTAATGGTTCTATTGTAAGCCAGAATAAATACACAGATATTTTTGAAGTAAAACCTGAAAGTCTATACAAAACAGAGGCATATAATGTTAGCACCCCTAACAATTTAAGTTTCACACTTAAGTTGAATTATACAAATCAAAATTTTGTAAAAGTTTATTGTTCCAACATCATAAGAAATTCACAGCCAATAATAGGAGACATAGCCTTATCACAAGGCGCAGGTGGTATTTATGGTTTGAGAAACTATTTTGGATTAGCACCAATCCCAGTGTCAGGCTTTTTTAATTTAGGTGGAGTTGTAAACTTATCAATTCTTCATCCTACAGCAGGTAGAGAAGCATTGAGTAGAGAAAGTATTGAATTGGTTTCTCAAATTATTAAAACAATCGAAGCAAAAATTGCTGAATCAATTTCAAATTTAGAAATATCTGATTTGAATCCTGGCTTTTTAAATTATGTTTCTTCTAATAACAAATTTGAACTAGCAAAAAATCTTAAAATAGTAGTACAACCAAATGATGACAGATGGAATTTAAATAAAATAGCTCCTGTAGTCGGTGGTAAAAAAGTTTATTATTATTCAGGTCGTGATTCTTCAACAATATTGCAATTTGGGAATGAGAATTCCTATTTAATGCTTTTAAGTCAAGATAATCCAAGAAGAAGAATTCAACTTGAGTATATAAAACGATTAGGAGTTGAAGAAGTACCTGATAAAGCTAGAATTCTAAAAGTGTTTGAAACAAAGGATTTATCTTTTTCAGAGGTAACATTGATACTTCGTATTACTAATATCTTGAACGAAGACTATTTAATTGCTGACTCTAAGGTTTATATCGCAGACATAAGTCATCAAGTGCCAAGTTTAGTGGAGTATAGGGACAATATTGTTATTGTTTATTTATCAAGACAATCAAGTGCAGTACAACAAGTGCTTCAAATCTATTCGACTGACTGGTCTTTGTTCGGCAGTTTTGTTAAAGACTTTGTAAGGAATCATTTATATCAGAAATTTTCTGCTTATGTACCTTCCTCAACCAGACAAGGGGCTGATGCATTACATAAAATACTTATGCGGAATAGAGAACTATATAAATATGAATATTCCGATTTAGGTGCATTGGAATCTTTATTATCAGAATACGTTTCAGGAGATATAGATTTTCCAGAAGTTTTGAAAAAATCTACAAAAATTATCAAGACTCATTCTCAATTTGTAAGGCAAAATCAAGTAGGAACTGTAGAACAGGAAATTCCAAGTATAATTGAAAACAATGCTGCTGAAAAAATTACATTTGATGAGTATGGTGCTGTTCCTTCAATCATAAGAAGAGAAACAAAAACTGATAAGAAAATTTTAAAAACAGATAAGCCCTATCCACATCTGAATAATTTTTCATTATTCTTAAGTTTATCTGATAAAATTTTTAAAAGTCAATTAGAATTCTTTTTAGAGCCACACACAACTAAGGTTATTTGGAGTATGCACAAAGTAGTATACATTTTTACACATGCCTCAAATAATCTTTCTCTTTACTATGATATAGAATTAAAGGAAAAATTATCTGATGAATCAACTGGAGGAAAAGCAGTGCCAACTACAACCATAATTACTGAAAACAGAATATTCATTCCGATTATAACTGAACTGAACAATTACTTTGACATAAATGAAGGGACAAAAGAATTTTATGTTAGATACGATATAATTACTGACTTTAATAATTCGTAAAAGCTTCTGCTACCACTCGAATCCTTTCGCGTGGTTCTCATTCCTTCCCTTCATATGATAAAAAAAAAGATTGTAATAAGTAGTTAATTTTTTAGTCTCTTAAGTTGTATTAGTATTTACTAGTCGAAAGCATTGACTCCGTCTTATCCATTTCGAGAGGTTGCAGTGGTTTCCATTTCACTCAAACTTTTGTAACAATATTTTTGTAACATTTTATTTTGTTACATTTTTTTTGTTACAACATTTTTTCCGACACTGCCCCGTTAATGGGCGAAATGAAATTCAACAAAGTCAATCCCTTCGCATTCTTCTTAAAAAATCAAATCAATTTCACCCACAAAAAAACCGCCCTCCGGCGGTTTTTTCTATGAATACATTTTCTTTCTCATTTCCTGTATCTTCTCATCTTCCAAATACTCGTCAAACGTCATATAGCGGTCAATTACGCCGTTTGGTGTAATTTCCAATACGCGGTTGGCTACGGTTTGGGCAAACTCGTGATCGTGTGTGGTGAACAATACCGAGCCTTTGAAGTTCTTCAAGGAGTTGTTAAAAGCTGTGATCGATTCCAAATCCAAGTGGTTGGTCGGTTCGTCTAACATCAACACATTGGCACGAATCATCATCATGCGCGAGAGCATACAACGCACTTTTTCACCTCCGGACAATACGGTACATTTTTTCAAGGCTTCTTCGCCCGAGAAAATCATTTTGCCTAAAAAGCCACGTACATACACTTCGTCGCGCTCTTCTTCGGTCTTTACAAACTGGCGTAACCAATCTACCAAGTTCAAACTGCCGTCGGTAAAATATTCGCTGTTGTCGTTAGGCAAGTACGATTGCGTGGTAGTGATTCCCCATTCAAACGTACCGCTATCGGGTTGTTGTTTGCCGTTTAATATTTCGTAAAAGGCAGTAGTAGCGCGGGAATCTTTAGAAAACACCACTACTTTATCGCCTTTGGCCATGTTCAAATCGACGTTCTTAAACAATACTTCGCCATCTATAGACGCTGCTAAGTTTTGTACATGCAGGATTTGGTCGCCGGCTTCTCTTTCTACATCAAAAATAATGGCAGGATATCTTCTGCTGGACGGTTTGATTTCGTCGAGATTTAATTTTTCAATCATTTTTTTACGGGAAGTCGCTTGTTTCGACTTGGCCACGTTAGCACTAAAACGACGGATGAACTCTTCCAACTCGGCTTTCTTCTCCTCTGCCTTTTTGTTTTGCTGTGCTTTTTGACGCGCCGCTAACTGGCTCGACTCATACCAAAAGGTATAGTTTCCGGAGTAATGGTTGATTTTTCCAAAGTCGATGTCGGATATATGCGTACAAACCGAGTCTAAAAAGTGACGGTCGTGCGATACTACAATGACCGTGTTTTCATAATTGGCCAAGAAGTTTTCCAACCACGAAATGGTCTCGAAATCCAAGTCGTTCGTAGGCTCATCCATGACCAACACATCCGGGTTACCAAATAAAGCTTGTGCCAATAACACACGTACTTTCATCTTCCCTTCCATCTCGCTCATTAGGGTGTAATGCATGTCGGCACCAATCCCTAAGTTAGACAACATGGCAGCGGCATCGGATTCGGCATTCCAACCGTTCATTTCTTCAAACTGTACTTGGAGCTCGCCTATGCGGTCGGCATTTTTATCATCGTAATCGGCATATAAGGCGTCCATTTCCGTTTTTACGGCATACAATACTTTATTCCCCATCATCACGGTTTCCAACACGGTATGTTCGTCGAACATGTTGTGATTTTGGTTCAACACCGACATGCGTTTGCCCGGCTCCAAGATTACTCTTCCGGAAGTAGGGTCGATATCGCCGGCTAAAATTTTAAGGAAAGTAGATTTTCCGGCACCGTTGGCGCCAATCACACCGTAGCAGTTGCCTTGAGTGAAAGTGGTGTTTACTTCGTCGAATAAAATTCTTTTACCAAATTGTACCGATAAGTTAGAAACTGTTAACATGGATCGTATATTATAAAATTCGGTGCAAAAGTAGTGAAAAATAGTGTTTCTTCAGCAGTGTACTGTTGACAGTTTTTTTAGTATATTCGATTTCTAATTCAACCGCCATACATGACCTTTCCTATCCAACTCAATCTTTTTGGTGATGCTGTTAATCTTCACATCATATTCGAAACGTTGGCTTTTTTTGTTGGTGTTCGCCTATATTACTACCTGAAAAAAGGCATCGTTGATCCTATATCCGACATCAACAGACTTTGGATATTATTGGGTGCTATGCTGGGTGCTTTGATAGGTTCGAGAGTAATTGCAATGCTTGAAACACCGGCTGAAATCCTACACCAAACCTGGTTGAGTTTTTACCAAAACAAAACAGTAGCGGGCGGTTTTATAGGCGGTTTGTTTGGTGTGGAAATCATTAAGAAAATCATAGGCGTAAAAACGGCTTCGGGCGATATTTATGTGATTCCGATTATAGTGGCTTTGTTCATCGGTCGCATCGGTTGTTTTAGTATGGGTGTAGCCGAAAACACTTATGGCGTTGAAACCCAATTTATTTTCGGGATGGATCTTGGAGACGGCAAACTACGACATCCGATAGCGCTTTATGAAATGGCTTATATGGTATTGCTGTTTGGTTTTTTTCAAAAAATAAAACACGTTCAGCTGCGCAATGGCGATCGGTTTAAACTGTTCATGGTGTTGTACTTTTTGTATCGGTTTGCAGTAGAATTTATCAAACCTTACCATCCGCTATTTTTGGGGCTAAGCGCGATTCAATGGAGTGCGCTTTTCATTTTTGGCTATTATTACCAATTTATTTTAAGACTTATACGTTATGCCTAACCGAGATTATATTTACTACGACTATACCAAGAGCTTGTGCCCGGAATGTTTGCACACCATTGATGCTAAAATTGTGTTTCAGGACGATAAGGTTTGGATGCTCAAACATTGCAAAACCCACGGCGACTCTAAGGTAATGATAGCCGACGATGTGGAATATTACCGCCAAATACGGAATTACAACAAGCAGTCGGAAGTGCCATTGAAATTCAATACCAAAGTGCATTACGGTTGTCCTTACGACTGTGGTTTGTGTACCGATCACGAGCAACATTCCTGTTTGTCGATAGTAGAAGTGACCGACCGTTGCAACTTGGCTTGTCCTACTTGTTATGCCGGTTCTGGACCGAATTACGGACGACACCGAACGCTGGAGGAAATTGAAAAAATGTTCGACATTATTGTAGCCAATGAAGGTGAACCCGATGTGGTGCAAATTTCGGGTGGCGAACCTACGGTGCATCCGCAGTTTTTTGAGATTATGGACATGGCCAAAAGCAAGCCCATTCGCCATTTGATGCTAAACACCAACGGTATTCGCATTGCCAAAGACATAGCGTTTGTAGAAAAATTGGCGGGTTATATGCCCGACTTTGAAATTTACTTGCAGTTTGACAGTTTTAAACCGGAAGTTTTAGAAAAATTGCGTGGCGAGGATTTGACAGCAGTAAGAAAAAAAGCCATCGACAACTTGAACCAATTTAACCTTTCGACTACCTTAGTCATTACGCTTCAAAAAGGCGAAAACGATGATGAAATAGGGCAAATTTTAGACTATGCCGTTCAACAAAAATGTGTGCGAGGCGTAACCTTCCAACCGACACAAGTGGCCGGAAGAAACGAGAATTACGATGATAGCCAAAGCAGAATAACCCTAACCGAGGTGCGAAGAAAAATTTATGAGCAGTACCCTATTTTTACGCCGCAAGATTTAATTCCGGTACCGTGTAACCCAGATGCTTTGTGTATGGCCTACGCCTTAAAAATAGACGGGGAAATTATACCAATGACCAACTTGATTAATCCGGAGGACTTGCTTAATAATTCAAAAAATACGATTGTTTTTGAAAACGATGAAAAACTAAAAAACCACATGCTCAATTTGTTCAGCACCGGTATATCGGTAGATTGTGCCGAAGAAGAATTTGGTGAATTGATGTGTTGCTTACCCCGAGTGAAATCGGACAACCTGCATTATGAAAATCTTTTTCGTATTATTATCATGAATTTTATGGATGCCTACGATTTTGATGTACGAGCCGTGAAGAAATCTTGTGTACACATCGTGGACAAAAGAGGGAAAATAGTCCCTTTTGAAACCATGAACTTGTTTTACCGAGACAACACCATAGAAACGCTTAGAAAAGAACTAAATTAAAACAGTATGGAACTATTATTTCAATTGGCCTTAAATCTGTTGTACGTTTGCGTTATCGTATTTATAGTGAGTTTAGTTTCACTGATTGCCTCTAAAGGGAAATCCAAATTAGCGTTACGATTGGTGCTTATTTCGGCTATCACAGTTGTCACACTACTTGTAATTGGCTTTGGTACTTGTATTTATTTGGCAACCCATTAAATGCCCAACAGTTTTCCGGTTTAATAAACAAACTTATTCCTTACTTCAAACCAAACAATATGTTTACACTTCTTTTTTTATTGGCTATCATTATTTTAATCAGCTGCATAGCTTTTATAGTGGGATTATTCATGCTGATTTTCAATAAAGAAAAAAAAGAATACGCCATCAAACTGATCACTTACACCTTAATTGTAGCTATCATTGGGTTTGGAAGCTGTAGTGCTTTACTTCATTGGGGAGGCTTTTAACTTTAACTATTGATTAACAACAAAATCAAAATCATCTGAATATTTTTGTTCATTAGTTTCAATTCAATGCACACCTACAGAAGTATTAAAGTTATTGCTTTTCTTGTCCCTTTGCTAACGCTGATGAGCTCGTGTAAAAACGAATTCAAAGGGAATGATTACGTGGCATACTTTGGCGGAGAAATCGTAAATCCGAATAATCCGTATGTACTTTTCTGTAAAGACAATGAAGTTATCGATTCCATCAAGTTAGACAAAAATAACCGCTTTTTTGTACAGTTTGATTCCTTAGCACCGGGTTTGTACACCTTTAAACACGAACCGGAATACCAATATGTTTACTTCGACAAAAACGACAGTTTGATGGTGCGCGTAAATACGCGAGATTTTGACAACTCGGTTATTTTTTGTGGTCGCGGCGATCAGAAAAACAACTTTTTGATGGAGCAATACCTCAAAACCGAAAAAGCGAAAGACATCATTTTTGAAGCCTTTAATAAAGATATCAATCAGTTTACCAAAACCATCGATTCTACGCACCAATTGGCTACCCATTTTTACGATGCTAAAAAGCAGGAGTTGAAATGGAGCGATGAGTTTGACGCCTATGCTAAGGCGGCTGTTGATTATCCTTTCTATTCGGGTAAAGAATTGTATCCGATGATACATAAAATGAGGACCGGTAATGATGTTTATGAAAGCATTCCGGCCAACTACTATGATTTCCGAAAAAACATCGATTGCAACAATGCCGCACTCTCCGATTATTCACCTTATGTGATGTATTTATCGCACATGTTAAACAATATGGGTGCCATTAACTACCACAACCATTTTACGGAAGTAGATTTGGCTTTGAAAACCAACATCAACAAAATGAATATAGCCGATACGTTGATTAAAAACGAAAAGGTGAAAAATACCATCCTCAACAATATTGCTTTCACTTATTTGTTGGAAGACCAAAACATGGTGAACAACCAAACCTTTTTGGCTACTTACCACAAAATTTCGACAGATAAGAGCAAGAAAAATGAGATTACGAAAATCGGGGATGCCATTCAATTGTTAACCCAATCGAAAGTATTGCCCAATGTGGTTTTATTGGACAAGAACGGTAAAACCGTCAATTCTTCCTCTTTTACCAACAAAAAAACCGTAATTTTCTTTTGGACTGCCAATGCTGTATCGCACTTTGAAGCCGCCCATAAAAAAATCATCGACTTCAGAAAAAAACATCCTGAATACCAATTTGTAGGCATCAACCTAAATGACACCCAAGAAGAATGGAAAGGCATTATGGCCAAATATAAATTTGGAGGCGTGACCGAATTGCGTTGTGCCGATTTTGAAGATCTTAAATCAAAATGGGTCATTACTAAAATCCACCGCACCATCATTTTAGGTGATAAAGGTTTGATTAAAAATGCATTTACAAATATTTTTGAATTGAACTTTGAAGAAGGATTGAATTAGTTACGGGTTACGGGTTTAAAGTTATAAAAAAACGTCTCGAATAATCGAGACGTTTTTTTATGATGATAGTTGCCAGCAACTACTCACTACTGGTTTCCTTTGGCGTAATCGGCTAAGAATTGGGCCAAACCGATATCGGTTAACGGGTGTTTTAACAAGCCTAAGATAGACGATAACGGCCCGGTCATGACATCAGCACCAATTTTAGCACAGTTAACCACGTGCATGGTGTGACGAACTGATGCGGCTAAGATTTGCGTTTCGAAACCGTAGTTGTCATAAATCTCTCTGATTTCTTGGATCAGGTTTAAACCATCGGTTGAAATATCATCCAAACGACCTAAAAACGGAGACACATAAGTAGCACCGGCTTTGGCAGCCAATAACGCTTGACCGGCTGAGAACACTAAAGTTACGTTGGTTCTGATGCCTTTGTCGGAGAAATATTTACAAGCTCTGACTCCATCTTTGGTCATAGGCAATTTTACCACAATTTGCTCGTGTAATTCGGCCAACTCCTCGCCTTCTCTTACCATACCTTCAAAATCGGTGGCAATTACTTCGGCACTTACGTCACCGTCAACAATGTTACAAATGTCAACGTAGTGTTTTAAGATGTTGTTTTTACCTGTGATGCCTTCTTTGGCCATCAACGACGGATTGGTAGTAACACCATCCAAAACGCCTAATCCTTGTGCTTCTTTAATTTCGTTTAGGTTGGCTGTGTCAATAAAAAATTTCATAGTGTATTATTTATAAAAGTTGTGTTTTTAAAAGTTGGGCGTTTCCCTTCGGGTCAGGCTATCCGCAGTGCATGATTTGATATTAAGAGGAGAATGTCCGGTGGACATTCGGTTTTTATGACTTCCTAAAGTAAATACCTGACTGCCACTGGCAGTCCTACTTTTAATTTCAAATTTAACGCAAAATCAGTGCAAAAGTACAACACCTAATTTGAAAAAGGAAACTTATTTTCTGCTAATAACTTATCCCTTTTCCCTTATCCCTTTAATTTATAGTGCTTCATCAGCATACGTTCGTATACCCTATCCGGTAAAACTCGTTTTAAAACGATAGAAAACTTTTGCATGAATGCCCCTATTTTGTAGTGCAGTTTCGGTTGTTTGGTATTGATGATTTGGTAGATGGCCATCGCCATTTCGTTGGGATTGCTGCCGCTGTCTACGTGTTCATTCATTTGTTGTAGCGTATTGCCGTAGGTGGTTTCATAAGCCGAACCCTGAATCACCGGAGCATGATAGCGTCCGGAAGCAATGTTGGTGGCAAAATCACCCGGTGCCACATTGACAACGTTGATGCCGAAAGGTTTGACTTCCATGCTGATGGCTTCGGTAATTATTTCCAAGGCGCCTTTAGAAGCCGAATATACGCCGCGGTAAGGCAAGCCCATATACCCTGCAATGGACGTGATATTGATGATTAAGCCCGAATTTTGTTCGCGCATTTGCGGCAAAACGGCTTTAATGACTTCAATCGGACCAAAAAAATTGGTTTCGAAATTGTTTTTGATTTCGGCCGTAGGAATTTCTTCTATCGGACCGGTAATGCCAACGCCGGCATTGTTGATGACTACATCGAGGCGCTTGGACAAAGCAATGACTTTGGTAACCGCTTCTTTGATGCTTTCGGTATTGCGAACGTCTAACGCAATTAAAGGGAATAACGAATGGGTGATTTTTTCAGGATTTCGACTGGTACCGTAAACCGTGAAACCTTTGTGAAAGAGAAACTCGCCTATCGCCTTTCCTATGCCGGAAGAACCGCCGGTGATTAAAACTACTTTGCTCATGTATAGAATTAGGATTAAGGATTTTTTGAATTAGGAATTGATAAATATATAAAACTTAACCCAACTTGATTCCCAAACCGGGTTTTTCGCTTAACTGAATGTTACCATTAACAATATGACTGCCTTGGGCTAAGTCGTTGGCGATTAAATTGGCGCCGTCTAAATCGGCATAGTCGCACAATGGTACTAAAACAGCTCCGGCCGAAATACCTATAGTCGACTCTGTCATGCAGCCTATCATGATTTTAAATCCCAACTTGCGCGCTTCTGCTATCATTGCCAAAGCCGGTGTTAGGCCGCCGCATTTGACTAATTTAATATTGATGCTTTTGTAATGCGGCAGTAACTTTTCCAAATCGGCACTGCTTTGACAGTCTTTATCCGCCATCCAATTGGCCAATGTGTCGGAATGTAAATTCGAATATTGCTCCGCTCCTTTTTTCATGGGTTGTTCCAGATAAGTAAAGTTGGCCACCTCAGGATAATTTTCCAACCAAAGACAATCTTGGGCGGTGAAACTTCCGTTAGAATCTAAAGCGATATTTAGGTTTGATTCTGATAACTTAAGGATATCGCTTTCACTGAAGTGATTGCATTTTACTTTGAAATAACGCCAATCTGATTGAGCCATTTTTTGCAATTGCTGCTCAACGGAATCCACGCTAATGGTAATGGAAGATTCCGGCAGTTGGTTAAAATGGATTTTGTTCTGTGTCAAAAAGGATTGTTTTTCGAGTTTACCAAACAAATCCCAATAAGCACAATCTAAGGCCGAACGCAAAAAACTCGGCAATTCCAACGTGAGTAGAAAAGCGTAAAATTCGGTTGGATGAACAATACTTTGCTTTTCAATCACCGATTGCAGGCGATTCAAAATGACTTGAAAGTCGTTTAAGTTGATGTCGTAATAATCTATGGCAGTACATTCGCCATAACCCTTTTCCCCGTGGCTTTGGAGCGATACAATCAAAGCTTCTCGGAAGGTATAATTCCCATACGCAATGGCAAAGGTTTCTTTGAGTTGGAGTTGGACTATTTGCCGATGTAGGATCATGGTGTAAAAATAAAAAATCCCGCTTTGCTGTAACAACCAAACGGGATTCTTTTTTTTAAAAAACGGCAAGCGACCTACATCGCACCGCTACAACCACATACCTTTGCTATGTTCCCATCCTGGAGGATTTTGTAGGAGCTGGTCGTGTAGGACTTGCCGCTGCAAATATACAATCTTTTTATTTTTTTGCAATAATTTAAGACCATAATAAATATATTTGTGAGAGAAAATTATATTGAAAAAACATGAAATTACATAACCTTTTCATAACCACATTTTTAGCACTAAACTTAGCAAGTTGCGGCGATAGTCAGGCAGAGAAACAAAAGTATTTCAGCTTTGATGAGAGTCAGTTAAAGTCGATGTACCAAGCCACAGACAAAGTGAATTTCACCCTATTGAACAACGAAAACAAAACCATCGACAGTGTGGTTTATTTTTCCAATGGCGAACGATTGGGTTCCGTGAAAGAGAATGAGAAATTTTCATTGGATTTGAATGGCAAAAAATTGGGCTACCATCAGCTCAAGGCGTTGGTATATTTTGATAATGACACTGTTTCAACTAAAACACGCATAGAAGTTGCCTCCGGAGTGGTGCCGAAATTACTGAAATATACCGTAGTGAATAGCTATCCGCACGATGTGAATGCTTTTATTGAAGGCTACGAATTTTACAACGACACATTAATAGAAAGTACCGGTTCTCCTAGCGGAACTCCTTATTTGTCCTATGTAGCTAAAGTGGATTATAAAACCGGAAAAGCCATCAAACAAGTGGGTTTAGATAAAAAATATTTTGGTGAAGGTACTACGGTTATCAATGGTAAAATTTACCAATTGACTTGGCAAAATCAAGAAGGTTTTGTGTACGATGCCAAAACCATGAAAAAGATAAAATCTTTTAAATATGACAAACCGGTTGAAGGTTGGGGAATGACCAACGACGGCACAAAGATTTACCATTCCGATGGCACCGAAAAAATTTGGACTTTAGATCCGGAAACTTTTAAGCTGACTGACTACATTAACGTATACACGAACGACAGTAAAATTAAAAGTGTTAACGAATTGGAATGGATTAACGGAAAAATCTATGGTAATATTTGGCAAAAAGACGCCATTGCTGTTATCAATCCGATGAGTGGTGCGGTAGAAGCGGTATTGGATTTATCGGCTTTGCGAGCGCAAGTAACCAATAAAGAAGCCGAAGTACTTAACGGTATTGCTTACAGAAAATCGACCAATACCATTTTTGTGACCGGAAAAAATTGGAATAAAACTTTTGAAATTAAGGTTACGCCATAAAAAACATAACCGAAAATTCGCCCATTGAACTTTTAAATAATGGGCGAATTTGCGGTTCTTATTTACTTCTTCACCACATATTCCATTTTTACAGTATCATAGACCCATTTGATGTCTTGCTTTTTTCCTTTTTGAGTAACAGAACCGTCGGCATTTAAAATGAATTCGAAACCGTCTTTGCGCATTTTTTCTCGGGTTTCGCTGGCTGTTTTGTTTTTGTCTAAAAATACTTTCTCCACGATATGAGTGTTGGATTGCGTATTGGAAAAGACTTGTTTTTTAGAAGCTATTTCATAAATAACACTGTAATTAGTAGTAGTGTCTTCCGTTTTTAAATCGGTTTTTTGTTGGGTTACTTCGGTCCAAGAGAGCAAATACAATTTGGTTCCCGAAGCCGTTACAACGGTCAACTTACAATTGGTTGGCTTAAAATTAGCATCCGCCGGTTTGATGATGATGGCGTCTTTCTCTTTACCGTTTTCGGTAATGGTGAGTTGTAAATTACCCTTTTTGACTTCGGCTACCAGGTTATCAACTTTAGCTAATCCGGCAGCTGTGGTTGGTTTAGCTCCGCTCCGTTGGGCTTCGCCTCGGGTCTTTTTCTGACTGTAGGTGTTAAGACTCAACAAAACCATAAAAGTTAAAATCACAATTTTTTTCATGAGTATTGTTTTGGTTAGGAATTCGGTAACCAATATACAAAATATTCATTTCGAGGCGTGTTAAATAAAAAAAACCGAGCCATTACTGACTCGGTTACTTCGTACTTATATTTATAAAAGACCAACGCCTCCTGGTTACTTCACTTCCTCGAATTCTACATCCTGAGTGTTATCGCTTTGCGTTTCGGCTTGCGGTTGGGCTTCTTGGGCTTGACCTTCGCCTTGGGCTTTGTACATTTCTTCGGAAGCATTTTTCCAAGCTTCGTTGATTTTGTCTAAAGCCGGTTGAATGGTAGCAATATCTTTGGT
>Ga0207952_1000843_pt1 | contig 17817 bp, 22 predicted proteins | sample SubbioR12Aug_8Ca_FD_184831 | JGI IMG/M metagenome (GOLD analysis project Ga0207952, IMG submission 184831) | Serpentinite rock and fluid subsurface biosphere microbial communities from McLaughlin Reserve, California, USA - CR12Aug_8Ca (SPAdes) | ecosystem: Environmental > Terrestrial > Deep...
CCGCCGCCAATGCCGCCGGCAAGTCCAATCTCAACAAGTTGCCGCGCCGTAGTTGAATTGCCCAACGCCCTGCGCAAATCTTCCATCGTCGTCTCGACGTGCATGAACGCCTCGAACTCCTTCGCCTTCTTCGGGCCAATCGCCATTTCCACCCTGCGCCGACTGGCGGGACTGTTGAACACCGAATTAACGACGGAACGACGGTCGCCGGTTTCGTCGATCTTCTGCGACATGCGCGAAACAAATCCATCTGCGAAAAGCTTGCGCTCATGCGGATTCATTTTTTCGATGGCGCGCATGTATTCGGCGTTCTTGCCGCTCGCCGTGGCGAATTTTTCGCCAGCCTCTAATGCGTCTTCTGCACCAAAGAACGCCGCAGCGCCAACTCTCGCGTCTTTGTATGCGGGGAAGTCCTGATCCATGTATTCGACAAGCTGACGACGCAACTCAATGGCGTCGCGCGCCGCAGACTTCTCGCCGCTACGCTGCAATGAACCGACCTTATCATCGAGATTGCGCTTCACCGCGTCCCAAAATTGAAGCGTCGGCTTCACGCCTGAATCGCGCAGCGCGATTTCGCCCGACCCGAGTTCGACAAACGGATTCTTGACTGGTCTGAAACCCTGAGCCGCCGCCTTGTTTGCGCCGGTACGCGTCGCCCCCTTGATCGCGTCGGAGACGACAGGGGCTTGCGCCAATTGCGCCAAGCCTTCATGCCACGAGCCACCCTCGCCCTGCGCGAACGCCTTGGCGTAAGCCGGCCGATTGGCCTTGGCTGCGGCGATCTGCAACGCCTCGCGCGTCGCCAGCGCCTCATTCCCGGTTCCGAGCCCCATAACGAACTCAGAGACGCGCGGGGCCTGGCCCTCGAACCTTTCATTCGCCACACGCTGTAGCGCCTCGCGCGCCTCGGGCGACGTGTTCGCCGACGATCTGGCGAGCGCCCTGGTCGTCTCGCCGCCCATGTCTGCGACCACTACAGGCTGTCCAGCGCCTTGCGCGGCCCGTATAGCCGCTTCGTCGAGTTGCTGGCCACCCGCCGCCGCGTCGCGGGTAAGCGCCACAGCAATGCGCCTCTCGGCCTCTGCGTTCGGTCTGACGAGGCCCTGCACCTTGTTGGCGACGGCCCCGCCCGCCCCGATGACGCCCTCAACGGCAGCCGGAGCCACCGCGCCGAGCGCGCCGCCGATCGCCGCAGAGTGCAACGCAGCGCGCGGGTCTTTCGTATCGGCGAACTCTGCCGCGCCCGATACGCCTGCGCCAATAGCAGAGCCCTGCGCCGTGCGGCCCGCGAGTGACGCCGCAGGAGCGACGGGAACCGCAGCGATTTGCGACCCAATGCCGATGGCAGATCCGACGCCAGCCGCAACCGGACTCTGGCGCGCCGCCGCTTCGTCTACATCGCGGACGTAATTATACTCCTGATCAAATGGCTTGCCGCTTTGCAGCGACATGATCTCGGCTTTGATGTTTCGAGTCGCGTTCAACGTCGCCATGTTGGCCGCGTTCGACAGCGTCGCATAGATCGGACTCTCGGCTCCGGCGGCTTTCAACAAAATCTTATCAGCCCGAGTGCGAAGCTCATCCTGTAGCTTCTGTCCTTCTGGGCTTGCCATCGCTTCGTCGGCAGATGCGTTTCGCGCCGCGACTTCTGCTTCACTCGCGTCCGCTTGCGGCGCGTCGAACTGATCGAAGAAATTTGCCGGAGTCGACGATTGAGCCGGTCGCGTTTGAGTAGGCTCATCGAATTGATCGAAAAAGTTCATCTCGCGCCTCCGAGAACAGATGCCGCAGCGCCGGCTCCATATTTCGCGTCAAACTCAGCCTGCCGCTCTGGATTCGCCAGAAGCGCGCCGATCGACGCCTGGGGAATTGCGGGCGTAGGCGACTGCGTCTGCGTAGACGCAACAGGTTGCGTCGTCGCAGGCGCGACGTGATCACCCGGCTCGTAAAAGTCGCCGCCACGAAGCTCCTGCGCGCGCCTTTGATTGAATGTAACACGCCTGCTCGCAAGCTCGCGCGCTCGTTTGAAAATCTTCTGGCGAACTGCATGTGGCTGGCTCGACGACCCCTGAACTTCAAGCAGCACCTTGCGCTCGCCCTCAGTCGGCATTCCGCCAAACGTCGCCTTGAGCGATTCAAGCGCTTGGCCGGTGATGATATTGTCCAAGTCTTGCGTTTCGGCCGAGCCGGGAACGCCAATGACAGAACCGAATTTTGCCGCAGCGCCAGCGCCGGGGAACCCGTAAGCATCCTTACTCACCTTAGCGGCCTGATCGAGCGCCGACACGGCGTTCTCGCCAGCCATGACTAGCTCATCAGCCTCGAGGATCGCCTTGCGATCAGATGCGGTCAGCGTCGGATTCGCGCGTTTGGTTTCGAGTTTCCTGGTTTCCAGCGCCAAATCGCGGACGAACTTACGTCCTTCTTTCGCTTCGTCGGCTTGCGTCGCGCGCTTATCTTCAAGAAGCTTGTTGTTCCACTGGAACGCCGTGTCCGGCGATATCATCGGCATTAGTTCGGCGTGAATCTCTTGAATGTTGCTGGAGTCGTTGCTTGTCGATTTGCCGTCTGGGCCGGTTCGCGTGATGCGCAAGCCTGCGGGTTTTCCGTCTTTGTCTTTCAGCAACTCCGCGTTCGTGTTCCATCCTGCATCGGCCATGTAGCGCTTGTTGCCAAAAAGTTTGTTGATGCCGCTTTTGACGCCCTCCAAATCGCCAGCCTGAAACGCCTGCTCAATGCCGCCGACGGTTTCGATTCCGAGCCTGACTCCTTCGTCTTTCACAAAGCCGTTCCACGCCTTTGCTTTGTCGACCTGTCCACGCGCCAAATAGGCGTCGCGAACCATCGGGGCGGCTTTTGCGAGATACGCGTCATACGTCGACGCGTATTTTTGCGGATTTGCCTTAAACTCCGTGTCCGCCGCCTGAGCGGCGGCGGCATTCGTGTCGCGCTCGGCCTTTGTGTCGGCGAGTTCCTGTTCCTCGGAAGCGCCCTTGGCGGCCAAATATTTCGAATAAGCGGCGTCTTTATCCATATCACTGACGGTTTTCATTCCGCCTGCAACGCCTTCAATGAAAGCCCCAAGGCCGCGACCAAGATTCGCCATCGAAATATCCTCCAGTTATCGACTGATGCCGCGTGGTTGCGGCAGTAATTCATTCATCAAGTCCAGCGCATCGGGCTTCTTCGACGAAGCGGCGGCAGCGACAGACCTAGAAGGCGCTGATTGACTGCGACCAAATGCGCCAGCGATGTAATTCTGCCGTCCGCTGAAGTTGTCGCCAGCGGCCGGATTCGCATCAGTATAGCCGCGCGGTCGCTCATATCGCATTCCGGCAATCGTCAACTCGTTAGGATTTCTCGCCGAGTTGACGCGCGCGCTCTCCGGCCGCGAGCGAAGCTCCTGTAGCGCGAAGTCGGCTTGCTGTTGCCATGACGGCTTGTTGGTGCCGGCGAATTTAAACATTGCGTCGCGACGTTCATTGCGATGGCCCCATAGGCCGAAGCCTGTCCCTTTGTCGTGCACGACGTTCGGGTTCAAATTACTCTCGGCGACGGCCATCCCCGAAAGCATCGCGGCCTCGTTGCGCGTTGCGCCGCGATTCACGAAATGATCGAACAGCGCGGCCTGTGTCAGTCCGCCCGAAGGCGTCGCGCCGCTTGCCATAGGGGTGGGCTGAGAACTCGCCGGAGTCGCTCCGCCATCAACTGGCGGGGCGGGTTGAGCGTCGCGCTCCAACAGAAGTTTCTGAATGAGCGCGTCGCGATCGCTTTGAGCCACCGCACCGTAGCCGCTTGCGACGCCCTGCATGAGTGATCCGATTCCGCCGCCGATGCTCATATCGCTTCCCTCTTAATTCATCTTCGATCGAATGAGCGCGTTGGCCTTCTCGCCCCAATCCTTGACGCCGCGCCGGTCCAGTTCAATGCCAATGTCTATGCGCCGGCCGAAGTGCTCCGCGAACGAATCCGCTAATGGTAAGTGTTCGACGCACCCAAGGATGTTGATGAGGCGCTCGGTCGAGGCTTCTTCGATGTCGATTTCATCGGGCATGGCATAGGCCTATGTCTAAGCTCAGTAGAGCGTCCAATGTGATTCTGAAGTCTCACACACAATTCGCGCAGTACAAGCGGAAACACAGCGATTTTGCAAAAAAAACCGGCCCGTTCGCGAATTGAACGAGCCGGCCTTTCAGCTTCGGGAAAAGGTGGCGACCCTACGCCGCGCGCACGTCTCTCGCGTCGAGCAATTTTTGCGCAGCAATCGTCACGTCAACGCGCTGCGCGATCTTAAACTGCGCGAGCGCCGTGTTGATGCGCCGGCGTTCCTCTTTTGGATCAGCTTTTGAATCCAATCCCAAGGCCAAGATGATTTGAACCTTGCCTTCAATCTCCGACGCCGCCCGCGCCGCCTCAAACGGCTGTTCCTCGAAGCGAGCGCCATCAGGCCAACGTGCGGCTTCCAGCGGATGCAGGCCAAATACGGACCTCCAGCAAACGACCGTGCCAGAATATGGCTCAAGGGCGGCCAGAGAAGGCTCAGGAGCGGGCTTGGCCGCTTCCGGCGAGTATGCGCTCGCCGTCTCAGTCACCGCGATCCGCGCCACGCGCTCGTCGCCCAAATCTATCGCCTCCATCTGGACAGCGCGGCTCCAACCCGACTTGATCGCCTCACCCTCAGCCGTGAGCGTCAGGTGATCCTCCTTATCGCCTTCAACGATCCGCAGGACGCGCGTCTCGCGCGACAGCAGGCTTTTTGGCGGCCCGGACTTCGTGACGATCAAGATGCAGGCTTCGTTTGCAAACATTCCATACTTGCGCGCTAAATCCAGCCCGTCCTTCTCGCCAAGATCAACCGCGACAATCGCGAGCGCGATGCCTTTCTCGCGCAACTTGTAGCCAAAGCCATTCCCCGCAAGATCGCACTTCGCGTCTGCTCGAATGAAGATCGGCAATCGAGTATTGATGTTGCGAAGCGCAGCCGCGACGTTGATATGATCCATGTCAGTAGCGCCGACGACAGTGACATCGCGCGGATTGCCAGTCGGTAGGTTCATGAATCCGCGCTGAAGACGGAAGTTCCTGCCAACTCCGCTCTGCATCGAGGCAAGATCACCGCCAGCCACCGCTACCGCCAATTCCGCCGTGAGCGCTCGCGTTGCGCCTTCGTCGTCGCTGACCATAAAGTGGACGCCGCGTTCGGGCAGCAGCATCTTCACAAGGTCGCGCTGATTGCTGTCGCCATGTTGAATCCATCCGCTAGTCATTTCTGCTTCTCCTATTTCAATCTGCCCTATGCCGAAACTCTCAACGCCGACGACGACGCCACAGCGGGCGAAACGCCGAACGTTCTCGTTCTGAAATCTTGCTTTCTACTTCCTCGACATTGTCTATGCGTGACGCTTCCGCAACATCGTCTCGCTCGCCTTCGTCGTCGTCGGTGTCGTCGTCAGTCATATTGTTGAACGCCATGAGCGCATCGTCGCTCGCCATGTCGTGGCGCGGCGTGTCGCTCTTTTCGATGATCTCGCCGTCAATGATCTGCTCGCCATAGTCGATGCCGTTTGCCGGGTCATCATCGTTGCGCGACATTAATGGAATTAGTTCCGTGCCCTGCGCCCGCGCGACGATCGCCGCGAAGACGTTCGTTTGCGCGACCTGCACAGGCTGCTCTTTGAGGATTCCGAGATGGCGACCAAGAATCTCATTCGCTCGTAGTTTGTCGTTGAACTCAACGTCGATATCTTCGCCGATTTGCTCTCCGGTTTTTTTGTCAAAGTGCTTTCGGATTCGAATCTTTTTGATCGCGCGGCGTGTGACCTTCGGCATTCGACGAACCGGCAACAAGTCACCGTCTTCATCGAAGATGTCTTTTGGATCAAGAAAGGCAGATGCTGATAGTTCTTCGAGAACACGATCCGGGCGAACACCAAGCTGTTCAAGTCGTTCCTTACGCAACTCATCGACAAGTGCAACTACGTTAGGGTTTGAAAGGACTTCTTGAGCGGAGATTCTAGCAATCTTGTATGCGTATCCCGCAAGCCTCGCAGACTCTGCACCATTGCCAGACATCGCATAGTGTTCTGCAAAACGGCGTTGGCGCGTCGTCAACGCTCGCGTCGAAGTATCTGCCGCAGCACTCACTATCCAATCTCCCTACTTCGACGACTTCGACAAAGCACGATTGCGTTCATGCGTCTTCTCAACATCGCTTCTAATCCACGCAAGCACATTCGCTGGCCATAGGCACTTCGCCGCTTGCTGCAATTCTTTTCGCGTTGAGTAGATGGTGATATTTGCGTCGCGTAGCATCAAATTGAAGATCATATCGTTTCGCAGTTCATCGCACAGGTCACGACTGTCGGACTTCACTTCAATACAACGCGCACGCACGCCGTCGTGAGCGAAGATACTTGCCACGTATTCGTCATTCTCGCGATAGATCGGAGTAGCGAGGATCGGTTCGGCCGCGCCGCGTAGGAAGCGATCGTAATCAAAGCCGCGCATCATGATCTCCCTGAGCAAGTTTTGCTCGCAACATTCTGTTGCTCATGCATTCATCCTTGAGCCGACGCTGCAATTCCACGATCCGCGCCTCAAGATCGACGACGCTTTTCGTTACGGTTGTTTCGTTACCGGCGGATTTCGTTACAGCCGTTTCGTTACCTCGCCGCCGTTCACGCCAGCGCCGGACGCGCTCCGCGCCGGTCATTGCGCGATCTCCAATTGGTGGCCTGGGCATGGCACTCATGATGTTACGTTATAACGTAACGTAACGATATGCGCACAGCCCGATTCTGTCCAGTGAAACGAGCAAACTTTTCGCCGCTCAAGCCTGGCGCGTTCCGCTGGCCATAGAAGGGCGCTGGGCGGCCCAAGCGCGCGCGGCTACCGATGCCGCGCTCGGGCTCGAAACGCTTCCCGGCGGGGCGCGCTGTGGAGCGCTGGCCATGGTGTGGCGCTCAGTCATGGATGCGCCCGCTGATCCAATTTCGATAGCGCCGCCAGACTCCCGCGACAGCGTCCGTAGCTCCATCACAGGCGCGGCGATCTTTGATGTATCGACGGAGTTGATCTGGTTCGCTGAAGTCGTTTGGAAGATCGTTGTCGCGCTTCATATCAGCGATCAAGTCGCCTTGAATGTCGTCTGTGATGCGAGCTGTTGATAGGAACATCTTGAAGTTCAGATCATCACGCTGCACAAGTTCGTTGATAGTCGTGTCTTCCGTTTTCATGTCGTCTCCTTTCGTGTCTTCAATTTTCATGTCGTTTTCTGCGTGGCGGCCAAGGATAGTTGGAGGGTTAAAAAACACAAAGTTGGAGCGCACTAACTAATTGATTTTGCACGGTAAAAAAACCTAAGTTGGAATTTTGCGCCCCTATACATCCTCTCCACAACCTAAAAACAAGAACCGAACAAGAACATTTGGGAGGGGAACGCCACCCCCTCCAACTTAGCCAACTTAGGTTATCCAGAGGCTAAAAACATATATTTTTCATATATTTATATAATATATATGTATCTCCAACAAACCTCCTACTTATCTCCAACTTTAGGATGTAAGTTGCACCGAACCGGCTCTTACAACCTATGGTTGAGCCAGTAAGAAATTTCTGATTTTGGTTCGCGTTTTTGCAGTCGCGCAGATAACAACATGCGCACCTCCTATTCATCAAAATCATAGTCGGCATTGATGTAATATGTTGTCTTTGGGCGACCGCCTTTTTCGTCTGTGCGCCTTTCGGTTTCCGAAATAATCTCTCGACCTTCAATTAGTGACTCCATAATATCCTTGTAACTTCGCCCCCTGATGCTGCCGCCGATGGCTCTACGTAATTCCGCAGCCATTATTCCAGCCGACCCGGCCTTTCTGATTATACTCTTGATGTGATTGGCCTCCGCCTGATGCTCATTGTCGCTGATACGAAACCTCGCCTCCTTCACAAGTCTGTTGGCGGAGGACAAAACAATGGCCTGCCCCCATTCAAGGTCGCGCATTGTCACCTTTGCGCGAAGTCCGGCGCGTGAGACAGCATGGATTGTGGCAAGTCTGATGGCGTTCTCGGCGACGCGGCCATATAGGGGCGCTTCTTTATTCTTTTTGTTTGTTCTCTCAAACATATCCGTCGAGAAAACCTCAAACGCCTTGTCAACGTCGTCGTTATCCCATTCTATGACGATCTTGTCGTCGTCATTCAAAAACGAAGCGTCTTTGATTTGATCGCGAAGGTTCGGTTTATCACGATTGCCCATGCAATTCAGATGCAGATCAAGCAACGCATCGATAATGTGCTTTGGAGCATGATGTTCGTCACCAGGTGGTCTATGGACATAGACAGGCTTGTCATCACTAAAAAACACGATGAATCGATTAAGAAGGCCATTTGTTGCGTCTCTCGACGTTAGCGCCCCGAAAAATTCTTCAGCGGTTGATGCGCCCAACAGTGAGTATGCCGGCCATTTAATATCCTCATCGACTCCGCTACCGTCGGCGTTAGCTTTTGAACCTACGTATTTGAAAGACTTACCCCACACTTCGCGAAGTATGCCGGATATTTCTTTCAAATAATGTGGGGCTTTTGGATTTGATACGCCGCTCAATATGTTTCCAATCTCGTCAAACACGGATAGTGATAACGGGCTTGTTTTAATGTGACGCCAAAGCCCAGGACCAGACGACAAGCGAGACGGACCAACTAATCGAAGCGCTTTCCCCATACTGGCGTGATCGACTTCAAGCATGATCTGCGTGACAGCGTCTAATCCGGCCGCCTTGCCACCTGCGGTATCAGCGAGCAGGGCATTATAGCTGTGTGTTCCCGATCCTGTCGGCCCCGCCACGCGGCGACCGATGATGTTTCCAAGTGCTGAGACGGAAGAAGCAACAGCAAAAATGCGGATCGGCCGTCTGCTTATCGATAGGATGTAGTCCACCATATCACCAAGAACGCCATCGGGCCTTAGCAGATCATCCGCAAGACGATCATTGCCGGTATCGGCTTCACGCTTTTCTCGCTCCGCAAGTTTCGCCTTGATGTCTTCAACCTCAGCCTTGTTTGCTACATCATCGGCTTCTGCGTGCGAGCCACCTCTCCACCCGATCGACGCCGGATCAATGCTTAGGCGATCACAAAGCCACAAGGCGGCCTCTTGAGCATCTGGCGCTCCATGAAATTCGACCACAAGATCAATCGCCGTGCGCCCGCCCTCAAGGCCGAAGTCTTTAGTTCCGCGCGCGTCAACACTAATATCCTCTTGCAGATCGCGCCGGCCCCGTTGATTTGAAGCAATACGCCATGCGCCGTTCGCTGAACGCTTGGCGTGCGGGAAGATCACAAGAAGCCAAGCAGGAATGTTACGTAGCGCGGCGTCATTTACAGCCCGAAAGAAGCCGTCGCCCTCGCGGTGCCGCTTGTCGGCCTTCGGACCATCCTTCGGGCCATCACCATGGCCGGCCTGAGCCTTTTCCGCAGCGCCTCTTGCGTCAAACTCATCAACACGAGCAGTTAACAGTTCGATCGTCTTCGGCGCTTCACGAATGCCTGACGGCGAGCCGTCTATCAGTCGTCCAGTGATCGTAAGAAAGCGGCGGTTCCCGTATATCTCAACGCCAGCATGATGATTCACACGCTGACCGACAATCTTAGTGCCGGTGATAATGTGAACACCGTTCCCGCTCGGGCTCCACTCGGCGTAACTCTCTTTGAGAGACAACACTTCTGCGACGTGCGGAGCGAGATTGCCATCTTCGTCGCGAACGTCGTCCAGATCGATGGCTGTGAGGTGGATGTCATCTTCGAAGATAAATCCGACGCCTTCAAGATTGCGAATACGCGATAGCCGTATAGCCGTATCGAAATCAACGCACTCCTTGTCGGGATTTGACCAGATGGCGGCGCGGCCAGTGCGGGCGTTGACGGGAACCTTGGTTCGCTTGCCGTTGCGGACCTCGAAGCGCCACCCCACCCAACGTGGAATAGCTTTCAACTCGGCAGGGATGTTGGCGAGAAGGTTCGAGGCGAAAGCGCCAGACTGGCCAGCGTCGCCAGCCTCGGCTCGCTCCTCGAAAATTTCTCCCGCTGGAGCCTCGCCCATAGGCGAAGCGTCCTCGGCCAGGGCTTCCGTAGCCGTGACGATCTCCGGCTCGTCCTTGGGGTCCGCCGGGCCGAATGTGCGCTCTACGGCCGCGCGAAACTCATCGATAGAGATGACATTCTCGGTGACCGGTCTTGCGGCGACCTCGGCGTCTTCGTCGAAGTCTACGCGGTCGAATGATTCATCGGTGCAGAGAACGAAACCGAAGCGAGCCATGTCAGCGACCTCCCATGCTGGAGGCGCAGAGCGCGGTCAGAAAATTCGAGATTTTTTCGCTTGTAGCGGCCACAAAATATTGTGCCGCGATCGCGGTAAGGGTATACATGCTGCGTCAACTTCCATGTCGTGAGCGGCTCTCGCAAGGCCGTATGATTTCGAAGGCCGGGGCGTTCACGCGTCCCGGCTTTTGCTTGTTCAGGCCGAGCGGAATGTGCGGCGGTCGCCCCCGGTGGCCGCGCGGCGAACGGACTGCACGCGGATACCAGACGGCCTCGCGTATCGCCGACGCCTGGTCCCTAAAACCATGGCGGGCGCGACGGCTTCGCGACCTTCGATATAGTCCTCAACAGCTTTCGCCGTTTCATGCTCGCCGACGCCGCGAACGTGGGCGATCAGCGAGATTGCGCCTTTGCCCTGCTGACCGGTCTTCCGATTGCACCAACGCAATGACTGCGGGTGATAGTCGCAAAGGGAGTCGCCGTTTCCGACCACTTGGACGACCCGTGGCACGTCGATTAGGTCGAGCGGCGACATGCGCCGATGGTATAGCTCAAGGTTGACGAAGTTGATGAAAGTCTGCTCAACCCACGCCCTCCTCTCTTGCGAATCTGAAATTTTTTGAGTATCGGTCATCGCTCATCAGCCCTCCTATCGGCTGGTTGCTTCCGTCCTCGGCGTTGGGCGCGCCTCGGGCGGTTCTTCTGGAAATCTCAAACTCACTTCGGCCGGCGCTGCGAATGCGTCGGCCGCTTTCTTTTCACGCCGCGCTGGCGGCGTGCTCAGGCTCGCCGAGAGGCGCGCCAGCATGGCCGGTGGGGTATGTGGAGCAGCGCTCCACTGGCTCGCTCGGGTCAATGAGCGGCGAGGCGCGAGAGGCGACCCACGCATCCAGGTCGCCGCGCCGATAGACGACGATAGCGCCGATCTTTCGATAGCGTGGGCCGTCGTCGCGCCATGCCAAATTCATGAGATGCTGCCGCGATCCGATGCAGTAACGACGACGCAGATAAGCTGCCGCAGCATCGCGGCGCAGTAGATCGTCGGGGCGCTCGCCAGGGAGGGCGACGCCAAGCGGCTGGATTTCAGTTTGGAGATTCATCCTTCGCTCCTTCAATCTCGGGAGCGAGTGCGCAATGACTCGCAGCCCGTGATCTGCGCCGGAGCAAAAGCCCCGGCTACTTCAGATCGTCGGCCTAATCGAGCACGTGCTGCGCTGTCATGGTCGAATCCCCGACTTCCGCATCGACAAGCGGTCTCGGAGTCTGTCTCCAGCTCAGGCGCATACGCGCCGTTTGCCGCTCGTTTCTGCTTGGGTCGATTCAACGAGCGAGGTCATGGTGATCGATTCAGATTGTGAGCGCAAGTGATTCGGGAGGCTTCTTAAGGATGCGCATCACACGCGCAACCTACGATTCCTTCCACCTCAGCCTCGATATTGCGCTGCTGCTCGCCGTCCCACCAAGCAATGAAGCTCGAAACGCTCGCGAACTTCAACTGCGTGCCGTCACCTCTTGTAAAGATCACCGGCTGCGGCGTGATCGCTCCGGCTCGCGGCGTTCTGTCGATCTGCCGACCGACCAGTCCAGCTGCGTGCTGAGGGGCAGGGGCGGTCATGGCGCGCGGCCTTCGCGACGCGGTGGCAGTTTGAGATAAGTTCGCGCACTGTCGCCGCGAACAAATACGCGCCCACTCTCCCTTTCAACGGCAAGTCTGTTTTCGCGAATATCGTTGTAGATTTTCGACAGCGACCATTGCCCCACAATAGCAAGCTGCCGAACGGTAATGTGCAGATTGCAGTCAATACGTGAGACGATGTATTCAACATCATCTGTGTCTATCGCGAGCGCGCGGACTTCAGCTTTGGCCTGCTTATCTTCAGCCGCTCCCGGCCAATAGATTTTGTTGTGCTTCGGGTTTTCGCACTCAACAGCTGCCGCCTCTGCCTCTAACGCTTCGTATTTGGTTTTGAAATGTTCGACTTTGATTGTCGCGATATCGCTAGCCCAACAAGCGTAATTGAGATGGTCAAGCGTGCGGCGACTAACGCTGCGAGAGATGCCTACGTAAAGAAGCTCGCCGTCGGCGTCGTATTGTCGATATAGCGACGTTGGTTCATCGGCGGCGTTCACAGTGCGACTCCCGGCTTGCGTCCAGGCTTCCTCGATCCGCGCTCTCGCAAGACGGTGTGGTATTTCGCCAAATCATCGGCATCGATGAACAGGCGTCCATTCAGTTCGATGACCGGCGGAAAGTCAGGATCATTCTGTCGAAGTCGGTCAGTCGTGCGGCGCGTCCACGGAAAGCCGAGCGCGTCGTAGTCCGCCATCGCCAGAAGTTTTGGGGTTTTGGTAATCATGTCGAACCTCGTCGTGAATTGGCTCGACATTTCAGTTATGGGATATTTTCTACGCAATCCATCCCGGCCCAATTATTTAATTGGGAGGGGGTCCACATCGCAGAATCCGCGCGCATCGTCTGCCCGCTCCTGCAACATCGCCTCCTTCCAGCCCAGGTAGCCTTCGGCGTAGCAGGGGTCTTTCGCCTCTTTTGCCTTGTCTTCCTTGATCTTTTGCCAATATTCCTCGGCGCGGTTTTTCCCGATGTGCAACTCCTTCTTGGCGCGCGCGAATGCATCTTCCTTTCCACGGCATTCCTCAGTCAGCATTCGGAAAAGCCAAAGCGCGCCATAGTTCATGCTTTTTCTTTGACGAGGGTTGCCGGCGCGTGAGCGCGTAAACGCTACCTTCAGATCGCCTGCGCCGCCGTTCTCAAAGAAATCTGCAAGCCACGCGCAGGCGTGGGGGTCCAAAGAACCTTCGCGGAGGGCCGCGACAAGCACCTCGGTAAATCGCCCTGGCTTGCCGCCGCCCCATGTGGCGATGGAGAGATTGCTGACAACGACAGACCTAGTCATGCGACGCTCCGACGATGCGATCTATCTCATCGCCCCATTGATCGAGCGCGGCGCGCGCCTCGTCGGCGTAGCTGTGATGCTGATAGACAGACACGATTCCGCCGAAGGTGCCTGACACGTGGTTTAAGATGCGTTCGATGACGTGCAGCGGAACGCCGATGCGCGCCATGCCGGAGGCGACTGAGCGGCGTATGTCGTGGATCACGAACGGCGGGATAGACTCGCCATTCAGCTTGGCGACCGCCTTATCGAGCGCCTCCTTGGCGCGTGACCAATTCTCCGGGGGGCGACTGCCGTAGCCGAATACGAAATCGACGCCCTTGCGCTTCGGGCGCGCCGCGATGATCTGCATTGCCGGCCCGGACAAGGCGACGACATGAAGCCGCCGGTTCTTGGTTCGCTCCGCCGAAAGCGTGAGTGTGCGCGCTGAGGCATTAACCTCAGACCAACGCATTGAGGCGATCTCGTCACGCCTCTGGCCGGTAAGGATTAGAGCCTTGATCGGAGGTCCGTATGTCGGCCCGATCGTATCGGCCGCACGCCAGACCAGCGCCAGCTCCTTCGCATCCAGAACACGATCGCGGGGCTTCTCCTTCGTGGGCTTCCCAATGCCTTGCGCCGGATTGCTGACGACAATCCCACGATCTACGGCCCACCGCCACATGCGCCGGACGACGGCCAGCGTGCGATTGGCCGAGATGCGGGAGCCTCTGCCGTTGATGTTGTCGGCGAGCCGATGAATATCTGCTCTGGTAATTTCCTCGAATCTGCGACCGGCCCATAGGGGAAGAACATCCTGCGCAAGTTTGCGCTGAACCTCTCGCCAAGAACGCATGTTCGGCCTTGCGTGAAGCTCGACGAAGGCGGCGGCGACGGTCTCGACCAACCCATCGACATTGGCCACAGCGTGTTTGGCGGCGGCTTTAGCTGCGCCGGGGTCGACGCCATTCTCCACCTGGGCGGCGGCTTCGAGCGCCTTCTGACGAGCATCGGCGACGCCGATAGCTGGATACGAACCGATGGTCAGCTTCCGCCTCTGGCCAGCGAAGCTGTATCGAAAAGCCCATGATTTCGAGCCGGACGGCTGAACGATCAACTTCAGCCCTGTCACTTTGGCGTCCGAGATTTCCTCACGCGCCTTGCCCGGCCGGATAGCGTCTGCCGCAGTCGTGGTTAAGGTCTTCGCCATGATTGCCGCTGCCGTGTTTTTGGGGTAGCAGTCGGGGTAGCAGGACAACCCGTCTTCTGGATGCTACCCCATGACTAGACCGTAGCAGACAGATATCACGAAGTGAAGGTATCTCATGCATTTTTGTGTCGAATGATGTCTTGTCCTGTCCGGCGCGTTCTAGCCGGACTATTTGACTGGGGGACAAGGGGTCGTGGGTTCGAATCCCGCCACTCCGACCAGTAATAAAATCAATAGTTTATGTGAAAGTTAGACACCCTGAAAGTCTGCCTGAAATGGTGTCGGGGTAGCAGCAGGGGTAGCAGGACGCCCTTAGACATGGTCGATTAGATCGTGAATCGCCGCTCGGCGCTGCCGCTGCGCTCCGCGATCTTCCAGAGCACGGCTCGTCAGCCCGACCATCGTCGCATTGCTCCAGTCCGTCATCGCCGGCTTGGCCCGAATGGCGCGCGTCTGCATTGCCTCTCAAAACAATATCACTTGACATACATGATATCACATATCAGAATTGATATTATCGCAATCAAGCGATATCAGGAGAACTGAATTGGCTACCTCTAACTTTGCCCTACGGATCGCTCCGGAACTGAAGGACGCGGCCAAGGCGCTAACGAAAATCTACGTGTGGAAGGATGGCGTCTCCATCCTCAGCCCAGGCTCCAGCATCAACGATGTTTTCAGCTTTCTGATTCGGCGCGGCCTTGCAGATATAGAGCCGATGATCGCTGCGAATCTCGCCGACGAAACGGCAAACCTCGAAATACAAAAAACCCTCGCCATGTGGCTTATCACCAACTCGACCGCAAGCCATGTGGTGGCAGATGACCTTGAGAAGGGGACTCCTGCGCGTGTCTACCTCGAAAAAATTGCCGCCGAGGTTGAAGATGCAGACCTAGGCTATGATTGCGGCAGCTACAGGGGCGAAGATCGCGCCAGCGTGATGGATGGTCTGGCCTACAAGCAACACGAAGTCACGGCAGTCAACAAGGCGCTATCAGATGTTCGCAACGCGCTTGCCGCGTCAAGTAGCTGGCGCAGCAACGCCGCTTAATGCAGCCCCTCCGCGAGCGCCCCGCCGTTACATCCACGGTCGGGGCGCTCTTTTGCGACCGGAGCCGCAGTCAGACGAACAAGCTCAACTCTTCGCGCCTGAACTTCTCAAGCTCCGCGTCGAGGCGCTCGAAGTATGCTTCGTCAGCGAAGATTTTGTTGTCGGCGAAGCAGTTGCAAGCGATGTTCTCGAAGGCTCCACGCAAATCGTCGTCTTCGCCCATGGGTATGAACGAAGCGACGTATGCGTTGACATCATTGAAGACGCGCTCGCAAAGAACTTCCTCGATGACTTCAAGCCCTTCCGCGCCAGCCATAGCGCGCCTGGCCTCAACGAGCGTTTTCGCGAGTGCGAGAGCGCTGTCCTTATAAATATGCCTATTGGCCGGATTGCACTCCACTGAGCGCTTAAAAACAGCTATGCGGGCATCGTCGTTGTGATCTTGAAAATACACGACCTGACCTTCCTCGCGTCCCTGCGGACGTAGTTCGATTGGTGAGATAGGAGGAAGGTCACGGCCCCTCTTTGACTGGATTCCGTCTCTGGACACTGGCTCGAAAGCGCTCGTCTCTGGACTCTATCGCTGCTGGCGGGGGTCGCCGCTCGCGTGACCTAAAATCAAGGTGACATAAGCGGCGCAGAAGTCAAGGCAGATTGAAAAAACCGCGCGTCTCGATTGACGCCAAGATCGCGCTCAGCCTTGCCTGTGGCCTTGGCGGTCGTGGCGGTGAAGCTGGTGGCGGCATTTTTTGCCGCCACCTCTTTATGTTGGTTCCCCTTAAATGACCCTCCAGCATAAGTCGCCTTCGTCTCAGGATGCAGCGCCTCATAGATTTCCTTGCGGCGGGCGACGGCCAGTCGGATCGTCCGCTCAGCCTTGCCTGTGGCCTTGGCGGTCGTGGCGGTGAAGCGCTCCGATCGAGTGGCATTTTTTGCCACTCTATCTTTCTTGCTCCTGCCCCTGCCCATAGCACCATGCTTCGTCTCCGGGTGCAGCACCTCGTAAATCTCCTTGCGGCGGGCGACTGCGTCTGCTCGCCTGGCGCGTTCCCGAACCGCCGCACAAAAGAGGCCCGACACTTTCGCATCGGGCCTACGGCGAGCGCCGCGTCACTCCGCGCCATCGATAAATTCAAGCTCGCAAACATCACTGTTCAGTAAGCGCACGATCTTCTTCCCGCTTTGGTCGTGCAACTCGATATCCATCCATCCATCGTTACCGAAAGCCTCGACCTTCGCACGAATGATGGCGAAGCATTCCTTTTCTGCGTGTTCCATCGTCGGTTCCTTGTCGTCTACATCATTCCAACGATGACGATTAAGCCGCCGAGCGACGATAAAGTCAATAAGTCATTGTAAAATCAGGTTTTTCTGATTTTCAGTCAGAGGTTTCTGATTTTGTCGCGTGCTGCTACCGCGTGCCGGTCGCATTCGATTGTTGCGCTGGAAAGCAACGTCGGACTTCCGGTCCGCTCCTGCCGCGCCGATCGTCCTGCGCCGCGCTACTCGCGCTTTTGTGCGCACTCCGGCAAGCTCGCCGGGATGTTCTCGAACTAGACCGCTTCGCCGCTCAGCCCACGTGGGATTTTTTTAACGCGCCCGGCAGCAACAGCAGCGTCAATCATGGCGCGCACGTCTGGCGCAAGCCGCTTCGATTCTGGCTGAAATATCGACGGAATCGCGCCGCGCTCGATCGCGTTGCGTCGCAACGCTCTTGTTATGGCGTAGCCGTTCCATGCCTTCTGGCGCTCGACATTTGCGCGATGATTTTCATGCTTTGTGGCGATCTTCTGCGCGGACAATGCAATCTCCTGGTAGAGCGCCCGCCGCTGCGCCAAGGCAATGTCGCAGCGGAATCTGAGTCGGAGCTACCGAGCGGCGAAGACCGGCGCTTGCTGGCGCTCCGGCCTGACCATTGTCATCTCGGCCTGATCTTGCCTGCCGATGCTCGATCCGCTTTTCACTCCGCCGACAAATGCCCCGACGCGCGCATCAATCGACTTGATGAAGTCTCTCACCGGCTTCTTCGTCGCCGCCATCCTGGCGAGCTTCTGCATCTGCGCCGGATCATTCGAAACGAGCATTTCGCCAACGCGCTGTGCAACACGTGCATCAATGCGCCTTCTGCCGAGATTGGCGATTGCACCGATTGCGGCGTGTGTGTAGTCGCCGCCGCCGGCCATGAAGCCGACGCCGCCGCCAATGCCGCCGGCAAGTCCAATCTCAACAAGTTGCCGCGCCGTAGTTGAATTGCCCAACGCCCTGCGCAAATCTTCCATCGTCGTCTCGACGCGCATGAACGCCTCGAACTCCTTCGCCTTCTTCGGGCCAATCGCCATTTCCAC
>Ga0207952_1000844_pt1 | contig 17816 bp, 13 predicted proteins | sample SubbioR12Aug_8Ca_FD_184831 | JGI IMG/M metagenome (GOLD analysis project Ga0207952, IMG submission 184831) | Serpentinite rock and fluid subsurface biosphere microbial communities from McLaughlin Reserve, California, USA - CR12Aug_8Ca (SPAdes) | ecosystem: Environmental > Terrestrial > Deep...
AGCCTCTGGCGTCTCCAGCCAGCTCTTGTCAGCCTGTACAATTTTGGTCAAGAGTGCATATCTATGCTACATTCTCACTCTATGCTTCTTTGTTTCAGCCTTCAAAGACAAACAGAACTGCTCAGACTTGATTATATGCCCCACTTCGACAAGCAACATGTTAAAGATTGCATAGGCGACACGCCTGTGTCTGGCATGTCTGCGTCTGCGCAAATACAAGGTGTCAACTCAGCCTGTTGTTGTTGAGTTAGCAGAACCATATGCAGCGGGATGATCCTGCCTGCCAGTCTCAAGTAACATCCCAGCATCCCCATAGACCCAATTTACACTTCGCTATTTTCACAACAAATGGACATACTTCTCTACGATAACTGGGAACGCCGCCTGCGCCCTTTCAGCCCACTGAACAAAGACTGGGTTGGTCTTTACTGCTGCGGACCTACCGTATATGACTATGCCCATATCGGCAACCTGCGCACATATCTGTTTGAAGACTTGCTGCGCCGCGCCCTGGAATGGAATGGCTATACCGTGCGCCATGTCATCAATATCACTGACGTTGGCCATCTGGTCTCCGATGGTGACGATGGTGAAGACAAGATGGAAAAAGGCAGCCGCAAAGCCGGTGAATCAGCCTGGCAGATTGCCGACCGTTTCACGGCTGCCTTCAAGGATGATTTGCAAAAACTACATATCCTGGAACCAGCTATCTGGTGCAAGGCCACTGACCATATTGTTGAGCAAATCGATTTCATCGCTGCCATAGAAAAAAATGGCTATACCTACCGCACCAGCGATGGCATTTATTTTGATACCAGCAAGCAGGACGACTACGGCTTCCTGGCGCGTATCAAGCGTGATGCCATCAAGGCCGGCAGCCGTGTTGAACTTGGTGAAAAACTGCATGCGACTGACTTCGCGCTGTGGAAGTTCAGCCCGCCAGATGAACACCGTCAAATGGAATGGGATAGCCCATGGGGCCGTGGTTTCCCTGGCTGGCATATAGAATGCTCGGCCATGTCAGCCAAATACCTTACGCCCTGGTTTGATATCCACTGCGGCGGTGAAGACCATATCGCTATCCACCATAGCAATGAGATCGCGCAAAACCAGGCTTGCCATGGCACCCGCTTGGCCAACTTCTGGATGCATGGCTACTTCTTGCAAATCGATTCTGGCAAGATGTCCAAATCGACGGGAGAATTCCTGCGCCTGCAAACCCTGCTGGACCAAAATATTGACCCGCTGGCATATCGCTACCTGTGCCTGACTGCACATTATCGCAGCCAGATGCAGTTCAGCTTTGAAGCCCTGTTGTCCGCACAGACTGCCTTGCAACGCCTGCGCGAGACTTACCATGCATGGCCAACAGGCGGTAATGTCAGCGCAGAATGCCGCGAGAAATTCACCACCTTCATCAATGAAGACCTGAACGTACCGCGTGCCCTGGCACTGGTATGGGAAATGCTGAAAGCTGATTTGTCCGATGCCGACAAAAAAGCCACACTGACAGAGTTCGACAAGGTGTTTGGTCTGGGTCTCGCACAATGGCAACCGGCCGTGCTGGCAATTCCGGCAGAAGTGCAATGTCTGGCCGAACAGCGTCAGGCTGCACGCAAGTCCAAGAACTGGGCTGAGGCTGACCGTTTGCGTGGCGAGTTGCATGCACTGGGTTATGAAGTCGAGGACAAGGCCGATGGCATGCAAATCAAGGCACTATAATAATCAGCCATGAAATCCAATCAGGGGAAACTAGTGTTTCCCCTGTTTTTTTGGGCGAAGGCCAAGGAAAATAATATGTTTAAAAAAATGAATTTACTGCCTGGCAAATTCACAGCGCTCTTAGGCCTGGCCCTGATACCAGCAATCAGCCTGGCCACAGATTATGTGGAAGGCAAAGACATACCCGCAGAATTACGTCCCTTCGTCTTGCCAAACACAAGATTGCTAGCCTATGAAATGGCCGACTTAAATGCGGACGGCAAACCCGACTATGTTTTTATCCTGGAAAAGCAAAAAAAACAGCCCGATGATGTCCCCATCGACGAGGGACAACGCCCACTGAAGATCGCGATACGTCAGGTAGACGGCAAGTTAAAACTGGTCAAGACAAATGAAAAAATCGTCTTCTGCTCTGCGTGTGGCGGAGTCTGGGGTGATCCATTTGCTGATCTGAAGGCGGACAAGAAAGGCTTCACTGTGTCTCATTTTGGTGGCAGTGGCTGGCGCTGGGCAAACGACTATCAATTCAATTATTCACGCAAGGATGACACCTGGCAGTTGGTCAAGGTTTCGGAACTATCCTTTCACGCAAGTGATCCGGACAAAGTCAAAGAGAAAATTTACACGCCTCCTAAACATTTCGGCAAAATCGACATCGCCGATTTTGATCCGGAAAAATTCAAGGGCGTGGGTGCCAAATAATAAGCAAATAGAGAGTTAAAAATGGGAGATGTTCTCCCATTTTTTTTATAAACTCTTTTCAAACTGCAGGCGTATCGTCGTACTACCCGGCGTTACCGTATTACGCACATTGCGGCTATAGTTCTCACTATATTGAGAACCTTGCAGCACATCCTGATGTAAAAGATTGCTGATCGACAGGCGCAACTGCATTTTATTTTCCAGCTTCCACAGGCCATACAAGTCAAGATTGCGACTGACACCAGTGTAAGTACGCGAGACTGGCGTAGCCTGCACATTGCCGCCTGTCTGCAGATTAAAATTAAAGCCAAAAGATTGCTGCTCACTACGCTTGTAATCCATTCCCAAATTAGCCGTCAACGGCACCTGATCGGCCAGACGATTATCTGGTCCCGGTATGGCATCCAGCTTCGACCAGTTACGTGCTGCATTCAGCCGAACTTCCAGCGGCGGTGCCGCAGCCAGAAAATTCTGCAAAGCGAATTTTGCATCGAACTCTATTCCCATTACTCTGGCTGTACCGTGGTTATACGGTGAGGTAATCCAGACCTTGTTTTGCTCATACAAATTTTGCACAGTCACATCCTGCACTCTCTTGGCGTAGGCTGACAGGCTGAACATGCTGTTCTTGGTGAAATAAGATTCATACGCCAGATCAGCGCCCCATGCCAGTTCAGGCAAAAGATCAGGATTACCCTGGAAATCTGGATTTGTCGGGCCATTGCCATTGTTTACCGTATAACGCCGTGGCACCAGGCTGCGCGTGGTGGGAGCTTTGTAGGTACGTGACAAGGCAAAGCGTAGCTGGTCTTTTTCTTGCTCAGGCAGTTTCCACAATAATTGCATGACCGGGCTCCAGACGCTGGACCTGGTTTGTACGGGTGCCATCAAGCGTCCTGTGGTTTCGGTATTCAGTCCTTCCCAGCGCATGCCGAGATAGGCTTGCAGACGGCTCGTCACATCCCATTCATCCTGGACAAACATCGCAATGCGTCGCACATTGGCTTTGTAATCCTCAAACAGTGTGTCTGTCTTGATGGCGTGCGGCTGCAGATCATACTGATCACGTGCTTCACTGCGTTGAGTCTGCGTTACATCCCAACCGAGTGCGAGACTATGATCATCGCGAAAACGGCTCAGGTATTTGCCACTGCTGGTGACACTGCTGTCTACGGCATTCGACACCACATGGCGGTTGAAAGCCTGGCCCTGTCCAACGGGATAACCATAGAAGTTATAGTCAGTCTCGCGCTTGTTATAGTTCATACCCAGTTTCGCATTCAGTTTGCTGTCTGCATCTATCCTGTGCGCCCAGCTCAGATCTGAACGTAACAAACCGGTATGTGAAGAAGCACGGTAATTATTGTCAGGGTATTCGCTGGCATTTCCCGGCGTAGCAGTTTCATGATCGCGCCCCCAGTTCACGTTGCGGTAAAAATCAATCAAACTCTGCCAGCTTATTGTGTCGCCATTCTCCAGGCTCCAGTTCAGGCGAGGTGTCAGCGCCAGACGCCAAAAGTCAGCCTGGTTCTTTTGTTGTATGAAACGCAGTACACTGGATTTGCCATCAAGGCCTACAATACTCTCGGTCACTGCTGGAGAATTCTCATAACCGGTTTTTGATAAAGTACCAGTGACAGAATAAGAGAACCCAGCATGCTTGTCGGCTACTTCCAGAGACAGCGAAGGATTCCAGTTATTTTCACTACGCGCTATACCAATCTTGAACTCTTTCCTCGCACTGCTCACGCCCTTTTTGAGAATGATATTGATTGTACCCGCCACGGCCTGCGCACTGAATTCTGCCGTCGTCGTCCGCAGAATCTCCACGCGCTCTATCAATGCAGGATCAATACTATCAATGGAAAATCCCGGCGCTACCGCATCGCCATTCAATAATATCTGAGTATAACCAGATCCCAAACCACGCATGCGCAATTCATTGCCTACGACAGACACTCCAGGCTGACGCTTTAATACCGCAGATAATTGTGTATCCCCATACTGCATAAGCTCAGTCGCGTTGATAATGATTTTTGCGGCTGTGTCATTCTTTCTCTGCGCTATTGCGCCAGGGCCGGAGATTTCAACGGTTTGCACCGTTGTATTTTCTTTTGTAGGCAGATCCGCAGCATACAGGTGAGTAGTCCAGAATAAAGCTGAACTGCCCAAACCACGCATTCCCATTTTCAGAAATGCGTGGCATGACAAATGCGAGAGACGAGATTTTTTACTTGAAACCAGTGTGGACATGAAAGTAAATGAGCGAGAACGGGAAATGACTGAGCGCCAGATACAGATATGATTTGACGAGCAGATGCAGACAACGGGATGCATTATGAAGGGCGTACGACTATAGCAGAATAGTCATGTGACAAAAGCCCGAAATGAGGTGACAGGCCTGACATCAACATTAGCATTAGCATTGGCACTAAGCTGTCAGCTTATTTTGCTGGTTGCAATCCTGTCTTCGGGTCTTTCAAAAAATCATCAAGTATGCGTGCGATGCTGCCGTCATTTTTCATCGCCAGTAATGTCGCACTCAGGGCTTTGGACTGTGCGCTGGCTGCAAATTCTGGCCTGACGCGCATGACGTGCGCACCATAAGCGATCACCAGGCTGGGCCCCAACAGGTGGCTGGATGAATTTCGTTCTGCTGCTGCCAAAATGGCAGGCAGGCTACCGACTATACCGGAAATGCGCCCCGCCTCCAGCATGCGCAAACCGTTTTCCAGGGTATTGATTTCAACCTTTCTGATGCGCTCATCCTGACCAAAAGTACCGTAACTCAGCCTGCGCATCATGCCTATGCCACGGTCTGCAGCAAGGGCAATTAAGTCATCATAATTCTTCATGACCGCGCCGCGCTGCGCCACGACCATTATAGGAAATTGTGTTACCTCAGACAGGATAATGCCCTCACGCTCAGTAAAATTCTCGGACTGGGAAATACTATAGGCTTCCTTATCAGCCGGAAACATCAATAAGTGGCGGGAACTGGGGACAATCACAAGCTCCAGGGGCACGCCGGAGCGCCTGTGCAATTCATTCGCTATGCGCACATTGATGCCGTCATAAGACCCTTTGCCTTCTTTCGCAAAGGCAAAAGGGGCAACTTCAGTCAGATAAAGATTGGCCGCGCTAAGCTGGGGCGCGAGCCCTATCAGGGAACAGGAAATGAGTAAATTTACTACTTTAAGCAGCATAAAGTCACTCCGTAAGCCTCACGCCATCATGGCTACACACACTGTCATCTGGTTAAGTCTAGTGATTTTTTGCAAAAAACACAAATTTCCCGGTCAACATGAACAATACAGGAATAATATTATCATGTCTTTTAAACAATCATCTTGAAATCCAGCGAAGCGGCCTCACCTTCCCTGCTCTAGCAATGCTGCGATCTATGTTGCAAAAACAGCAGCAGGTAAGTAATTGCCATTATCACTAAAAATCTTTGAGGAAAACCATGTCAGAAAAGCAAACCCTGGGCTTTCAGGCCGAAGTCAAACAACTCCTGCAATTGATGATCCACTCCTTGTATTCAAACAAGGAAATCTTTTTGCGTGAACTGATCTCGAATGCTTCTGATGCATCAGACAAACTGCGCTTTGAAGCCATCAACAATGCCAGCCTGTTTGAAAACGATCCTGAGTTGCAAATTCAGGTCAGCTTTGACAAAGAAGCCCGCACCATTACTATCGCCGACAATGGCATAGGTATGAGCAAGGCTGATGCGATTGAACACCTGGGCACGATCGCCAAATCTGGCACCAAGGAGTTCTTTGGCAAATTGTCGGGCGACCAGCAAAAAGATGCGGCCATGATAGGTCAGTTTGGTGTTGGTTTTTATTCCGGCTTTATCGTCGCTGACCGCATCACCGTAGAAACCCGTCGCGCCGGTCTGCCTGCAGACCAGGCTGTACGCTGGGAATCCGAAGGTGCTGGCGACTTCAGTGTAGAAGACATCGTCAAGGAAGGCCGCGGTACCAGCATTACCCTGCACCTGCGTGAAGGTGAAGACGAGTTCCTGTCGGCATGGAAGCTCAAATCCGTCATCCGCACTTACTCCGACCATATCTCCCTGCCTATCAAGATGCAGAAAGAAGAATGGGATGAAGAGAAAAAAGAACAGGTATTGAAAGATGAGCTGGAAACCATCAACCAGGCCAGTGCCTTGTGGGCACGCAGCAAGTCCGAAATCACGCCTGAACAATATGATGAGTTTTACAAACATGTGTCCCATGACTACAGCGCACCACTGACCCACACGCATAACCGTGTTGAAGGCCGCAGCGAATATACACAATTGCTGTACATACCCGCACGTGCACCGTTTGACATGTGGGACCGCAATAAGCGTGGCGGCATCAAGCTCTACGTCAAACGCGTCTTCATCATGGATGATGCAGAACAACTGATGCCAGTCTACCTGCGCTTCGTCAAAGGCGTCATAGACTCTAACGATCTGCCTTTGAATGTCTCACGCGAAATTTTGCAGGAAAGCCGCGACATCAAGGCGATACGCGAAGGTTCGACCAAGCGTGTACTGGGCATGCTGGAAGACCTGGCAAATGCCGATGGTGATGACGCCAAAGAGAAGCAAGACAAGTACGCAACTTTCTGGAAAGAATTTGGCCAGGTCTTGAAAGAAGGCGTGGGCGAAGACAATGCCAACAAGGAACGCATTGCCAAGCTCTTGCGCTTTGCGTCTACCCATAACGACAGCGATGCGCAAAATGTCTCGTTGGCAGATTACCTGAGCCGCGCCAAAGAAGGCCAGGACAAGATTTACTATGTCACGGCAGAAAGCTATGCAACGGCCAAGAACAGCCCGCATTTGGAAATCTTCCGCAAAAAAGGCGTGGAAGTCTTGTTACTGACTGACCGCGTTGATGAATGGATGCTGTCCTTCCTGAACGACTTCGAAGGCAAAGAACTCGCATCCGTCGCCAAAGGCGGCCTGGACCTGGGTCAACTGGAAGATGAAGCAGAAAAGAAACAGCACGAAGAAACCCAGACTGAGTTTAAAGATTTGGTCGAGAAAATGAAAGCAGCCCTGACTGATAAAGCCAAGGATGTACGTGTGACTTTCCGCCTGACTGATTCACCAGCCTGTCTGGTGGCAGATGAGCATGACTTGTCTGGCAACCTGGCGCGCATGCTGAAGGCTGCGGGTCAAAGTGCGCCTGAGTCCAAGCCTATTCTGGAAGTCAACCCTGACCATCCTTTGGTGCAAAAGCTCAAGTATGAAGTCAACAAGTTCGATGACTGGTCACACATCCTGTTTGACCAGGCCTTGCTGGCTGAGGGCGGCAATTTGAGTGACCCTAGCGCTTTTGTGAAACGTCTCAATGAGATGTTGCTCAGCAAATAAATTTTACCGCAAGTAAAATTTGCCAAATAAAAACGGGCTCACTTAAAAATGAGTCCGTTTTTTACGCTTGAAACAGTCAAGCAAAGTTATTAACGTTAAGGGAAAATCTTATCCCGCTGCAGCTTCTTGAACCAGTCCCGCAACATCTGTTCTTCATAGCGGAAACTATTATTGCTGCCTGCAAGATTGGAGTGCATGAGAAAATTCATGTCCTTGAGATTTTCTGTGCCGGACACGACACTCTTACCTTGCCCATCTTTCAAATCAAAGCTAAACGTCATACGCGGCCAATATAAGTCCTTGATGACCCGGATCTCACTGACACTGCTGCGAAAAAAAGGTCTGACATCACCTGCCAGATCAACATCGGTGACCGTCACATCCCATTGATAACCATCTGGCAGCTTTTTCGCCAGATCGGCAAAGATAGAATCAAATTCCTTGATCATGCGCGCCTGGAAATCAGACCTGAATTCATTACCAGGGCGGATATCGGTGAATTTCTCTGGCTCTTGCCAGTCAACTTTCACCTCCCCGGCCTGTGCCTGCCCAGTCATGGCTACCGCTAACAGCATAGTGCTAAAAATTAGTTTCATTTTTCCACCTCCTGATTCATTCTACTATAGCTAATTTATACTTACTTTCAGAATAGTCGATGAAAGCAGGAACAGCCAGACAGGCTGGTCGCTTATCGCCCAGAATTTTGTCACATAGTTTTTCAAGCTGAAGCTACTGCGCCATCAAACCCGCACTTGCAATCCAGAAACCTGGCCAAATATCCATCCCATGAAAGCGCCTCCATCGACCATGATATCCAGTCCTCCAATGCTACAAGGTTTTCCTCCGGTAGTGAATGCTGAGACGCATACTTTAATACTGGGTAGTTTTCCCGGAGTCGCTTCACTCGACGCGACTCAATATTATGCCTACAAGCAAAACCAGTTCTGGCGGCTGGTATCTGCATCACTGGGTACTGATCTGGCTGGGCTGAATTATGAACAGCGTCTGCAAGGCTTGCTGGCGCATGGCATAGGCTTGTGGGATGTGTTTCATTCCTGCGTACGCACAGGTAGCCTTGATTCTGCAATCAGGGACGGTAAGCTGAATGACTTCAGCATGCTGCAAGCCAGCCATCCCAAATTGCGCAAGCTTTGCTTCAATGGCCAGACTGCGGGCAAGATGGCTGCTTACTTCCAGAAGCAAGGCTATCTTACTGCCATACTGCCCTCGTCTTCACCCGCTTACGCGATGCGCAGTTTTGAAGAGAAGCTGCAAGTCTGGCAAAGCGAATTGCGGCCTCAGCCTCAGTGACCGGAAAGGCTGATGTCGACATAGCATTGCGACAAGCCAGCCATATTTCCGGGGATTATTGCCTTTGCATATTAGGAGCAGACTTGGTCTGTTTTTGCGTCTCGCCCGCATTGTTGACAACATCGTCTGCTACCGGTTTGGCAGTTTTCAGGGTCTGAGCCTTGCTGGCTTTATAGCCAGTTGCAGTACGCACAAAATACTCATCCCATTTTTTATCAAGGACTTGCTTGCTACCGTCGGCAGGTTTATTGCTGGCCGTACTTAATTTGAGGGCATAGTATTCGTCTGTGCCGTTCTGTAAAAAACTGAGCTTGCTGACACTTTCCCAGCATGCCTGCATCATCCCCTCCTGCTCTTCCACGTCATCGGTACAGGTTCCGCTATTGCTCTCACCCATGCTCAGGTCCAGCACCTTGACTGGCTTGGGCTCACTTAGGGAGATAATAAAAGCATAGTCATTGGTAAAACCCTGGTGGACATCGCCGCCTGTGAACAGTAAACCGTATTTGTCTTGCCCCAGACGTATCAGGCTGCCGCCGGGCGCTTCACCATGCGCGCCGGATTCGACGACTTCCTTCTTGCCTTTTTCAAATATCCATTGCTTGCCATTGTAGGCAAATATATAGACTGAAATCATGGCACCGGTGGCATGGCTCTGTTCTACCACGCCATCGAGGATTTGCTGGCGTTGTATGGCCAGCACGGCTTTCTTTTTACCTGCTTCAGTATAGGTTGCCGCCAGCAAGGCTGTCGCCAGGGTGTCTGCCTCTTTCATATTCCATTGCAAGGTATTTTTCTCTGGCAGCAGTACGCCCTGCTGTTTGTCGTTATATGTCCCAAAGATGGCAAGCATGGCCGTGTCGGCATTGAATACTTCAGGTTTAGCATGATCGACCTGTGTACGGCCGAACAAGAAATAGGCAGTAAAGCCAAATAAAGTCAGGAACAAAACCAGCAAAATGGCGTTTTTTTTAAATTTCATCGTGAATGAGGATAGTTGAAACGATAGTTGAAACTTCAGCAGCGCCGAATTCTACCCTCATTCGCCCGCCACCATTCTTATTTGGGAGGGTCTGCGCCTGAACGGCTCAATGGCAGCATGCCCGCTGACCCGGACTTCACTTTTTTGCAAGGTTTTCAGTCAAAATTTATTACAACTTGTATGAAAGATGTAAATTTGCTTTCCATGCACGCCATGAAGGTTAAAATAAGCATATGCTAATTAAACGTAAATCCATAGAAGCCGAGGCGAACTACCGTTCAGGCCCCAAAGCTGCGGCACTCAAGAAGCCTAACCGCAAACCCAAATTTGCTCCCGTGACCCTGTCCGAAATGGACGGCGTGCGCTTTTTGCATTTCGGTACTGAATGGGTACAGGGTGCGATGCGCCTGCGCAAACCTGATGCCATAGAGCTTGAATACGCTCAGCAAATGATGGCATGGATGCTGTTCATCGACACCCCCCAGCACATCGTGCAACTGGGCTTGGGTACGGGTGCGCTGAGCAAGTTCAGTTACCGTCAGTTTGCAGAGGCACAAGTGACTGCGGTAGAACTCAATCCTTCAGTCATTGCCATTTGCGAAAGCATGTTCAAACTGCCCGCCAATGACGAGCGCCTGCATGTGCTGGAAATGGATGCCATGAACTTCGTCCTTGATGCCAACAATCACGGCCATATCGATGCCATGCAGGTGGATTTGTATGATGCCACCGCAAAGGGCCCGGTCCTCGACAGTGCCGAATTTTATCAAGCCTGTGCAGACTGTCTTAAGGATGATGGCATCCTGACTGTCAATCTGTTTGGTGACCATCCCAGCTATGCACGCAACCTGAAAGCCATGCGCTTTGTCTTTGATACAGTGTTATGTCTGCCTGAAGTTCATGACGGTAATGTCGTCGCCCTGGCCTTCAAACAAAAACCTGAGCTGGATTTTCCAGCCTTGTATGAAAAAGCTGACCTGATCAAAACAAATACCAAACTGCCTGCAAAATCCTGGGTTAACGGACTAAAAGCGGGATCAAAGCAGCCTGTGATCCAAAATAAATAATTTAACATGGCCATACAGCATGAATAAACCCACAAATCGCAGTCTGAACCTGCAACAAATTTTTACCTGGCTAATGGCGGATGGCATTGTCCTCAAGGAGGATGCCAAGACCCAGTTCCATGCCACCCAGGGTTTGCTCAAGAATGGCCCGGCCAGCATGCACCCTCTGACGGCGGTTGCACAAGCCAAATTGCATTCGGCAATTTCTCCCCATATTTTGCTGACGCTGGACTGGCTCACAGAATGGGCTGCGGGCAAGGTCAATATTCCCTTCTACCGTATTGACCCCTTGAAAATTGATTTCACCAGCGTATCGGACGTCATGTCTTCGTCCTATGCAACCCGTTTCAATATTTTACCGGTAGAGTCAAGTGCTACCACAGTCGTGGTCGCCACCACAGAACCATTCAATACTGAATGGCAAAATGAAATACTGAAATTCAGCCGCAAGGAAATTCGCCTCGTGCTGGCTAACCCGCTGGAAATTTCGCAGTACATAGTCCAGTTTTTCTCGCTGGCAAAATCCATCAAGGATGCGCGCAAGTCAAATAAGAATGACACCAATTTGCGCCAGAATTTTGAGCAACTGATAGAGATCGGCAAGACCAACAAGCAGGTTGATGCGAATGACCAGCACATCGTCAATATTGTTGACTGGCTATGGCAATTTGCCTTTGATCAGCGCGCTTCAGACATTCACCTTGAGCCCAAGCGCGATATTTCTGTCATTCGTTTCCGTATAGACGGTGTCTTGCACCAGGTTTACCAGGTACCGGCCACCATCATGATCGCCATGACGGCCCGTATCAAATTACTGGGCCGCATGGACGTGATCGAAAAACGTCGCCCCCAGGATGGCCGTATCAAGACCCGCACCAGCGAAGGCCAGGAAGTGGAGTTGCGTCTGTCCACCCTGCCTACGGTTTTCGGCGAAAAAATGGTCATGCGTATTTTTGACCCGGAAGTCGTGGTCAAGACTTTGCCGGAACTGGGCTTCCCACTCAATGATGCCAAGCGCTGGGATCACCTGACCAGCAAACCGCACGGCATTATCCTGGTCACAGGGCCTACCGGCTCAGGTAAAACCACCACGCTCTACACCACGCTAAAGGCCCTGGCGACATCCGACGTCAATGTCTGTACCGTCGAAGACCCGATAGAAATGGTAGAAGGCTCGTTCAACCAGATGCAGGTGCAGTCTTCCATCGATCTGAGTTTTGCCGATGGCATACGCGCCCTCATGCGTCAGGATCCTGACATCATCATGGTAGGTGAGATACGCGATTTGCCAACTGCCGAAATGGCCATACAAGCGGCGCTGACGGGTCACTTGGTCTTGTCCACCTTGCATACCAATGATGCCCCATCAGCCATCATGCGTTTGCTGGAACTGGGTGTTCCTTATTATTTATTGGAAGCAACCATCATCGGCATCCTGGCGCAGCGCCTGGTCCGGACGCTGTGCATACATTGCAAATCACCTGAAGGTGAAATGGTGGATGCAGTGTGGGATACCCTGACCGAGGGCTGGGGCATCAGCAAACCCGAAACCATCTATAAACCCGTGGGCTGCCCGGAATGCCGCCAGACTGGTTTCATGGGACGTACCGGTTTATACGAACTGCTGACCGTGACCCTGCCTTTCAGCAAACTGATTACAGAAAATGCCGATATCCACGCCTTGAGGCATCAAAGCATCAAGGATGATATGAAACCCTTGCGCATTGCTGGCGCTTATAAGATCATCGAAGGTGTTACCACGGCAGATGAGGTTTTGAAAGTGACTTCCTCACTGATCTAGCACAGTCCTCAGGATAGACAGGGATGCGTCCAACCCAGGCAAGTGATACGCAGAAAATCATATGGCAAATGCTGCTGCTTGCAGTAGCGTATGCAGGGCTAGGTCGACTTTCCCTGTTGCTGGCTATCCCGCCAGGTTACTCTATCGCAATCTACCCGCCAGCCGGGATCGCCCTCGGCATGGTACTGACGGGTGGCTACCGCCTTTTGCCCGGTGTCGTGGCAGGTGCTTTTGCCGCTAATATTCTCATCAACCTGAGCATGTTTGGCAGCCTTAGCGCCAATGCCCTGATTGCCTCGACCATTGTAGCTGCCGGTGCAGCATTGCAGGCTTTTGTCGGTGCCCAGCTGATTTTGAAGAAATTACAGGAAAACCTGGCACTGGACTCTGACAAAGCCATTTTCCAATTCTTCATCTATGGCGGCGTGGTTGCCTGTCTCATCAATGCGAGTATTAGTGTGGCGGGCCTCGCGACGCTGGGCATCATACCCTGGCAGGATTTTTTCAATAACTGGATTGGCTGGTGGATAGGTGACACCTTTGGGGTACTGACTATCGCCCCTATCGTCATGGTGATTTATGGCAAACCGCGTAAGATCTGGCATGCCAGGCGCTGGAGCGTCATGGTACCCTTGCTGATATGCCTGATGCTGGTCGTCACGGCATTCGCCTTTACCCGCTACCGCGAAGAGCAAAAGCAGCAACTGGAATTTCGACTGAAGGCTGAACGTGTAGGTCAGAACCTGCAAAACAAACTCGATAGTCACGCTGACATCATGCGCAATATAGAGCGCCTGTATGCCAGCTCCTTGCAAGTCAGCCGCAGTGATTTTGCTACCTTTGTTGTCCATACCCTGCAACATCAAAAAGCCATTTCCTTTCTGTCCTGGGTTCCCAGGGTAGACCATCAACAGCGTGAAAGCTTCGAAGTCTCAGTCTTGCGGGAAGGTTTTGCCAATTTCCAGATACTGGAAGTCAATGAACTGCACAATCTTACCGAAGCGCTTGTCAGGGATGATTATTTTCCCATCCGCTACATAGAACCATTTTTTGATAATCATCAAATGTTTGGTTATGACATGGGATCAACCACGGCGCGCCGCATCGCCATAGAAGATGCGCGTGATAGTGGCAACCTTACCGTAACTGACCCCCTGATTTCCAAAGATGCTGATGGCCGCGACCAGTTACACGTGCTGCTGTTTGCTCCAGTGTATGAAAATGGCAAACCGCAGGAAACCATGGAGCAAAGAAAAGCAGCTTTTTCCGGTGTCGCCGCCAGCATGCTCAGGATGGCTGATCTGGCCAGGGAAATTCTCTCCAATGAAGACATGCGCAGCGTGCGCATCAAGTTTTACGACCTCTCCTATCCCGGTAAAAAAGGGGTCTTTATTGATGAAATCACGGGTCTTGACCAGGCTTATCTGTTTCAGTCCACCATCAATTTTGGTGGCCGCCAATATGCCCTGCAAGCCCAGCCTTCGTCAGAATACTGGCGTACCCATATTGCCTGGATTACCTGGATCACCATGATAGGTGGCCTGTTGTTCACTGGCTTGCTGGGTGCTTATCTGCTGGTAGCGACAGCCCATACCTTTGGCATAGAAAACCTGGTGGCGCAACGCACGACCCAATTGCACGATAGTGAAGAACGTTTGCGCACCGTACTCGACAACGCTGCAGAAGGCATACTCACCACTGACGAAAATGGCTACATCGAATCAGCCAATCGCTCTGCTGAGGTATTGCTGAAGTATGAGCATGGCAGCCTGTGCGGCAAGGACATGCTGAGTTTGTTTACTGACCCGGCATCCCGCCAGTTTCTCTCACGCCATTTGCGCAATAGCCATAGAGAAACCCAGTATGAAGTTGCGGGCAAGAGCGAGCGCCAGGAGTTGCTGGCAAAACAAAAAGATGAGCACGAAGTGCCGGTGGAGCTGGCCATAACCCGTGTGCGTCTGGGTCTGCAAGTTTTATATGTCATTATCCTGCATGATATGTCGGAGAAAAAGCGGGTAGAAAAACTAAAGACTGAATTTGTCTCTGCCGTTTCTCATGAATTGCGAACGCCTTTAACGTCGATACGCGGTGTGCTGGGCTTGCTGGTCGGTGGTGTGGCAGGTGACATTCCAGACAAGGCCCATTCCATGCTGGTCATGGCGAATGATAATGCCAGACGCCTGACGACACTCATCAATGATTTGCTGGATTTTGAAAAACTTGAATATGGCAGCATGCAATTTCATTTCGACACTCTGCCACTGCATGAGCTCATAGAAAGTACCTTGCAGTCTAATCATGGCTATGCACAAAGTTTTGACATAGAGCTTTGTTATGGCACACCTGTAGCCGCAGCTGTCCTGGTCAGGGTAGATGCCCAGCGCTTTGTACAAGTCTTGTCCAACTTGCTGTCAAATGCCATCAAGTTCTCGCGCCCGCATGGCCAGGTGGATGTACGCACCAGCATCATTGACGACCAGGTCAGGATAGAAGTGCAAGACTATGGCATCGGTATCTCGGAAGAATTCAAGACCAGCATCTTCCAGAAGTTTACCCAGGAAGATGCCAAGGCGGCCCGCAAATATGCAGGCACTGGCCTGGGCCTCAGCCTGAGCAAGACCATGATAGAAAAAATGGGTGGGCAAATCGGTTTTATCAGTACAGAAAACCTGGGTTCCTGCTTCTACATCACCCTGCCCATCGCTGCGGCACTGACGCCCTCCCAGACCGAGGCATAACGCAGGCGCATCCCCAGTTCCAGTTTGATGCGCTGGTTTTGCATGCGCCTGGATTCCGACATGAACGATAGCAGCACCGGGCTAACCTGCTGCGCCAGTTCTGCCCGCGGCAAACGTGGCGGACGTGGCAAGGCAAAGGCATCGGCCACCAGATCAAAATAGGCAGCCATTTGCATATCGCTATCATCCACTGCATGATAAACCCGGTTGGGCGCTGCCCGGAACAGTGCCAGCTTGATCAATTGCACCAGATCATCGGCATGAATATGGTTGGTGTACACATCATCAGCCGCTATCAGGGCTGGCGTGCCCTTGTGCAGACGCTCGAGCGGCAGGCGATCAGCAGCATAAATACCCGGCACACGCAGGATGGACAGGCAGGACTGACTGCGCCTGGCCCAGGCACGCAGGCAGTTTTCTGCAGCCACGCGGCGCTGGGCACGGGCATTTTGTGGGCGTACAGTTCTGGTCTCGTCAAACGATGCGCCGGCACAGTCACCATACACGCCTGTCGTACTGACATAAACAAGACGGCTCTTGTCAGGTAAAATGGCAGTCAAATTTTGTGTTCGCCTGTCTGTCTTGCCTTCTGATGGTGGTGGTGCCAGATGAACAACGCGGTCTGCCAGTCCTTTGAGGCGGGCCAGGGTGTCAGGCTGATCCAGGTTTCCCAACAGGGGCGTAGCGCCAGCGGCACGCAACTCTGCACAGCGAGAAGTCTGGCTGGTCAGGGCAAAAATGCGGAAATGCTGGCACAACAAGGGTAACAGGCGCATGCCTACATCGCCGCAACCTATGATAAGCAAGCGTGGCTTGCCAATTTGTTTAAACTGTTTTTTCATGTTCAGGATTGTATGACTTTTCAAGTAACTGTCACCCCTAGTGGCCGTCAATTTAGTTGTGACGCTGACGAGACCGTCTTGTCAGCCGCTCTGCGCGCAGGCGTCATCTTGCCATATGGCTGTAAAAATGGTGCTTGCGGCTCTTGTAAGGGCAAGGTCGCCAGCGGGACAGTGCAACACGGCCCGCACCAGCAACGCGCCCTGCCGGAGGCGGAAGAAGCACTGGGCATGTCATTGTTTTGCTGTGCCAAGCCGCAATCTGACCTCACCATAGAAGCGCGCGAAATCGTCGCTGACGGTGATTATCCCGTCAAGAAAATGCCCAGCCGCATTGCGAAACTGGAAAAACTGTCGCACGACGTCATGCTCATCGCCCTGCAATTGCCTGCCAATGAACGCCTGCAATACCGCGCTGGCCAATACATAGAATTCCTGCTCAGGGATGGCAAGCGTCGCAGCTACAGCATGGCGAATGCCCCCCATCTGGATGAGCACATCACCCTGCACGTACGCCATATGCCAGGCGGCCTGTTCACTGACCAGGTATTTACTACCCTCAAAGAGCGCGACATCTTGCGCTTTGAAGGCCCGCAAGGCACGTTCTTCTTGCGTGAAGATAGTGAAAAGCCAATTATCCTGCTGGCTTCCGGCACTGGCTTTGCCCCTGTCAAGGCGCTGGTAGAGCATCTGATCCACATAGAATCCAAACGCCCCGTCAGCCTGTACTGGGGCGGCCGCCGCCCTGCTGACCTGTATATGCATAGCCTGTGCAAGGAATGGGAAAAGCAAATACCCGGATTTAGCTACATCCCTGTGGTTTCTGATGCCTTGCCTGAAGATGAATGGACTGGCCGTAGCGGTTTTGTGCATCAGGCAGTTATTGCGGATCATGCAGACTTGTCAGGCCACCAAGTCTACGCCTGCGGTGCGCCTATCGTCGTTGATTCCGCCAAGCGTGACTTTACAGCGCAGTGCCAATTACCCGCAGAAGAGTTTTATGCCGATTCGTTTACGTCCGAGGCTGATTTGGCCATAACCTGAGAGTACGATACAACATCCGCTACCAAGTAGAGGACATGGAAGGGCGCGCTGAATGGCTGGACTTGGGAAGAGATGTGGCCGTTGACAAACTCAGCAAAAAATTTTGCCGGAGCCTGTAAAAATAACTGTGTAAGTTCTCCCGGAACTATTGGTGAGCGTTGATGCGCTCACCAAATTCTATATCAAAGCGGTTGAGTGCCTGTCGCCAGTGTTGTATAGGCATGGTCCATTTCTTC
>Ga0207952_1000845_pt1 | contig 17810 bp, 14 predicted proteins | sample SubbioR12Aug_8Ca_FD_184831 | JGI IMG/M metagenome (GOLD analysis project Ga0207952, IMG submission 184831) | Serpentinite rock and fluid subsurface biosphere microbial communities from McLaughlin Reserve, California, USA - CR12Aug_8Ca (SPAdes) | ecosystem: Environmental > Terrestrial > Deep...
CGCGGGACGACCTTCTCGCTCGTCTTCCCAGTGGTCGCTGAGACTTCGGATTCGCCGCGTGATCCGCCGGCCATTGGCGATGCACGGGCCGGTGGCGCGGCGGCACCGCGCAGTTCAAACGAAGCGGCGCCGCGGCTCGTGAACCGAGCGCCTCACGTTTCTACGCCCCGAGTACCGTCCGCACCGCGAGCATAAGCTCGGTCGGCGTGAAGGGCTTGAGCAGGATCGAAACCGTATCCTGCGTCGCATGTTCGTCGGTTGTCGCCTCCACTGCGCCGGTGACCAGAATCACGCGCAGGTCGGCGCGCTTCCGGATCAGGCCGTCAAGCGTCGCGCGGCCGCCTGAGCTCCCCGGCAGATTCCAGTCGAGAAGGACCAGCGCGATATCTGGCGCGTGCACGTCAAACAGGTGCAGTCCTTCCTGCCCGGACGCTGCAAGCAGAGTCTCGTAACCAAACTGTTTGAGCAGGCGATCAATCACTTTTCGGACTCCCGGCTCATCATCGATGACGAGAATCTTCTGCGCGCCGTGGACCTGGGCACTCATTGCCGGAGCCCCGGAGCGGACGAGTGGAGATTCCATTGCGCCGACCAGGCCAGAAACCCTTCCTCGGTCATCGGGCGTGCGGTAAAAAAGCCCTGCATCTCCTCGCAGCCCAGTCCCTGCAGCAAGTCCCACTCGGGGCGCTGCTGAATGCCCTCGGCGACGGAGGTCATCTGCAGATTGCGGGCGAGAGCCACGCTCGCCTCAACCACGGACCGCTTGGACGTCGACTCAGTGGAACCGTGTACGAACTGACGATCGATCTTCAACTGATTGAACGGCAGCCGCCGCAACTGAGACAGACCCGACTGCCCGGTGCCGAAATCGTCGATGGCCAGGTTGAAATCCTTGAGACGGAGGCGCGTCGCCACCTCGAGCATGCGGATCGCATTCTCGGCGACCGACCGCTCGGTAAGCTCAAGTGTGACGCGATTCGGAGCGGTTCCCGATTCAAGAACCGTTGCTTCGACGCGGTCCGGAAAGGTGACGTCGTCGAAGGCGCCGGCGTGCACATTGACGGCCACGTCAAGGTCCATTCCGCTTTCCCGGGCTCGCCCGGCAAACGCCATGGCCTCGCCGAGCGCGAAGTTGAGCAACCAGTCGCCTAACGGCTTGGACGTCTCGCACATCGACACGAAGATGTCCGGGGTCACGGTGCCGTAATCAGGATGCCGCCACCGTGCGAGCGCCTCCACGCCGGACACGCGTCCGGTCGCCATGTTGATCTTCGGCTGGTAGAGCAGGTGCAAAGCGCCGGAAAGCAGGGCTTCGCGCAACTTCTCATGCGGGATTGGGCTCGCCGATTTCCGCTTTGGCGCGTCGCCGAAGAGGCCGGTGTTCAGCAGGGGCTGCAGTTTCTCCACGGTCAACGGTTTCGCGACGGCGCCCAACACTCGCAGGCCCTGCTCCTCAGCCAGTTGCGATGACGTCTCGAGCACGCGCTCGGGCTCCATGCTGAGCAGGATTACAGCGGTTTCAAGCCGCATTTCGGAAAAGGCCCGAATCAACTCGATGCCGTCGGTGTTGGGCATCTTGAGGTCGCAGAGAATCAGGTCGAACGCGCTGCCTGGTGCGGTGACCTGTGCCAAGGCCGCTCGACCGTCTTCGGCCTCCGCGACGTTCACGATATTGACCGACTTGAGCACGCGGCGTACCCATTTGCGCACATGCTCCTGGTCATCAATCACCAGAACGCGCAGGGCAGCGTTTCGGTCGGCGGTCGCAGCGGTGGTATCTACCATGACAATCACCTGGAAACCTGCGTCAGTAGTGCCAACTGCGCTCCCCGCCGAGGCACCCGTATCCATTCCTGTTGTCCAGCATACACGTCCGCCAGCGCCTGAAGCAACTCGCGTGCAGAATCCGGTCACCCCTAACGGTGCTTGTTGCCGAACATAACGCACGTGTGGTAGGGTATGCTGAGTGGCGAAGTCGCAACTACGGCTGAAGCCATTCCACCAGTCGGAGGGCAGACGTGCACGCTGGCACGAATGTGACGCCGCCACCGGGAATGCCCACTGAGGGTGAACCCGCAGTTGTCGGGTTTTTCAATGCAGTCCCCCACGCTGTGGTGATCGCTTCCACTGACGGCGTTATCCAGTCGGTCAACGCGGCCGCCGAAGCGCTTCTTGGCTACATGGGGCCGGAACTCATCGGCAAATCGGTTGAAACGTTGGTCCCGGCGGATGTTCGCGAAGGACATGCCCTCGCGCGATCCCAGTTTGGGCCGGGAGCGCACAGCCCAATGCAGGGCACGTCTCGCACGCTCAGGGCAGTTCGCAAGGACGGCTCCCAGTTTGCCGCGGTAATCGGCATTTCGCACTGGGCGTCGGCCGACGGGCCGAGGCTCATAGCCTGCATTTTGGACGACGAGGCGCGTCAGCGCGCCGAACATGCCGCCGAAGCCGAACACCGCGCTGCGGTGGAGGCCGGAGAGCTGAGTCAGGCCGTGATATTCTCGGCGCCGTTCGGGATCATTTTGTACGATGCGGTGTCGGGCGAGTGCGTCTCAGCGAATGCCGCCGCTTCGACGATCACGGGAGTCGCGCACGAGGCGCTGCGCGCGCAGCGATTTCGCGAAATCGCGTCGTGGCACGGGTCGGGGATGCTCGACGCTGCCGAAGAGTCATTGGCCACCAACCGGCACGTGACGCGCGACGTCGAGCTGGTGACCAGTGCCAGCAAGTCCGTCTCGCTGACGTGCGAGTTCCTCTCCATCACGCTGCGTGAACGACCGCTGCTGGTGCTGATGATGAACGACCGCACTGAGCGCCGAACGCTGGAAGCCCAGCTACGGGTTGCGCAGAAAATGGAGGCGGTTGGTCAACTTGCCGGGGGAGTGGCCCACGACTTCAACAATCTGCTCACCGTAATCGGCACGTATTCGAGCCTGATGCTTGAAGAGACACCAGAGGGCGATCCGCGACGCGAGGACCTCGAAGAGATTTTCAGTGCAGCCCAGCGCGCCGCGACATTGACGCGGCAGCTGCTCGCGTTCGGTCGGCGGCAGTTACTCGACGCCCGGCGCATCAACATGAACGAAGTCGTCAGCGATCTCGAAAAAATGCTGCGCCGGGTTCTCTCTGCGCAGATTGCGCTTGATGTAAGGCTGGAACCGAATCTCGGGCTGGTGCACGCGGATCCGGGGCAGGTGGAGCAGGCCGTGCTCAACCTGGTGGTGAATGCGCGCGACGCGATGCCGTCTGGCGGTCGCCTCGTTATCGAGACCCTCAACGTTGTGAACCCGCCCGACTCGGAACAGGCTGGCGGCCGCCCGACCATTGGCCGCCGTCGCGAACCGCGCCACCGGGTGTCCGTACGCGTGACTGACACCGGGTTTGGGATGGACGAGGCAACGATGTCGCGAATCTTCGAACCGTTCTACACCACGAAGGAAGCCGGAAAGGGCTCTGGGCTCGGTTTGTCCACCACCTACGGCATCGTCCGCCAGAGTGGTGGTACGATTTCGGTCGTTAGCGCGCCACAACAGGGAACGACGTTCACGCTGAGTTTTCCGCGAGTCGAAGGCGAGCCGGCGGAACTCGGGGCCTCGCGGAGCGCGGCGGGCGATGCGCACGGCACCGGATCCATCCTTGTTGTTGAGGACGATGCCCACGTGCGGCGTATCGTCGTGGATACGCTTGTCAAACGCGGCTACGATGTCACGCAAGCGCAGAATGGCCGCGAGGCGCTCGAGATGGCCCTGGCGCTGCCCGACCCGCCCGACCTGGTGGTGACCGACGTGGTCATGCCGGAACTCGGGGGACGCGAACTGGCCGAAAGACTTCGGGAACGCTGGCCCGAGCTTCGGGTGTTGTTCACCACGGCCTACGCGACTGACCCGACCCTGCCGCAGGTCGCGGCAGAGGAACAGAGGGTCGGCTTGCTGCGAAAGCCGTTCGTCCCCGAGGAGCTTGGAGCTGCGGTGCGCCGTGCCCTCAGCGAGAGCTGAGGGCAGATCCGGATTGCCGTCAACCCTGCTTCGCCGTATCTTGACATTGCGTCGATAGGCAGGGTTGGATTTGAACGTAGGTTCAAGCGACAGAGGCAGTTAGCCCGTCCCGCCGCGCACCCAGCGAGTTCGCTCGCCGGTGCCTCGCCGGTCGGTTTGACCACCGTTGGCGCTGCGACCTGAACCCCAGCCGTGACGTGCGGGTTTCCTGAATTCGCGCCATGTCGGCTGCTCGCATATGGGTCGGTATGTCGCTTCGAGGCATACAGAACATGACCGGACTGGAGATTCTGGCGATCGCGCTCGCCGCATTCGGCGTGGGTGGTTCCGCGATTGCGTTCGTGATGGGTCGCAAGACTGGACGGGAAGCTGAACTGCAGGCCCGCCGCGCGGCCCGCGACACCGCCGAAGAGCTGGCCAAGCGAATTCTCGGCGACGCGGAGCGCGACGCCGACGGGCTGAGGAAACAGGCCATACTCGCCGGGAAGGAAGAGGCGATGCGCGCGCGCGAAGAATGGGAGGCCGAGGCCCGCCGCCGGCGTGAGGAAATCGAGCGCGAAGAAAAGCGCCTCCAGGAGCGTGAAAACGTCCTCGACCGCAAGTTCGACGTCATTGAGTCGCGTGACAAAGAACTCGGAAAGCGCGCCAGCGACATTGGTCGAAAGGAGAAGTCGATCGAGGACAAGCAGGCCGAACTCGACCGCGTCGTCTCGGACGAGAAGCGGCGGCTTGAGCAGCTCGCGGGCCTCTCCGCCCAGGAAGCCAAGGCCGAGCTGATACGCCGGATGGAGGAGGAAGCCGCGGCGGACGCCGCCAGTCGCCTCCGAGAGATCCGCGAGTCGGCCAAGCGCAACGCGGATCGCGAAGCGCGGAAGATCGTCGCGCTCGCGGTGCAGCGCATCGCCGCCGAACACACCGCCGAAATCACGGCGAGCGCAGTCTCGCTGCCGAAGGACGACATGAAGGGCCGGATCATCGGTCGCGAAGGCCGCAACATTCGCGCCTTCGAGCTTGCAACCGGTGTCGACGTGATCATTGACGACACGCCGGACACGGTGGTCGTGAGTTGCTTCGACCCGGTGCGCCGAGAAGTCGCGCGCCTGGCGCTGGAGAAACTGGTTGCCGACGGGCGAATCCATCCCGGTCGTATCGAAGAAGTCGTCGAGAAGGCCAAGAAGGAAGTTGACGCCGGGATCATCGAGACCGGCGAACGCGCCGCCTACGACGTGAACATTCACGGCCTGCACCCCGAGTTGATCAAGCTGATCGGCCGGATGAAATGGCGGACCAGCTACGGCCAGAACATCCTGCAGCACTCGAAGGAAGTCGCCTGGCTGGCCGGTATCATGGCCGAGGAGTTGGGCCTCGACGCAGCGATGGCGCGTCGCGGGGCACTCCTGCACGATGTGGGCAAGGTGCTCACGCATGAGCACGAAGGCACGCATGTCCAACTGGGCGTGGAGGTCGCGACCAAGTACGGCGAGAACCCCTTGGTGGTGAACTGCATCGCGGCGCACCACGACGACGTGCCGCACGAGAGCGAAGTCAGCGTTCTCGTCCAGGCCGCCGATGCAATCTCGGGGTCGCGCCCCGGCGCGCGACGCGAAGCGTTCGAGACCTACGTCAAGCGACTCGAAGGGCTCGAGAAAATCGCGTCGAGCTACAAGGGTGTGGACCGCGTATTTGCGATTCAAGCCGGCCGCGAAATTCGGGTGCTGGTAAATCCCGAGGACGTGGACGACGCCCGGATGCAGTCGCTGACCGAGGAGATCGCGCGTCGCGTAGAGAGCGAGCTCCAGTATCCCGGCCAGATCAAGGTCGTGGCCATCCGCGAAAAGAGGGCGATGGACATTGCCCGCTGAACTGATCGACGGCGTCGCCGTCTCGAAGAAGGTCCGCGAAGACGTTTCGGCCCGCTGTGCCGCGCTCGCGGCGAAGGGCGTCGTCCCCGGTCTCACCGTCGTGCTCGTGGGCGAAGACCCCGCCAGCGCGGTGTATGTGCGAAACAAGGAAAAGGGGAGTCGGGAAGCCGGAATGAACGGCGCCACGATCCGCATGCCGGCCACGACCAGCGAGACCGAACTGCTCGCGGTCGTCGATCGATTGAACGCCGATGACGCGGTGCACGGCATTCTCGTGCAGATGCCGCTGCCGAAGCAGATCAACGCGCAGAAGGTCATCCGTCGCATAGATCCGGCCAAGGATGTCGACGGATTCCATCCCGTGAACGTCGGCAAGGTGCTGATCGGTGAGACCGACGGCTTCGCACCCTGCACCCCGGCCGGCGTCCAGGTCCTCCTCAAGGAGGCCGGAGTCGACACCGCCGGAAAACACGTCGTCATCGTCGGCCGCAGCAACATCGTCGGCAAGCCAATGGCGTCGTTGCTGGTGCAGCCCGGCGCAGACGCCACCGTGACCATCTGTCACTCGCGCACGCCCGACCTGGCCTGGCATACACGGCGAGCCGATATCGTCGTCGCGGCAGTGGGGCGGCCGGGGACGATCACCGGCGACATGCTCAAGCCCGGTGCCGTGGTGATGGACGTGGGAATCAATCGCATCAAAGACCCCACCACCAAGTCGGGCACGCGCTTGGTCGGGGACGTGGACTTCGCCTCCGTGAGCCCGGTGGCATCGAAGGTGACGCCGGTGCCCGGTGGTGTGGGTCCAATGACCATTGCCATGCTGCTGCTGAACACCGTTCGCGCAGCGGAGCAGCGCGCGGCCGGGCAGGGCGCCTGATGCCACCGCGCGGTGCTGGTCGCGTGAGTTCACGCCCGGCCAGCGCCGCCGCGCGGGGAGTGATTCCGCGCGCTGACGATGGCGCGCCCGGCGATTCGCCCGAGCGCGCGATTCCCGTTTCCGCGCTCACGGCCTCGCTCAAGGACGTCATCGAGGGCGCATTTCCGCCGCTCTGGGTGGCAGGCGAAGTCAGCGGCTTCAAACCGCACCGCAACGGCCACTGGTACTTCACGCTTAAAGACGCCACAGCATCAATCGAGTGCGTGGTCTGGTCGCGCGAACAGGCGCGAATTCCCGCGCCACCCGACGAAGGGATGCAGGTGGTGGCCCTCGGTGCGTTCTCCGTCTGGGCGAAGACGGGGAAGGCCACCTTCGCCGTGAAGCAGATGGAGGCCGAGGGCGAGGGGCTCTGGCGGAAGGCGCTGGAGAAGACGCGTGCGGCGCTCGAGCGCGACGGCTTGCTCGACCCCGCGAGAAAGCGCCCGATCCCGCGCTTTCCCCGTTGCGTCGGGGTGGTGACAAGTGCGGACGGGGCTGCGCTTCACGACATCGTCTCGGTGATTTCGCGGCGCAATCCGACGATCGATATCGTTGTCATCCCGGCCGCAGTGCAGGGGGATGCGGCGCCGGAATCGATTGTGCGGGCGCTGGCGCGCGCGGCCGCGTGGAATGGTGCCGACGTGCTGATTGTCGGGCGGGGCGGAGGATCACGCGAGGATCTTTGGTGCTTCAACGATGAGCGTGTTGCACGCGCCATCGCCGCGTCGCCGATCCCCGTGATCAGCGCCGTTGGACATGAGGTGGACATCTCCATCGCCGATCTCGTCGCCGACCATCGTGCCGCCACGCCGAGCGCTGCGGCGGAGCTGGTGGCCCCGGTGCTGGCCGACATCCTGCGCGACCTGAACAACCTGGGAACGGCGATGCGCGCGGCGCTCGTGCGGCGAGCGGCAGACGGGCGCCGCGATCTCGATGGCGTGCGTGCGGACATGACCCGCGCGCTGCGGCGGCGGGCGGACAGTGCGCGTCGAGACGTGACGGGGCTACACCGTGACTTGACGCTGCGCACGCGGCGCGTCGTCGAGCGGCGGACAGATCGGCTGCGTGGCGTCGCCGGCCGACTGCACGTGCTGTCGCCCCTTCGCACACTTGAACGGGGATATGCACTACCACTTGCGATGGCGGGCGGTGCGCTGACGCGCGTCGCGCAGTTCGCCCCCGGCACGCGGTTCACCCTCAAGGTTCAGGACGGCGATGTTGATGCGACTTCGACCGCGACCCGTCCCAAGGAGTCGGCGTGACTTCACCATCGTTTGAGGAGCACCTGGCTCGCCTTGAGGAGATCGCGGCGCAGCTGGACAGCGCGGACGTTCCGCTCGACACCGCGCTCAAGCTTTTCGAGGAAGGAATCCAGCGCCTCAACGCCGCGCAGAAAACTCTTGCCGTTGCCGAGGGGCGCCTCAAGGAACTCGTCGAACGTGCCGATGGCACCCTTGGCACCACCGATGGCCGTCCGTTGACGGGTGATGACCGAGAGTAGCCCCGCACGGTTTGATGCGGAGCGCGCGTCTGTCGCGGCGGCCCTCGAGCGAATTGCTGATCGGGCAGCGCAGTCGCTGGACCCGCGCATTGCCGAGGCCGTTCGGTACGCGTTGACGGGCGCCGGGAAACGACTGCGCCCGGTGCTGTTGATCACGTCGTACCGCTCCTGCGGCGGCGCGGGCGACGCGAGCTTGCTGGCCGCCGCGGTGGAAGTCGTCCACGCGTATTCGCTGGTACACGACGATCTGCCATGTATGGATGATGACGATGTGCGCCGCGGACGCCCGACCGTCCACAAACAGCATGGCGTCGCAGCGGCCACGGCCGCCGGCGTGGCGATGGTGCCGCTTGCCGCGCAAGCCGCTGCCGATGGGGCACGTGCGCTCGGGCTCGACGCGACGGCCCAGGGCGACATCGTGCGAACCCTGATGCAGGCATCTGGGGCGTCCGGCATGATCGGCGGCCAACTGCTCGACTTGCGGGCTGAAGGGCAGTCCCTTGACGCGAGCGCCCTGGAACAGGTCCACCGGCTCAAGACCGGGGCGCTCATTTCGGCGGCGGTGCGGATTGGGGCGCGAGCCGCCAGCGCCGATGGACCGACGCTGGACGCGCTGGCCAGGTTCGGCGACGCCGTCGGGCTGGCCTTCCAGATTGCGGACGACGTACTGGACGTCACCGCGACGACGTCGCAGCTGGGCAAGACCGCCGGCAAGGACGCGGTGCACGGCAAGAGCACGTACCCGGCCGTGCTCGGCCTCGCAGCCGCACAGGCGCGAGCGCAGACACTGGCCGAGGAGGCGTGCGCGGCGCTCCCTGGCGCAGGAATCCACTCGCCGGACCTCATCTACCTCGCGCGGTTCGCCGTGGCGAGGCCTTCCTAGACACCGCCACATACCCTGTCAATTCGGTACTGTTCAGCATGGGCAACACCCCGATTCTCGCCACGTACACGGGCCCCGCAGACCTGAAGGCGTTGGACGCCGGGCAGCTGCAGCAGCTCGCCGATGAAGTGCGCGCATTTCTCATCGACACCTGTTCGCGCACTGGTGGTCACATCGGCGCCGGGCTCGGCGTGGTGGAACTCACCGTCGCGCTCCATAGCGTGTTTGACACGCCGCGAGATCAGCTGGTATGGGATGTTGGACACCAGGGGTATCCGCACAAGGTGCTCACCGGTCGCGCGGCGCAGATGGGCACTCTGCGTCAGGAAGGTGGCCTCTCCGGTTTCCTCAAGCGCACGGAAAGCGAGTACGACACGTTTGGCGCCGGGCATGCGGCAACGTCCATCTCGGCCGCTTACGGGATGGCGGTTGGGCGCGACCTCAGGGGCGAGGACTTCAAGGTCGTCGCCGTCATCGGAGACGGGTCGCTCGGCAGTGGACTGGCGTATGAGGGACTGAACAACGCCGGGGCTTCGCACCGCGACATGATTGTCGTGCTCAACGACAACGAGATGTCGATCGCTCCCAATGTCGGCGCGATGCACAAGTATCTCACGTCGGTGCAGCGCAACTCGTTGTACAACCGCATTCGCTCCAAGATCGGCGAGCTCGCGCGTCAGGCGCCCGGGCCGTTCAAGGACGCCGAACGACTGCTGCACAAGTGGGAAGAAAGCCTCAAGGCGTTTCTCACTCCGGGCGTGCTCTTTGAGGAGCTTGGGTTCCGGTACTTCGGGCCAATTGACGGGCACGACATTGGCCAGATGACCGAGACCTTCCGCGCGATCCGCGGAATGAAGGGAACTATCCTGGTGCACGTGATCACGCAGAAGGGCAAGGGATTTCCCGCCGGCGAGCATGGCGAGAAATGGCATGCGCTCCCGCCGGGTCACGACCCCGCAACAGGCAAGCAGCTGAAGTCCTCGTCGGCCAACGCGAACTATACGGCCGTCTTTGGCAAGGGTCTGCAGGAGCTGATGGATGAAGATCCGCGCATTGCCGCCATCACGGCGGCCATGCCGAGCGGCACTGGGACGTCGTCGGTGTCCAAGGCCCATGCGAGCCGGTTCTTCGATGTGGGCATTGCCGAAGGCCACGGCATCACCATGGCGGCGGGCATGGCCACCCGCGGCGTTCGCCCGGTGGCCGCCATTTATTCAACGTTCCTGCAACGCGCGTACGACAACATCATTCACGATGTCGCGATTCAGGGATTGCCCGTCGTCCTCTGCCTCGACCGCGCCGGATTGGTGGGCGAGGACGGCGAAACACATGCTGGCCTCTACGATATCGCCTATCTCCTCGCCGTACCGAACGTGACCGTGACGGCGCCGAAAGACGGGCGCGAGATGCTCGGTCTGCTGCGTACGGCGGTGCAGCACGAGGGCGGCGCATTCTCGATTCGGTATCCGCGCGACGCGGCCCCCGATATCGTTCCGCACATTCGCGAAATCGAAGCCGTGCCCTTCGGCACCTGGGAAGTCCTGCGCCGTGGGAGCGAGGTGGCGATCCTCGCGACAGGAACGATGGTGTTGCCATCTCTTCGCGCCGCCGAAGCCCTGGCCGTCGACGGGTTCAACGTCACCGTCGTCAACTGCCGGTTCCTCAAGCCGTACGACCCCGCAACGCTCTCGGCAATCGTGGCCGACCACCGTCAGGTGCTGGTGGTCGAGGAGGGGACGGTGGTGAACGGCTTTGGTGCGTCGATGGCGCGGGTGATTGCGGAGATGGATGCCGGGGTGCGCGTCTCAACACTCGGCGTGCCGGATCGGATCATCTACGCGGCCGCTCGGCCGCGGCAACTCGCGCAGTGTGGTCTTGATCAGGCGGGAATCGCGGAGCGGGTGCGCGCCCTGCACGGCACCGAGGCGATCGCCGGCTGATGCGCGTCGGCGTACTGGGGAACTCCGACTACCCCGCACTCGGCGAGGTGATCGCCAATTTCCTGCGCGAAGCGCCGCGCCTGGGGATGGAGGTATTTCTCGAACAACAGCTTCTGCCGTTGGCGCCCGGTGCCTCTGCACTCGCTGGACCGGAGGGACTCGACGCGGTCGTGTCGCTCGGCGGCGATGGGACCATGCTGCGCGCTGCGCGCTTTCTCGATGGCGCCGATGTCCCGGTTCTCGGTGTGAACTTTGGGCGCCTGGGGTACCTCGCCAGCTGCTCGCCCAAGGAGTTTCCTCGCTTCCTGCCGCGCTTGGCCAAAGGCACGTACACATCCGACGTCCGCATGGCTCTTGAAGCCACCACCGGGATCACGGGGACCGAACACGGCACCCGCCTGCGCGCGGTGAACGACGTGGTCATGCACAAGGGTGGGTTCGCGCGTGTGTTGCGGATTCGACTCACGGTGAACAACGAAGAGATCGGTGTGCTGGCGGCCGACGGAATCGTGATCTCGACGCCCACCGGATCAACCGCGTACTCCATGTCGGCCGGCGGGCCGATTGTTGAGCCGGGTGTGCATTCGCTGATCGTGACACCCATCGCCGCGCACACCCTGGCGATGCGACCGCTCGTGCTGCGGCCGGAGTCCGTCATCACGCTGCAACCGGAAGATGTGCATGGCGAAGTATTGGTGACGGTAGACGGCCAGGTGGGTGCGAGTTTGGTGGGTGGTCACGCGCTCATCGTCCGTCGCGCGGAGCGACCCGTGCGCATCGTGCGCTTCCACGGCACGACGTTCATCGGTCGGCTTCGCCGGAAGCTGGGTTGGGGTGGGCTCGCAGACCGCGACGACTAGCTCACCAGGAGGTCTGCGGTGCTGACGCAGTTGCGCATCAAGAACGTCGCCATCATCGAATCGGTCGCCCTGCCGCTGGGTCCCGGGTTGAACGTGTTGAGCGGTGAAACCGGCGCAGGGAAGTCCATCATCATCGGCGCGCTGGGGCTGCTCATCGGCGAACGGGCATCAGCCGACGACGTGCGCACGGGGGCCGACAAAGCCACCGTCGAAGGCCAGTTCGAGGTCGGAGCGTCGGCCGATATTCGGCGCGCACTGGACGAACTGGGCATTGAGGCAGAAGAGGGAATCATCGTCCTCAAGCGCGAAGTGAGCGCTGCGGGGCGAACGCGGGCCTGGATCAACGGCACTCCCGTGACGGCCGGCGTCCTTGCCTCAATCGGGCGGTTGCTCGTGAACGTTCACGGGCAGAACGACGCGCAGGCGCTCCTCGACGAACCGTCGCAACGCGAAATGCTCGACCGATTCGCCGGCGCACAAGTCGAGGCCGCGCGGGTGGCCGAAGCGCACGCCTCGCTGGCCGACGCGCGCGCCGCGCTCGCCAGCCGGATTGCTCGGCGTGAGGAAGCCGCGAAACGCGCCGACTATCTCCGCCATGTGGCAACGGAGATTGCCGAGGCCAAGCTTCGCGAAGGCGAAGAAGACGCACTGGCGAGCGAGTCGGCGCGCCTGACGCATGCCGAAGAGCTGAAATCGCTGACGGCAGAAATCGCAGGCGCTCTGGAGGGCGCAGAAGGCGCAGCACTCGATCAACTGGGTCATTTGCAGCGGCCGTTCGCCGCGCTGCAACGCATCGATCCATCCGCTGATCGCCTGCAGTCGGCCTACGACGCGGCGTTCTATGCATTGGAAGAACTCGCGCGCGAAGTGAACGCCTACGCCGACGGTGTTGAACACGACCCGGAGCGCCTCGCAGACGTCGAGCGGCGTCGCGACCTGATCTACCGCCTGCTGAAGAAGTACGGCGGAAGCGTGCTCAAGGTGCTGGAGACCGGGGCGGCTGCCGCAATGGAACTGGACGGACTGGAGACCGCCGCGCACGACGTCGCCGCACTCGAAGCGGCGGTCCATAAGGCGCAGGCTGCCCTGCGCGGCGCGGCAGCGAACCTGACCGCCCGCCGCAAGAGAGCCGCGGCAGAACTGGGCGCCGCAGTGGAAGCGCGACTTCCTGAACTCGGCATGGCCGACGGACGATTCAGCGTGCGCCTGGTGCCCCTTGATGACGTCACGGCCAGTGGCGCGGAAGAAATCGAATACCGCGTGGCATTGAACATTGGCCACGAGGATCGGCCGCTCGCCCGCGTGGCGTCCGGGGGCGAGCTCGCGCGCGTGATGCTGGCGCTCAAGACGATCCTTGCGGGTCTGGATCGCGTGCCGACCCTGATCTTCGATGAAGTTGATGCCGGCATCGGCGGGGCGGTCGGGTTGATGGTCGCCGATGCCATGCGCCGCGTGGGCGAGCGGCATCAGGTGTTTGCGATCACGCACCTCGCCCAGATCGCTTCACGCGCGCAACATCACGTCGTGGTGCGAAAGGCGGCCAAGGGAGGCATTACTGCGGCCGACATCACGGTCGTGGACGGCGATGCACGAGTGGCGGAACTTGCGCGTATGCTCGGCGGCGATGCGACCACCGATGCCAGCCGCGCCCACGCGCGCGAACTACTTGCCGGGGCGACCGCCGAACGGACGCCAGTACCAGCGCAGTTGCACGGCGTCGAACGCAAGCTTCGGAACAAGCGAGCCTGAACCACGCGTCGTCTGATAGTGCGTCACGCTCACTTCGATGGGCCATCGCGCCTGACCTCGCTGCCAGGCGGCGACGGTGGAATACGCAAGGCTCGCGCCGAACCGGTGCTCGGTTGACGCACCCGATTCACTGAGGACGGCAGCGTTCAGGGCGTGTACTTCTCCAACCGCATCGGCCGCGCTGGCCGTTCCAGTGAGCACGTCTGCGCCCTTCCGCCGGAAAGCATAGTAGCCGGCAATCGCCAACGCCTCCGACGCCGCCCAGCGCGGAAACAGCTCCGCAGCGTATTCATCGCCGAGCGAGCGCGTGGTTGTGAGCGTTCGGAACACCTCTGGGAACGGATCACCAGCCGCGTCTGGAATTCTCAGCGTGGCATTGGCCGACGCCTGGCGCGTGAACCTGAACGCGGCGGTGACGGAGCCACGTGTGCCGATGCCGACGTCGGCGGTCGACCGCAGTTCGATGTCCTGCTGGCCGTCCCCCGTGCCGACCGGGATCAGCTCGGCCGGGTCACTCAAGGCACCTGTGCCGAGTCGAACGGTCGCACCAATCGCGCCGCGCCACCATAGCCGTGCCTTCCAGGGTCCCGCTGCCGTGGCACGCGCGTAAGAATCGTGGACGGTCAGCATCCCGCCGACCTCGATGTCGCCAACGCCGCGTCGCACAACCGAGCCAAGTGGGTTCGCCAGGATGCCATAGGTGGTATCGGTTAGCACGGACTGGAATGCGCTGGTGGTCAGCGGTGCCGGAGCGCCGATCGGCGCTGCTGCCGTGATTCCCGGGGCTCCAAAAGCGGCGAACTGCGCCTTGAGTCCGTTGAGTCGCGCTGCCACGGCGGCTTGCGCCGCACTTCCCGCCAAGGGGACGAAGAGAGCTCCGGCGGCCCCGTTGCGCCCGCCGTACAGTGTGCCAATCGCCGCGGTGTAAGCTGCCGATGCATCGGCGAGTGTCCTTGCGCCAGCCGCGTTCGCATTGACGGCCGCGCATCCGGCTCCGGCTGGGTTCGCGCTGCAACTGGCGACGCGACCATTCACATACGCCGTCGCTGCCTCCAGCTGCGACAGCAGAGATGCGTTGTTGGCAATCAGCGACGGCGTCCCAATTGCCGGGTTGACGCCAATATTGGCCTCGGTGCGCAGCGGGTTTACCTGGGCGTCAACGCGCAGCGCACTCGTGACCAATGGCACCATGACGGAAATCGCGGCGCGACGGCCAATCCCATACTCGATAGTCACGGGGGTCGTCTCGAACGTGCGTCGGGCGTGCGTACGAAGCGCACCGAGCGACGCTGCAAACGCAGGGAGTCCGGACGCGACGCGAGCATACGCCTGCACGCTCGCCAGGGATTGAAACGTGCTGGCGCCGAGTGAATCGATGGTGAACCGCGCACCCAGCTCGCGAAGCACGCCGTCGCGGTACTCTTCCGGCGATCTCATCCACGAGGCGCCAACAGTGACGCTCAGCGCGCCGGGCCCCGGCGTGCGCGCGTCGAGTCCCGCACCGCGTGGTCCCTGGGCCGCAGTCGGGGAGCGGACAAGGGCGAGCAGAACGATTGAAAACAGCAACGAAGTGCGCGTGGTCAATGAGGCGTCTGGAGATGCGGACGAGTACGTTTCGTACCCGCGCCAAGTTAACTGAGGTCCGCACTGACGCAGCGTCCACTCGGCACCGTTCCCTGGCAAATCACCGGCAATCACTGGCTGGCGCTTCCGTGCGTCCATCCGGTGGACGGCTCAATCCATGCGATAGGACTGCTCCATCGCGGGGCGCGGGCAGCGGTGGAGTTCGCCGGAAGCGAGAACTTCCTGGAGGGCAACGGTCCCCCCGTCGCCAGGCCGGTCTTTCACGTGGCTGGACAGCCTGTGGAATTGGCGCGGCATGGCATTGCCTGGGAGCGGGCGAACTACTGGGTCCCGACGTTCACCACATCCGTGGGTTCGCTGGTGATTCGGGGTACGCTTTTCGCTCCCTTCGGGCGCGACGTTGATGTACCAGGTGCGGTCTATGCCTTCTCCGTGGAGAATCGTGGCGAGAGCGATGTCGAGGTGACATTCGGCCTTGAGGGGAGTGTGGTGCACCGCGAGTTGCGGGTGCAGACGCCCCGCCCGGTCGCCGCGCCAACGCAGGTCTTGGAAGGGCCGAACGGAGAAGTGGTGGTGGACGGAGCAGACACGCCCGGTTTCGCTGCGCTCGCCCTGGCCGCGGACGCAGAGGCCTCGACTGCCGTGACGGCCAACACCTACGCGATTCACCGCCAGGCACTGGTGCGCGCCGGGCAACGCGCAGATGCGGCGTTCTACATCGGGGCGGGCCCGGAGCGGGACGGCGCGCTCGCCACCATACAAGTGCTCCGCCTGCGCGGGTGGAAACAGCTGCTTGCCGGCACACGCGACGCGCTGCGCACACTGGAACAGACCACCGGCAACGAATCGGTGGACGGGTTGGTCAACCGTCATCTCCTGTTCGCGTATTTCTACTCCGTCGGTCGCGCGCTCGACGATGCCCATTTCTATATCGTTCGCAGCCGCGCTCCGTGGAGTTCGCGGGGCTGCACGATCCGTGACTGGGAAGCGCTGACCTGGACCATTCCAGCCGTGCAGCTCGCCGATGCGCCGCTGGCTCGCGAGCTGATCCTGCGCATGTGCGAGGTGCACGGCTACGCGCCCGGGCGAGGGGTGAACTATCTCGATGGCACGCTGTTCGCCCCCGGTTTTACGCTCGAGGGCGCATCGGCCTACGCGATCGCCACCGACCGGTACATTCGCGATACCAACGATGACCAGATCGTTGAGGAGCCGGTGCTCGCGGATACGCTCTATCTGTCGTCCGACGACATCGCCGACCGCCGCGACGAGCACTATCCCCTCTACCAGGCCGATGTCACGCTGGGCGGCGAGCCCGCTGATCGGTTTTCCATCCACGGCAACGCTGCAGTCGCGTTCGCCCTCGATTGCCTTAAACGGACACTCGACGAGAAAGACGCCGCCGAGTTGCAGGATCCCGAAGCGGTTCGCGCTGCGATCCGCAGGCACTTCGTTGGAGGCGACGGGAGCAAGACGGTTCTGGCATCGAGTGCCGTGCCGGGAGGTGACGTCGTGCGTGACGACGACCCGGCTGCCTCGGCGCTCTGGCTCCCACTGCTGGAAGCCATTGATCGGACCGACTCGATCTACCGTCGCACGGCCAAGGCCGTTACCGATCCCGCCGGGCGGCTTGAACATCAGCTGGCGCGGCTGCTCGGCCCAGATGCGACACAGGTGCTGGAATGGCTCCGGCGGGCACCGCTCGATCGCGGCTTTGCTGCGGAGTTTGTCGACGCAGGCGGCGCAGCCACGGGCGGGGGAGCCGACGCAGCCCTCTCGGGGTTGCTGGCCTACGTCGTCTGGTATTCCGCACACGCACACGGCGTTCGGGCCTAGCAGTTCCGCTCTACAGATGGGCATTTGCAGGTGCGTGGCGCGGCGTGCCCGGCTACCTTTCGGCCACGCGGGAATAGCTCAGTTGGTAGAGCACAACCTTGCCAAGGTTGGGGTCGCGGGTTCGAGTCCCGTTTCCCGCTCTGAGAGTCGGTTGACGTTTGACCAGCGCTGACGTGCCGGACATCCCTGCGCCGGGGTGGCGAAACTGGTAAGACGCGAGGGACTTAAAATCCCTTGGGCGAAAGCCCATCTGGGTTCGACTCCCAGCCCCGGCATTCCTGATCAACTGCAATGACAGACGTCCTCGCCTTAGCCGCCGAACTGGTCGCCATCCCCTCCGTCACCAAGGATGAAGCGAACGTCGTGGAATTCGTGGCGCGCTGGCTCGTAGGGAGGGGCTGGAACGTGCAGGTCCAGGAAGTGACTCCCGGGCGGGGCAATGTCTGGGCGTCGCGAAAGGGTGGCGGCGTCACTTTGAGCACGCACCTCGATACCGTGCCGCCTTTCGTGGCGCCGCGTGCAGACGGCAACCGGTTGTATGGCCGCGGCGCATGCGATGCCAAGGGCATCGCCGCGGCGATGATGGTTGCGGGAGAGCGACTTGCGGCGGCGGGCGAGGAGCGCGTGGACCTGCTCTTCGTTGTTGGCGAGGAACGCGGCTCCGATGGCGCGCGCATGGCC
>Ga0207952_1000846_pt1 | contig 17798 bp, 23 predicted proteins | sample SubbioR12Aug_8Ca_FD_184831 | JGI IMG/M metagenome (GOLD analysis project Ga0207952, IMG submission 184831) | Serpentinite rock and fluid subsurface biosphere microbial communities from McLaughlin Reserve, California, USA - CR12Aug_8Ca (SPAdes) | ecosystem: Environmental > Terrestrial > Deep...
GCCGACCCGCGCCAACCACCAGGCGGGTGTCGCCGCCGCCTGCGTGAGCCCCTCTGCGTCTTTCGCATACGTCACGTCGACGGCGCGCACGTGCCGGCCATCGGTTGTCACCATCACGAGTTGGCCCAGGGCAAACATCAGAGCAGCCCGTCCGTGAGGTAGTCGAAGTCCATCCGGTAGATGACGCCGCTGTCGCGCACGCCGAGGTAGTGATTCTCGTAGGCGTAGACGTGGCTCCGGCCGGTGTGCCGCACGTACTGCCCCGTGGTGTAACTCCACATCGCCCGCTCGTGCCACTCCTCTTCGGTGAAGTCGAACACGAGCGTCGTCGGCAAGGCGGCCAACTGGAGCCAATAGAACTTGTGGCCCTGATGCTCGTGGATGAAGCCCTCGGCGTCGTTCAGACCGCCAATGAGCTGCGTGGAGCCGAGGATGGCGTCCATGCTGTAGGTACTGATGCGCTGCGGGGTGTAGCCATTCGCTCGCACGAGGGACGCGCCGCCGTGTTGCCCCTGCGTCAGCCAGCAGATCGACTCCCCATCGCGCACGCCGGTGTAGCGGGCCACCGTGCCGATGTCCCCGAACACGCCCTGAATCGGCGCCCACGGGTTGTTCGCGTTCCCGACGTCGGCCAAGACTTCAAAGGTCTGCGTCCCCACGGTCCACAGTTGCCGGCCCGACCGCTTGATGAACGCGATGTTGTCGGAGCCCCAGGACCGCTCGATGTAGGCCGAGCCCGTCGTCCAGGAACTGCCGTCGAACAGCGCCGAGTAGTAGATCTTGCGGCGGTTGCGCGCGAGCGCCAGGAAGTAGGCGTCGGCAAACTCGCACATCTCGATCGTGATGGCGCTGAACGCGGCGGGCGTACTGAACGCGTTCGAGATCGTGTCGTACAGGTGGAGCGTCCCGCCTGAGACGATGACGATCTGATGGCCGAGGGTACCCGCCGTGCCCGACGCGCCGTTCGTACACATCGTCGCCTTGGTGCCGTCGTACCCGATGGTGCCGCGCAGGGTCCAGGTCCCGTTGCTGAAGATTTCGTAGAACCCCTCGCCACAGCACGCGAACAGCCGGCCGTCCTGGTAGAACAACTCGCTCGTGTCGGTCGTGTCGAGTTGGCAGAACGGGACCAGGCCCTCGGTCGGGCGCAGGTGCCGTTCGGCTTTCGCCCCGCGGCGGATGGTTTCGGGGAAGAGGTTGATGCACCGCTCCGGGTTGGCTTGCCCGGTGAACAGCCGGTGCGTGCCCCCGACGAAGAGTGGGACGGGAACACGACGGCCCATGTCGCGTTACCGGCTCCGGCTGATGGAGGTGCCCGTGCGCCAGTCGTAGTAGCCGCCGCCCCCACCGGGCAGCCCGTAGTCGGTCCGCATCTTCGGCATGGGGGCGTTCGGCTTCTGGATGGCGGCGAAGGAATCGACCGTGAGTTGCTCCTGCTCCTTCGTCATCTGCTTGTCGAACGGGATACAGAGCCGCTTGGCGAGCTGATACACCAGAGCCTCGGTGTAGCCCGGCGGAAAGGTGTACTCCGTCGTGCCGATGTCCGCGAACCCCGTCATGGGGGTCGGCAGGTAGAGCACCAGATTGAGCGCCTGGGCGCCATTCGGGACCGGGTGCAGAAAGAGATCGCCGAGCCCGACCGACACGCCGGACGTGTCGAACTTCTTGTTGTAGTGCAGCCGTTGGGGAATCGGGCCGGCCAGCGCCTTCAGCGGCAGGGCCGCATACTCGTCGTCGTCGAGGACGACCAGCCCGCGCTCGAGCACGGGCGACAGGCTCGTGAACTCATACCCGGCGTTGGGGATCCACGTCGGCCGCGGGATGTCGATGTCGCCCCCGGTGCCCACGGTGTAGGGGTTTGCGGGACTGCCTTGCGCGGCTACGATCGGGTAGGTCGAGCGGAGGGTTTGGAAGACCGTCAACCGCTGGACCGAGAACCCGTCGAACATGTCCTGGCAGGTCTCGAACGCGACTTGCAGATCGTCGTCGTTGCTCGGCACACCTTGCCCCACGGCCTTGATGACCCGGAGCGCCCGTGTGCCGAGTTCGACGAACCTCATGCCCTACGCCCGCGCGTGCGGCTGCGCGGCCTTCCGAGCGGCCTGCTGGACCTGCTGCCGACGCACGGATCCCGCACCGGTCGCCTGGTGTGGCTGGACGGGGGGGGCGGCCCCTACGACCGGGTCGGGCTCGAGGCGCGTGCCCGTCAGTTCGGCATACCGGCGCCGCAACTGCTTGACCTCGTCCTCGATCGACTGCCGCTTGCGCACGCCTTCCTTGCGTCCTTCGCGCCCGGTCGGGGTGCGGGGGTCGGCCTCGCCCATCTGGATCATGATCTCGACCGGGTCGCTCTTCCAGCCGTCCGCCAGATAGTCCTCTTCAGTCTCGATGTCGTGGACGACCACGATCACCCGGGACATCTTCGTGGCGGCTTCCTTGCGGGTCTTCAGGTCCTCGTGGTGGCGGGCCACCCGCGACAGGGCGATGTAGTCGGGGTGGTACAGCATCTTCGGGTATTCCTCGAACCCGCCGACGCTGCCGGTCGGCTCCGGCATCTGGGCGATGAGTGCGCGCAGCTTGATGGCTTCCGCGTCTGACAGGACTTTCGTGAGGTCACGCATACAGGAGGGGTCCCTTCCGTGTTGGTGAAACACGACCGCCCTGACCACCGGGACTGGTGATCAGGGCGCCGTGTGGGAACGCGAGACGGATTAGTAGCCGCCGGCGTAGATGACCGACGCCAGTTCCCCGCGCAGGAGCGCCGTGCCGTAGAGCACGTCGAGGCGGGAGATGAGCTGGCCCGAGTAGACGTCGTAGGCCCGCACGAAGCAGATCGACACGCCGAGCTGCTTGTCCGAGAGCCGACCCGACATGTCCACGCCGCGGGGCAGCGGGAGGTCCGCCGTCACGAGGGTGGCGAAGTCCCGATGGAACGCCATGTTCATCGGGGCCTGCGTCGCCGCGGTGCCGATCACGTTGACCGCCGCGTTGTTCGCCGGCAGCGCGTTGACGGTCTGGAGCTGGCCCGACGCGATCATCGGCGGCTGGAACACGATCGTCGCGTTGCCTGAGCCGTCGCCGTTGATCGGCTCGGTGACCACGAACTCCTGGAGCACGCCAATCGAGTTCCGGGACTGCGCGTTCACCTTGTACACGCCGTCGACGTTGAACCGATCGCCGAGCTTCAGACGCTCGGCCGCCGCCGAGGTGAACCCGTCGACGATCAGCGAGGTGCCGGACTGGTCGGCGCCGTTGACGAGCGGGGTGCCGCCCTGGGTGCCGATGGTCTGCGTCGGCATGTTCTGGTCCATGTACCAGGCGAAGCCGATCGCGCGGCCCATCTTGCCTTCGACGTACTGCTCGGTGATGCCCGTGGCCTGGTGGAAGAGGCCCTTCAGGGCGTCGACGATGTACGCCTGCGACAGGGGGGTGAGGATCAGGTGCCGCTCACCGTCCATCGGGGCGAGGTCGTTGTCGAGCGCCACGCCGGCCAGCAAGTAGGTGATGAGCTGGTTCGGGGTCGTGCCCGGCGTCCCGACGTTGTTCCAGACCTGCTGGCCCGTCGCCATGATGTCGGTGTCCATCCGGTTGGCGATGTTCGAGACGGACGGGTTCAGGATACGGTCCCCGAAGTCGTCGATCTTCAGGAGCAGGTCGGCCTGGGACACCTCGAGGTCGACGCCGGCCTGCGTGGTGAGGGGCACCGGGACCGACGTCTCGTTGATGGCCTCGACCGACACCGCCTGGCCCGTGCGCCCGACCACGCGAATCGGCTTGCGGGCGTTGACGATCTGGCCGATCTTGGCGCCTTCCACGCCGAACTTCGGATCGAACTGACGGTTGACGCACTTGGCGCCCGTCAGGTTGCTCTCGAGCACCCGCATGGACTCGCGGGTGATGAGCGTCGACGTCAGCAGGACGTTGTCCGCGAAGAGCACGCCATCCGCGGCCCCGTGAGGCAGCAGGAACAGCGCACCGAGGTACGTGATGGCGAAGGCAATCGCCCAGGAGACCGCGGCATGCAGGCGGGTTTCTCCGGGTGCCCGGAAACGAAGCAGGTGGATGGTCATGGCGCTCACTCCAAAGGCGGTCAAAGGGCTCAGTGGACACTGCCCCCGCGGACGGGTCGACCGCGTTCGCGGTCTTGCGCGTTGCGGATGGCGTTGTACTCGGCCTGCGTCAGGTTTGGATCGTTCAGGTCTTTCGTCTGCGTGTGGGTCGGGAGATCCCCCATCAGGTTGCGCTGGGGGTCCGGCGCCTTGGTCACGCGTCCCGGTGTGGCGGCCGGCTTCTTCCCGGCGGTGATCTCGGCCTCGAGGCGGGCCTCGAGCTTGCCGACTTCCGCCACGGCGCGGTGCGGGTCGAGCCCGTTCAACCGCGTCACTTCCTCCCGATGTGTGGCGAGGTAGTAGGACACCTCGGCACCGATCGGTGAGCGTCGCACAGCCTGCCCGATGTGGTGCTGCACCTCAAGGCCGCTGGTGCGGGCAGCGTCCATCACGGTGTCGTAGTCGGCATGCCGGGTCTTGGCGTCGGTCATTGACGCCAGAAAGGCCGCATCGGCCTCAGCCTCGGCACGGTTGGCCGCCGCCACACGGGCAGCTTCGCGGCGGGCCACGTCCTCACGGACGATGTCGGCACGGGTCCGGAGACTCGCGCGTGTTTCGATCCACTCGTCTTTCTTCTCCTCGAACTCGTTGTAGTCCGCGAAGTCTTCCTGCTTGGGGCGCGGCCCAAGGTCCGTGATGGCCTTCAGGGCCTTGGCGACCTCCGGATGGGTATCCGGGATGTCGATCGCCGGCGCCGCATCAGCAGCGGGCGTCTCCACAGGGGGGGGCGCTGGAGCCGGCTTGGCGGCCTTGGCGGCTTCCAGTTCGCGCGCCAGCCGCTCGTTCTCGGTCTTCAGCGTGGCGGCTTCCGCTTCTGCCTTGCGGCGGGCGGCAGCGGCGGCACCATCCACGCTCTTCCGCTGCGGGCGGGCCTTGCGGTCGGCCGTGCCACGGGCCGCGAGCTTCGTCTCGGTCGGGGCGGGCTTCGACGGATCGTCGACGACAGGAGGATCGACTACTGTTGCGTCGGCGGCCGGCGTCGCCTCGTCGGACGCTGCGGCCTCGACACCCTCGAGATCCGTGTCGGGCGCGAGGCCCTCCGCGATCTGCTCCTCCGTGTCCGTGGTCGATTCCATCGTGACGTCTTCGTTGTCCATGTCTCGTGCTGTCCTTCCCGGCGCCAGGTGCGACCAGGCGCGTGACCCGCCGGATATAGGGGCGGACCGTGCAGCGCCTCCAGGGGAGGAAGGCGATGCCCCGGTCGGACCCGGCCGGGTTCGGTCCGCCGATTGCCGTGTCACCGTGGCTGGCGGGAGCCACCGGAGAGGGGGCGACCCTCCCCGGTGATGACACGTGCGCGGGGGTTACGCCGCCCGCTTCAGCTCCGCGTAGGCACCCTTCACGATCGTGGTCGTGTCGGCGTGCGCGGTTTCCTGCGCCGCCTGCACGGCGATCGTGCCGGCCGCATTCACCACGAACGAGCCTTCGACTTCGATGGTCGTGTAGACCACGGCCTTCTGGCTCACCCAGGTGGCCTGATCGGTCGCCGTGGTGTGGTTCACCGAGACGGCCCCGGTGTTGTCGGTGTCGGTGCTCGATCGCACCCGGAGGTTCAAGGAGGTCAGCGTGGCCGTCGTCAGCTTGAAGGCCAGTTTCAGCCCGGCGTTGGTCGTCATGACCACCTTGGGGATGACCAGGCGGAAGCGGTAGGTGGCGCCCGCAATGACCGACCACGACAGGCCGGTGACGTTGGCCAAGGTTGACCCGACGCCGCCCGTGACCATCTCGAAGTCGGCGGCCAGGACCTTGATGTCCTGGTCGATCTGGGCGCTGTGCGACCCGGCGCCGCTCACGACGGGCGCCACAATCGTCGGCGTATTGATGGCCGGCGACGTCAGCGTCTTACCGGTGAGCGTCTCCGTGCCCCCGATCGTGGCCGGGTTGTCGGCGTGGGTCGCTTCGCCCGTGTACCGGAGGTTCCCGGTCAGCAGGAGGTCCTGCTCCGGGTGGAACGTGCCGCCCCCTTGGGGGTTGAAAGAAGGGTTCGGCATTATCCGACCGTCACGCCCTTCAGGCTCTGGATGCGCCAGACCCCGTTCGAGGCGTAGACCACGAAGTTGTCCCCGATGGCGCCGCCGAACGTGGCGACGTCGCTCGAGGTCGTCGTGCCGTAGAAGCCGGCGGTGTAGGTGACGGTGTGCGCCTGGGCGGTCGACGCCTGGAGCACCATCACCAGGCCGTCCATGTACTTCGATGGCGCGGCGAGGGTCATGGCGAGCGCCCCGCTCGAGCCGATGAACTGCACGCCCGGCTGGATCGTGATGGCCCCCAGCGTGTCGTAGACCCAGCCCGTGTACTTCGTCGGTTGGTAGGCCGGGAGGCCGTTGTCGGTGTAGCGCGTCCACGTCGACGCCGTCGAGGCGGCGAGCGTCGAGACCGCCACGCAGTTGTAGAGACTGGCGCCCTGCGCGCCAATCACGAACCGCGGGAGTGCGACCTCATCGGTCGAGACACACGGGCCGGTCGGGCCACGGGTGCCGAACTGGAAGTAATTCGCCGCGGCAAACCAGACGACGGCGCCACTCGCGTGGGCGTTCGCCACCGTCCCGCTCTGGCCGCGCACGACGTTCCACCGCGTGGTTGACGCCGTCGCGGACTGAATCGTCATGTATTCGCCGTCGATTACCACCCCCTGGCCGACAGCGACCCCGGAGCCCGATGCCAAGGTCACCGTCGTTGCGGGGCTGCCTTGGGACGGTTTGGCCAGCGCCGTGCCGAGGGTCGTCGAACTGATCGACGCCTGCGCGAACAGCGACACCGGCAGGGTGGCGGGAACCAGCACAGCGAACGCACCGAGCAGCGCGAGGGCTGCGGCAACGAGTCGGGTCTTTCGGATCATGGTCGCGGTCTCCTTGAAAACAGCGGCCCGTTGCACGGGCGCATCAGTCGACTGAGTCTCGTGTCTCATTCCTGCACGGTGTCAAGCGCCCGATTCAGCCGGGGGCTGTAAGGCCGCTTGGGTCTGCATTTTTTCAATCTCGCCGGCCTGCTGCTGGCGCTGCTGGCGCTCGGCGGCCTCGGTCTGCATGGTGGCCATCGTGCCCTCATGGACCTGGTTGACCATCAGGTTGAGGCGCTCGATCTCGGCCATGAACACGGCGCGGTCGGTCTCGTTGGCGAGTTTCGCCGCCGTCACCCACTTCTGGGCCTCGGCCTGGATCATCGCCACCTGCTTCTTGGTCTCGAGGTCCAGTTCCTTCGTCTCGAGCTTGGTCGAGAGGTCGATGATGGCCTGGTGCGCCTTCTCGAGGATGAGCGTCTTCTGCGACAGCTCGGCCTCGAGGCGGGTCACCTTGGCTTCCGGATCGCCGGTCTCGTCCTGGAACTCCTGCGGCAGCGCCTTCTTCGCGCGCTTGGCGAGCTGCTGCGCCGCGGGGTGCGTCGAGTGCTCGAGCAGGATGTCGGCGCCGATGGCGGCCAGGGGCGGCATGACCTTGAACAGGTCGAGCAGCCACGCCTGCGTGCGCTCTTGTTCGGTCTGGAAGCTCGGGCCGGTCGACACCGAGACGTCGAACTCCCCGACGCCGATATCGAAGATGTCGGTAATCTCGTCGGGGAACTCGCCGGGGTTCGGCTTGTTCTCCTCGCCGGCGTACACCACGGACGGCCGCTGTGTCCCGTCCGGCTGCACCAGGTTCACGATGCGGGGCACGTCGTAGATCGTGCGGACCCATTCGAGAATCGACCGCCCGATCGCGCGCTTCGTGCGCTGGAGGTTGTCGGCGTAGTTGCTGTTGGCGACGATGCCCTGCGCCACGAGGGCTTCACGGGCCTTGCCGCTCTCGTTCGTCGACCCGCGCTCGCCGAGGCTGGGCTGGAAGAGGCCCATGACCGACATCAGATCTCGGTCGGCTTCGCTCAGGCCCATCACCATTGACTGAATGGCGGGCTCGATGGCGTTGCGCTGGGGCGGTGGCACCAGGTGATCGCCAACGGCCTTCGGGTCGTACAGCAGAACCGGCTTGGTCTCGCGGTTCGCGTTCTTCCAGTCGTCGATGTAGTGTTCGATCTGGCCCTTCGCCGCCACCCAGGGGGCCTTCGGGGCCAGCGCGACGGCTTCGGCGATGCTCGAGGCCCAGAAGTTGTACATCATCTGGGGTTCACGGGCGTCGCGCACCATGCCGCGGTAGTCGACCTGGCCGTCGAGGTCGATCTCGTCACCGACGAGCGGGAACACGGGGATCCGGCTGCCCGGCAGTTCGCGGCCGGCCGTCTTATCCTCGTTCCCTTCGAGGATCTCGATCGCGTTATGGAAGCACCAGCGCACGACGCGCTTGTCGACTTCCTTCGCGCGGCGCACTTCGACGGGCGGTTCCCCGGGATGCTGGAGGGCGTACGCCTGGCGGAACTTCTCGAGGTCGGTCTCCCAGATCTTGTCGCCCGTGGCCATCTGGAGCAGCATCCGCGGCTCCACCGTCACCTCGTAGTACTCCGCGATGACGACTTTGCCTTCAGGTGCCCAGTCTTGGAGGTCGCGCTGGCCGGTCAGGAACTCCACGATCGAAGCGCGCGGGGAGTGCTTCCCCCACCGGGCATCGTATTCTTCCGTCCCGACCAGGCCGACGATGTGCATCCACCGGCAGTCGTAGAAGTTCGCGTCCTGTGTCGAGGGGTCCCAGAACACGGCCAGGGGATTCCGGACGCGGATGATGCGGCAGACCTGCTCGTCGAACGCGTCCTCATTCGCCCACTGCGCCACCAGCCGGAGAAACCCCAGGCCGGACCGGAGCTGGTGTTCCATCGCCGTGTCGTAGGCGATGTCCGCGTCCGAGTCGACCTCGATCCCACGCACCAGGCCCTGAAGCGCCGCCGCCAGCTTGACCGTGCTGCCCTTCCCCTTGGGCTTGATGACGATCTGGGAGCGGTTCGCGCGGGTCTGGTTTGAGACCTGCCGGATGAACTGTGGGATGCGGTTGATTTCGAGGCAGGGGCGCCCTTCCGCTTCACGGGCCCCGCGATCTTCGGTCCGCCACTGATACCCGCCCCCCGCGGCGAACCGCTGATCGATCCGCATCTGGGTGCGGAAGTGGAAGGAGGCCGTATCGGCGGTCCGAAACTGCCGGCGGGACCGCTCGAGGTACGCGCGGACCTGGTCGCGCTGGTCGCGCTTGGCTTTCTCCTCGGGGTTGTCGTCGGCGGTTTGCAGGCCGCCGGCGGATCCGGCGTCCGCCTCGGCCGGCAGTTCGATCGCGCGCATGGGCAGGCGGCGTTACTTCTTGCCGGTTTCGGTGCGGCCCCCGGCCACGCGGGCCAGGGCTTTGACGTCCTTGCTCGAGCCGTCGCTCGGCGGCATGCGCTGCGTCGGGCCCTTCTGGTGCATGGACATCGAGCCCGCGATCGTCGCCGTGTCTCGGCCGCTGCCGCCGGCGCGCTGGCCCTGCCGGACGCCCTTCGTGTGGTCGTTGTTCCGGGCGTTGTGCTCGCTATTGACCTTATCGATCCCGCCGTGCTTGCCCATAGGGGTGAGCCTCCGGGCGGCAGGATCGTGTCTCAGTCGCGGCGGCTGTCAAGCCGGCGCCGCGGGTCAGACGCTGTAGGTGGGGTCGTCGTCCTGGATTTCGACGAGGCGCGTCTGGTGCCCTTGCTGCCGAAGCTGGGCCTCGAAGGCCACGCAGCCGTGGGCGTGCTCCCACAGCCGGCGTGTCAGCGTGTTCTGCATGATCGGCGTCCAGTCGTGCGTGCCAGCCACACGCCCCGGGGTCTGGACGTCGATGCCGTACTTCAGTCCCATGTGTCGGGGTTCCGCCCGGCCTCGTAGTACGCGAGCACGTTCACGTCCATCCGCGGTGCCTCTTCCCACTGCTGAACGTACCGAATACTGATGCCCGTCTCGCGGTCGACGGCGGGGTAGTGATGAACCTCCGGCACCAGCCGCGGGGTGAAGGGCGCCACGAGCAAGGCGGTGAGGAGTTGACGGCGGGTCATGGTCATTCGCATGTCTTCCTAGGTTCGATGATTCGCTGCCGCGCGTCATTCAACGACATCATCTGTGGTTGGGTCTCGAACCGAACCAAGTCCACCGAGAGTTGATGGGTCATGCCCGACTGACCGATCGTGCGCCCCTTCTGGATCGTGACCACGTCACCGACTGCGCTCGCGTCCTGGTACTGCCGGTTAAAGAGCCCCGCTAACGCCATGTTCTTCTTGAGGATGGCCATGGTCTCTCGCGTGATCAACTCCGGGGTCAGGAAGACGTGGACCTTCCCCATGTCTGGCACAACCACCATCGGCCGCGCCAGGACCTCGAGCCCGCCCGTGGCCACCACTACACCGGCCGCGCCCGTGAGCCGCAGGAACGATCGCCGCGACAGCCCGGACGCCGTCTTCTGAAGTTCCTCGAGGGGCTCCTTGGGATGCTGCCGGCGCCACAGCGCGACGATGCGATCGAGCCAGTTCATCGGCGCCTCGCTTTCACCAGGCGCACACCGGCCTTCGGCATGGCCTCACGCGCGAAGAAGTCGAACAGGTAGGCCGCGGCCTCGTCGCCCAGTCCCTCCGCGGTCTGCGCCTTGATCGGCACGCCCTTGTCCTGGCAGATGCGTGTGACCAGATGGAAGATCTCATGCAGGAATACGCCGAGCCGCTCGTAGGTGTCGGGCTGGTCCTTCACCCACACCACGCGCCAGGGCGGCTGGTCGAACGTGAGCATCATACCGGCGTGCTGGCACTCGATGCCAGGCTCGACCTTCCAGTGCTTCGCCAAGTACGTCGTCAGCCGCGCGAAGTCGCAGTCCACGACGAAGAGCGGACAGACCTTAAAGGTCGGGTTGTCGACCTCGAAGACGGTCATGGCTCGACCGCCGGCGCCGGCACCGCCCGGGGATACTTCCCGCTCCAGTCACACGACGCACTCGAGCAGCGCATATCGACCGGATCTGTCAGTGATAGACCGTGGAGGGGCGGCGACTTGAACCACACGGCGGACCCGCACTTTGGGCAGAGCGGTGAGACGGGAACGAGCGGGCGATCGAGTGGCGCGTTCACCGCCAGTCCTTTCGCTTGCGCAGCCGCGCGCCCTTGGTGGCCAAGATCTTCATGTTCAACTCGTAGGTCTCCCAGGACATCTCGAGTTCCTTGTCACTCAGCCCGTGGGCCAGCGAGTCGGGGCGCATCGTCTCTTTCAGGAGCGCCACGAACCCCTCCCGCTGGAGCAGGTAGACGTCGTAGAGCAGCACCGGGTTACCGAGCAGCGTCTTGAACAGGAACGCCCCCACGGCCTTCGCCCGGAGCTTGCGCGGCATGATGCGGTCGATCTCGGTCCGCACCCGCGTGTCGGTTGGGTCCGACGCCGGGCCGCCGGTTAGATGCGCGGCCGTCAGTGTCGGGAAGTCCTTCGGGTTGTCGGACATCTGGCGCTTGATGCGCTCGACGACCGTCAGCCGTTGGTTGCCGTCGTCCGTGATGATGAGGCGATGGTCGCTCATCGGCCGCGGACGGCTGTCAGGGCTGGGATCAGGATACGACTGGCGAAGTCCCGATCAGTGAGCTGCTCGTCGTTGGGAGTGACAATAAAGTCGGCGCCGCGCTCGTCCTCCCCCTCTGGCGTCAGTCTCACGAGCCGCCATACACGCCCCCCTGCCTCTTTCGCGTCATTCAGGAGTTGATCGATCGTCTCTTCTGCTGGCATAGGTCATGTCCTCCTCAGTGTGTCCGGTCCCAGGTCAACCGCGTCAGCCGGCGCACGGGCGGCCATTGCGGCTGGTCCCAGGCGTGGATGATCTGCCGCCAGATGTCGTCGGTCACGAAGTGCTCGACCGACGCCTCGGCCTTGCACGTGTCGCACAGCCGCAACTCGATCGGGACCCAGCTCGTGTCGGTCGGGTCGACGGGATTCGCCACCACGAGTACCGGCTGCCACACGCCCGGCTCGCCACTGTCGCACTCAGGCGTGGTGCAGGCCGTGTCCGGCCGGCGGAACGCGAGCAGGGGGCCAATGACGCGCTCCAGTTCCTCCCGCTGCGCGTCGGTCTCGGCCTTCGCCAGGATGGATTGCCAGTGCGCCTCGTCCTGGACCTTCGCTGCCATCGCCATGAGCGCCCCGCGCGCTTGGGCATCCGCCCGGATCTTCGATGGGCGAAACGCGATCTGCAGGGGCGCACGGCCGAGGGGCTTGGTCGCCATCACAGGGCCGGCTGAGTGTCCTTCAGGGCCTCTTCGCGCTGGCGCATCCGCTCAGCCACCAGATGGGCCACGGCGATGGTCTCTTCTACCTGGTCGGCCTTGTCGGCATCGCCGTCGCAGGAGGCCAGGACCTGGTCACGCGTGCCGATCAGCCGATCAAGGATGGCCGGGCGGTCCTCGCGCTGTCGGTTCTGACGGTACTCCTCGAGCGCAATCTGATGCACCAGGCGGCCGGCTTCACGCGCCGCCGCCAGGACCTCGGCCGGGGGCAGCGGGGCCGGCTGCTCGTGCGTCACGTCTCGTCGACGACCAGGTGCCGCGGTCATGTCCATGTGCCAGTCGAGTTCCACGGCGCGCGGGCGCTCGTGGTTCTGCATGATGGCCTCGAGACGCGCGGCCGTGAGCTGCCCGCTCTTGAGCACCATCACCTTCGGCTGGTACTCGCCGGCGTCGTAGGCGGCCATGCGGCGGGCGACCTCCTCGTCATACTCCCGCGTGACCTCGGCGTTGTGCTTGGCGATGTCCTCCGACCAGGGCATCGGGTCGAAGGCCGCGGAGTAGCCGTGCTCGGCCTTCCACTTGTCGCGCTCGCTCGCTTCGTAGTGCTGGGCCATCGGGACCGCCAGCGTGCCGCTCGGAGTGATGGCGCCCCCGAAGCGCAGGCGTAGCCGTTCGAGCCAGGCCCACATCAGCGTCGCTCCTCTTCCCAGATCGTGACGGCCACATCCTTGCTCGCCAGGGCGAAGCAATGATTTTGCGTGGGTCCCGTCGCGCTCGCCGCCGCGAAGCAGGAGAACCCGACGATGCGCTGCCCGGGTTCCAGGGCTTTCGCGGTGCCCGACGCGGCGATGACTTGCACCTGCTGCACGGTATGGCGCTTGGCCTTCGCCTCCTGGGTGAGGACGGGCGTCACGCCGAGACTGCCGAGGACCACGCCGACGCCGATCAGAAGCCACCGTCGCATGAGGACGCTCCTTGTGTGGGGGTTGTTACCGGCGGCGCCACCGCTGCCGGGTTGCGGGTCGATGTCGTTGGGGCCAGCGGTCGATGCGCTGTGGCCCAAGGTGCGCGTCCTTGTCGGCGTTCGCCAGGTGCCAGAACCCGCACTCGGGACACTGGTAGCACCAGATGCGCCAGGCGGCCGACTGGGCGGCTCGTCGAGCTTGGCGCGGACCGTCGAAGCGACGCTTGGCGCAGGGGGCCATGGGGGGAGTGTGCGGTCACGAACCCATCCACGATCGCCCGTCCCCGCTCGGCCCGGCCGGATTGATCGACTTGCGTTGAGCTTGGGGACGGATGGTCATTCTATCTCGACCGGACTTCACGAAATACCGAAACGCGTCCATCAGGTGGTCGTGCGCCTTCACGATCTTGCCCTGCTCGTCCCGGTGGTACTTCCGGTACTCGGCGCGGTAGTTGGCGAGGTGTTCTTGGACCTTGAACCGGCCCTCAACCAAGAGCGTGAAGCAATCGAGTAGCCCGGCTTCGACCGCGTTGTCGGCCTCCTCGAGGTTCAGCCCGAGCGCCCGGTAGCTCTCAAGGAGTTGTCGGCCGTCGTGCTGGCTGCGACCGCGAGAGTTGGGGTCGATGACGCCCACGAGCCATTCCCCACGGGCCCGGATGCCGCGCGCGTGGGACGACGGCTCGCCGACGCTCATGTAGTGCTCGTCGTAGGCGATGTACACCCCGGTGCCAGGCTCCTGCGTCACAAAGAGCGCGGCGGTCCGGTTCCACCCGACGTCCAGGCCGTAGCCCTTCGGCCAGGTGTCTGGGATCGACCGGGTCGGCACGAGGATGTCCGACTCCGGAATCGGGTAGATGGCACCCGAGCCCATCGTGGGCTCGCCCTTCGTGCGGGCGGCGCGCATGTAGATCGGCGTCGTGGCCAGCAGTCGACGCTTCTCCGACGCGTCGAGGTGGGGCACGTCGTCCCAGCCGGCCTGGATGACGACCTTGCTCTCGGCCGCTTCGTCGCTATCGGGCTCGAGGAAGCTCCGCACCATCTCCGAGAAGCCCTGCATCGGCGTGAACGTCGTCAGGACCAGGCCCTTCGTCGTCAGCGTCCGGTAGAGCATCTCGGTGTAGCAGTCGAGGGGCGGCTCCTCGTCGCAGTTACTGATGAGCGCCGTGCCTGCGAGAAACCGATGCTCCCCTTCCACGGTGATGTCGAAGACGCGGCGGTCGCCGGCTGGCTCCGTGCGGCGCACCGCGGCGCGTTCCACGACGGGTCGTGGCGGGGCCGCTGGGGCGTGCCGCTTGAGCCGCTTCAGATTGCTGGCGGCGCGGCGGTTGGCTTCCGCACGAACGCGCGCCAGCGCAGGAGACTTCCCCTCGATGCCGACGTGCTCGCAGAATAGGAGCACATCTCGCGCTTTGGCGATCTGCACCCACCACTGACGACGCCACCGCGGATTAACTGGCTCACGGGCGCGCAGGGATGCGCGGATGCCCAGCCGCGACAGGAGGATCACAAGCTCTTGCGCGAGACGTTCCGAGGTCGTGGCATACCCGATCGTGTGTCCAGACGCCCACCCGTCGCCCTGATACAGCCACCGGAGGAACAGCGTCGCCTTCTCCCGCGACGACGTCCACACCCACGACGGGATCTGCTTCTCGTGTGCCACTCCTGGCGGCATGTCCTGCCAGAAGGCTGGCCAGACCAGGTGCCAGTCCGGCACGTGGCCGGCTGGCATGACCTTCTTTCGTACGCGGGCCTCTGGTGGCAACATCGACGCCGCGCGTTCCAGGCTCTCCACGTCTCCGCTCGTCACCTTCCGCTGCGATACGGTCCCTTCCGCCACGACCAGCGCCGCCCAGACGTACCACGCCTCTGCACGGTCACGCGTGACCTCCGGCCACCACCCCGGACGAATTTGCGCCACGCGACGTGTTTCATCCGCGCGCTGCTTACTGACTCGGCTGTACCCCCAATAGACCTGGTGATCTGGTGTCACCACGACTCGGCTCCCGTGTCGTGTCGTCAGCGCAATTGTGGCCTTGTGGCCCTGGTCGGCGGTGCCGGTGACGCGCCGCGCGACTGGGCGACCATCACTATCCAGCGACAACACGTGATCGCCGACCACGACCTCTTCGATGGGCATCACGCGCCCATCCGCCATCTGGACCAGCTCGCCTTCGGCGAGACACCAGATGAAGTGCTTGGCCGTGCCCTCGAACGACTTCCGGCCCTGCTCGTAGGCTTTGAAGTTCACGAGCGAGTAGCCGCCGTTCACGTGCTTGATCTGCGCCGACTCGATGGCGCCCTGGAGCCCGTGGGTCCGCCGCGACGTGTGCTTCACCCAGCCGGGCGGAATCATGCCGTAGCCCGGCTTGTCGACCGGACCGAGCAGCTTGCTCTGCACGATGTCGCGCGTCGTCTCCCCGTTCGTGCCGCACGCCCACATCTCGATCGGGCCCTGGAACCGGTGGCCCTGCCACCACAAGGGATAGCGCCCGGTCAGATGGCAGGTCGCTTCAAACGCGCCGACGCCTTCGGTCTTCCCCACGCGGTTGGCGGCCATGAACAGCCGCTCCTTGAACACCGCGCCCGCGGCCAAGCACTCCATGTGCTTCGCGTACAGTTCCCGTCGCAGCGGGCCGTCGTCGGGGTAGTACGTGTAGAACGCGCACTGCTCTCGCTTGATCTGGTGCTCGATGATGAGCCGCCAGCCGGCCATCATCTCCTTGCGCTGCTCTTCGGTCAGGAGGTCGGGGTTGCGTGTCGCTTGGTTCATCGCCGCGCCTTAGCCTGGGCCTTCGCCTTGGGGGTGGGCACAATCTCGGCCGCCGGCAAGCGCAGGGCCGCCCGGGCCACGGTGTCGCGCCGGATCTTCTCGGCAATGCGCTGGACCTCGGCGTTGAACTCCTCGTCGGTCATCTTCTCGAGGGCCTCGGCGCGCACCTGGTGATCGAGTTCGACCTGCACCTTGAGCAAGCCCAGGTGCTGCATCAGGAGCGCGAGCGCCTGGAGCCGGTCATACCACTGGACCTCATACAGTTCGTCGGTGTGCCCGTCGCCCTTCACCAGGTTGGTCCGGATGACCTTCATTTTCTTGAGACACCGAGACACGTAGCTCGGCATCACCTTGATCTCTTTCATGTAGAAGTGATACCTGCCGCGCGCGTCGACGTGGTCGCCGTACAGGTCCTTCGGGTCGAACGCCGCAATCTCGGCCACCATCGTCAACACCCAGTTCGGGGAGATCCGGGTTTCCGCCAGGGCGGTCATCGCCTGGCGTGCCAGGATCTCCTGCACTTGAGCCTGTTGGAGCAGGATGGCGCCAGACTGGCTCGCAATCGACGGGGCGTAGCCGATGGCCTTCGCCGCTTCGGTGGCATTGAACGACGACCGGTAGACGTCGCAGAACCGCTCGAGGCGCTCCGGGTCGCTGAGCGAGACCGTGCGGATCCGCTTCCCGCGGGGGGCCTGCTTCTTGTTCACGCGGGCCATCGGGCCTTCATGGTGTCGTAGAACGTCGCGCGGTCCTTGCCAATCCACCAACTCCCGAGCGACGCCGTCGCTGGCTGCGGGCTCACGTTCGGCGCACGAGGGGCCGGCGGGCGCCGCGGCTTGGGTTTCCCCTGCGAGGGCAACGCCCAGAGCATCCGACGCGCCCCCAAGGGGAACACCTGCACCACCCGGACACGGCGCAACTGCGTCAGCCGCCGCTGGAGTGTCGTGCGGGTCACATGGGGCATCAGGGCCCGCGCGTAGACGCAGAGGTCGCGCGTCGTCGACGGGCCCACAATCTCGATGGTCTCGAGCAAGGAGACCTCCGTCATGTAGGTGCGCATCGCCCCGATCAGGTTCCGCTGCAGGATGACGCGCTGCGCGGGCGTTAGTCCGCCAGGACGGCCTTGATGACCTGCTCCAACCATGCGATCCCTCGCTGCTGATACATCTTCCGCAGAAGTAGCCCCACTACCGCACCAGCGACCTCGAGCCGCTCCTCCTCGGTGATCGGCACGCGTGCCAGTACGTCGTGGAGCGCCGCGCGATACTGCGCGTCAATCTCCATGACCAGGCGGGCCCGGGCTTCTTCGGGTGTCATCTGTCGGGCGACCCCTCCTCCGCTGCGTCAGTCGTCATACCGTCTCCCCTTCTGGCGGCGGGGGCACGGCTCCTAACGGCAGACCACGCCAGAACTCCTCCTCGTGTAATCCCTTCAGTTGCGACAATGCGTCATTCACGTCACGGATAAGGTGTAGCGTGGTGGGCATCGGACTGTGGACGATCCCTCGTTGGAAGACACCCATCGCACGAATGACGGCGTTCAACTGCACGCGCTTCAACCGTCGCCATGCTCGTGTTCCCGGTCTAATTTCCTTGTTCATGTGGTTGCTCCTGCTCAGGCGGGGGCGCGAGCGCAGCCCGCCGTTCTCCAGACGGTGGACGTACCCCCGTTAGGTTTCGTCGCTGGATAGGTTCCATTCAGTGCGCCAAAACACTTACACTCACCACGTGCTTACTCCATGCACTATCGCGCCAGGTTCGCGCATCAAGGGCGGCTACGCCCAAATCTATGTGCCCGGCGAGAAACGACAGTGGCTGGCCCACCGATTGGCGTG
>Ga0207952_1000847_pt1 | contig 17791 bp, 24 predicted proteins | sample SubbioR12Aug_8Ca_FD_184831 | JGI IMG/M metagenome (GOLD analysis project Ga0207952, IMG submission 184831) | Serpentinite rock and fluid subsurface biosphere microbial communities from McLaughlin Reserve, California, USA - CR12Aug_8Ca (SPAdes) | ecosystem: Environmental > Terrestrial > Deep...
GTTTTTCTGTAATTCTAATCAATATTAAAAAATTTCTTAGCTTTGTTGATTAACTAGTATAATTTGGAAGCTGACTAATGCGGATCAACCTTTGCGTAGCCATGCAAGTAAGCAAAGACCAGCAAACTGATGCCAAGCATTTGACCTTAGGATACTGCGTCAGCTTTCCACACCTATTACGCATTTATTGAATAAAAACCATCTGTGTTAATTTGAATATTTTTTAAAAGATTCTAGTCTTTGTATGCTAGGACGAAAACATACAAACTGTGACTTGAATCTTATTGTCCATTACATTGTTCTGACATTTAAGACACTACAATTCTTATGAATTGACACTGTTCACTAAAGAATAGAAAAGGCGTAACCCTCAATTACAGAACACAGAGAGATTTCCTCTCGTGGTCAGTTCGTTAAACGACTGATTGCCTTTTTTTGTTCTGCAGGGTCACGCAGTTTATTCAGCCGAAAATGATTTCGACATCATATAGTATAAGAATTTTTAATATTTAAGGTTTAAATTGAAAATTTCTATTATGATCTATTATTTATTGCAATTTTCATTGTTATTTTTTTAAAATATGTAATTTTTCATATGATGTATATTAATTTATATTTGTTTGATTATATTGATAGTATTCAAATGAATATAATGAATTTTGTAGAATATCTTTAATATCATTTAGTTGTATAATGTATGGCGAGGAACTGTCGTAGTTAATGACAGTAAAGGAATAAACGAAAAAGGGTGGAAGCACTCAAAATTCGTTTTAGTATTCCAATTCCTCGTTGTAATGTTTTTTGAAATGCTTAATTTGAATATCTAATTTAGAAAATTAATGAATGATGATATTGGTCAATGTCCAAAATGTTTTGGAATAATATTTCTTGAACAAGGTGAATCCTTATCTTGGTATTGTCCAACATGTAATCTAAAATATAAAACTGAATAACATCATTTAATGTGATTTCATTTTGTAATTTCTATCAACCGAAATGAACATACACTAGTAAATTTGAACATATTATGAAATGATATCTTTTGAACATCGAGTTTTAAGTGAATACAAACTAAAAACTTCAAAAATTGACACACTATCAAATTCAATTATGACTCATCGAGACCCAAAGGGTCAAGAAGCAAAAGATGCATCTAGTTTTCTTGATGTTTTGATTAATGAAACTGATAGTTTCTATGACAAACACAGTGATATCCTGTCCAATAATGGAAAAAGACCTCATCCTAGATCTCATCTTTCAGAATCCAAACAATGGAACGAAAATGTTGAAAAGTTTTATGAAAAAAATCCTTACCGACGACGTAAAAACTAAATTTTCATTATAACCACCTCCTTTAATCTAAAATTTCTCTAATTTTGTTTCTATGAGTTATCGTTGTCTTATTTGTAATGTGGTTGTTGATTCTCCTAATAAATTAGAAGTTCATTTGCAAATAGAACACAAATGGGGAAAGAAGAGCGACCCTAAAGGATTAGATGCATGGTCTTGATAATTATCCGTAATCAATTTTCTTGATTCGAACATTACTCCCTTTGGTTTCAAGATAATGACCTATGAAATTAGTCATCTGCTCTCCAATTTTAAACCCTAAAGCCCCTTTCATCATGCCTGATTTTTCAATTTTTTCTGCCATTTTTTCGCTAATTTGAATATTGAAAAATGTCCAACCAAATTTCTCAAAAGGGATATCCACTGTATACCCATTAGTTTCATCACATTCTTTTTCCAAGTCTGCTAATGCTTGTTTAACAAGAATGATCTCTTTTTGATAGCTTCTTGTACTAAGCTGAAATAACGGATTCATTGATAATTATGGGTACTTTGGATGTATATTATTTGAGACATGTTTACTGTGTTTTCTATCGCACAAACATTATCTTAAGTTTGTATGATACTATGTATGATCATTGAATTTTATAATTTTAGGAATTGCCCTAATGATTCTGCTCGGGATTTTGGCAGTTTTTTTATATTATGAATCTTCTCAAAATACAGAAAAAGTTAAAGTACAAATTCCAATATCTGAGGTAACTGAGATTATTACAGAAAAACTACATATTGATTCTAAAACAATTTCGCCTCCATCCGTTGAACCAACTCCTCCAAAATGTATTGGTAACGCTGATTGTTTTTCAGGAAAAGTTACAAAAATTACTGATGGTGACACAATCAAAGTTAATGATAGATCTATAAGATTTACACTAGCAAGTGCTCCTGAGATAAATACACTGGAAGGAAAGATTGCAAAAGACTTTGTTGCAAGCATATGTCCTGTTGGTTCATCTGTTTTAGTTGATGAAGACGATGGGCAACAAGAAGGTAGCTATGGAAGAATGCTTGCAGTGGTATATTGTAATGATGTGAATCTTAATGAGAAAATTTTAGAATCTGGTAATGCAAAAATATCAACTTTATTTTGTTCTGAAAGTGAGTTCTCAGATGAACCTTGGGTAAAAAAGTTCGGATGTAATGGCTAATCTCTGATTGTGGTTTAATGAACTATGTTAAAATAGTAATTTGAGAAATATCGTTATGAAAATAACTGAAATCAACATTGATGATAGTCAGACTGGGTATTACTGGCTGCAAATTTTTGTAAAGAATCAAAAAGATGCATTTTCATTAAGAAAACAAATTTTTGAAGCTCAAGAAATTAAAGAAAGAGTTCAAAAGGCAATAAAAGACAATCAGCAATTGGTCGCAAATTCATCCATTCCTATGGAAATAATAATTCATAATATTGTGATTGAGAAACTTCAATCAATTCTTAATGGACCTTAAAATTTGTCTGATTAATCTGGACCTTCATACCCTGTACTTTGCTTACAACTAGGACATATTTTCTGGTTTTGCCATAACTCCTTTCCACAATTCCTACAAGAATGAGGTTTCATGAATTAGTGACACAAAGATTGGATTTAAAATTTTTAAACTAAATGAGCTTGCGGATGATCCCTGAGTTTTAATATGCAATCAACGTATTGTCCTGTATGGTACTTGTTTGGATTGGAATTGCAGTTGGAATTATTCTAGTAGTAGCTTTGATTATCAAAACTTCAAAAATCAATCCAAAAGTAGTATTGGGGGTTTCATTGCGTTGTAAACAATGCGGTAGTGAAACCAAGGGACTAAAATGCGTAAAGTGTGACAAAAAATTCAAGTCATTTGGCGTTTAAGTTATCCTGATTGCTCTAACTATTTTAAAAGGAGACACACACCAATTTTATGGCAACTAGAACTCAGACCCTAATCCCAGTGGCAATAGCTGCAGTAATTATTGGAGCAGTTGGATTGATGTCTATTCCAAGTGACAGTAAATTAGAATCTGTACAATTTCCACGAGGTACTATCAAAATAGACAATATTGCATTGCAAGTTCAAGTTGCAGATACTGAACCAAGAAGAGTAAGGGGATTGATGTTCCAAGATCAACTCCCATACGATCAAGGGATGATCTTTGTATTTGATGAAGTTGGCATCTATTCTCTTTGGATGCTAAACATGCAGTTCTCACTTGATATGATCTGGTTTGATCAAAATGGAAATATTATTCATATTGAAAAAGATGTACCTCCATGCAAGACTGCACTTGAGACAATGACCTGCCAAAGCATCATTCCTGATGGCAAAGCTCTGTATATCTTAGAGGTAACTTCAGGTTTTGTAGATAAATTTAACATTACCAAAGATTCCAAGCTAAGTATAATCTCAATTTAGAATTGCAAAACCTTATTTTATTAATGAAAAATTAAACGATAAAATGAAAAATAAGATTCTACTGCCAATTGTTATCGGTATTGGATTTGCTTTGATTCTTTTAGGGGCTAGTTTTAGTCAGCCAACTGTTGAACCAATCTTACGAGATCCACTAGAGTATACAAAATTGAATCTTTCTTATGTTGAGTCTAACTCTATTTTAAAATCATCCCTTGCATCAGATGGAATTTTGATGTCCAGTCCTTTGAAATTTACAGGAGAATCTATTTCAAAATATTGTACCTTTTACCAAGATGAACAAAAGCAAAATTCAATTTCTTATTGTACCTCAACTGAGCTTAAAGATTCTGAAGGCCAATTCCTTGGAAACATCCACATGGTTGGAAATATGGATTCTCCAAATGCTGTTTTAGGTGTAATTCAGACAGACCCATATCTATCAAATATTGATTCACTCAAGATAACTTTTCAAATTATGGTAAAATCCCTTGTATGTGATTGCTGGGAAGATCAAAAACCAGGAGATTTTGGAACAGTCTCTGAATGGATTGATGCTGCCAAATCTCATCACTTGAAGGCAAAGCAAACTACCAGTTCCTCTGAGATTAATGGATTGGGAGACAAACAACTATTTTTAGAAATTACTACAAACTCTGAAGGGTATCTTTGGAAACTAATCCTATCAAACTAAATTCTAGTAATGTTTACAATTTACATGGTTGAATGTTTTGATTGATCAATTATGGTTAATTCCATTGGGGTTTGTAGCTGGAATTCTTGGTTCAATGATTGGTCTTGGTGGTGGAATAATTGTAGTTCCTGTTTTGACTTTTTTTGGATTTCCTCCTACACTAGCTGCAAGCAATAGTTTGTTTGCTGCATTTAGTAATGCCGTAGCATCCACATTTTCATATTCTAGACAAAAGCGAATAGAATACTCTCTTGGACTAAAACTAGGGCTGTTAAGTATTCCTGGAACTATACTCGGAGCGTATATCTCAAGTGATGTGACTCCCTCGATCTTTAAGATTCTATTTGGGTTGGTGTTGGTATCCTCTGCTGCATATATCTTTTTGAGAAAAAAAATAGAGACTAGAGAAAAGACTCTAACAAAACAGATGATAATATTTGCAATTGGGGCAAGTTTCTTTGCAGGAATAATATCGTCGTTTTTTGGAATAGGCGGCGGTACTGTCTTTGTTCCGCTAATGGTAGTTGGAATGGGAATGACTATGAAAAAGGCTGCTCCTACATCACAATTTATCTTGCTTTTTGCATCTTTATCTGGAGTTATCGTTCATAGTATTTTGGGTCATCCTGATTTTATGCAAGCAGGATTATTAGCTGCTGGTGCTTTTGTTGGTGGATTAGTTGGTGCAAGACTTTCATTGGATATCCAGGAGAGATATTTGCAAATTCTAGTTTCATCAATTATTATTTTAGCTGCGATCAAATTGTTTTTTGATTCTGCATCTGAAAATTTATTTTTGTTTGTTAAATTATTGCACATCTAATCAAAACATATCTGAGTACCCTTATTCAATCCAGATATTATTTTAAAAATTCCTCAAAAATCTATACAATTTTCATTTTTATTATAAATTTAATAAATTTTTTACATTTTCATAAAAATATGTTGTAAGAGTTTACTAAAAAGTGTCTTTTTTTAACTAATGTTTGTTATTACCGTGTTTTGTATTTGCCATTTCATTGAGTCAGGGACATCTCGCGGTGTTAGCTGGAAGCCAAATAGCTCACATAAACTAGTTAACGCATTTCATTTGCCTCCATTTTTGAGGGGGCATCAAAATTTTTAAAAAACTATTTCATGAAGTTAGCTTCTTTATGCCCTTCACATTCTTGGAGTAGTTCTCCATAATCATTGACTGTGCAGTTGCAATCTAAAGTCATATGGTCTATTTTTGATATTTACTTTAAACCATTGCTATACAATTGTATGGTGTTGTTATTTTATACATGGATTGGTTTTAAACCAATATGGCGCCTAAATCTATATTGACACTTATATGAAATTTAATAAAATATCAAACAAATTTTAAGTTTAATAATTTTAGGTTTATTTTTCTTTATTCTATAATTATATCAAATGAGAGAAGATTTTGCTGAATACACAAAGTGTAATGTGTGCAACACTTCATTGTTGATGTGTCTTTGTAATTGTCCTAAATGTGGAAAAAGAGAAGACTGTACGTGCGAATTAAAACAAATTAGGTATCACGATCTAGGTTACTAACTTTTTAATTCTATACCAATTTTTCTTTGAAAGTACAACTATCTCTCCGTCTTGTTTTGTTCCTTCATAGTTAATTGCAATCTTTCCAAATTCATCATCTATGTCTTCTTTTGCAGAAACTGTAAATTTAATCTTCAATACATCGTCAGTGTATAACGGCTTTAGAAATCTACTACTTCTATTCTCCCATTCAGAATCACCATCTGTTCCAACAAAAACTATGTGGTTACCATAAATTTGACTTAGTCTAGTGAACTCTCCTTCCATTCTAGATAAAATTGCTCTTCCTGAAACAATTTTCTGTTTTGCATTTTGCATATCTTCTAAAAATGCATTTTTTACTCTTGAGAACTTGAAATATTCTGTTAATTCTTTTTCAGAAATACTACATGTGGAAAAAAATTCATCTCCAACTTTAATTTCAGAAAATTTTTTCATTCTAATCTTGATTCATCAACACAAAATGTGACTTCAGATGAATCAAGAGCACTATCTGTTACTAGGAAATTTAATGCTTGAGCTATTTTCTCATTTTTTGGTTCTATCCCAGTTACAGAACCTGGGAAGATAGTAAATATTCTAATCTTTGAATTTAGAACATCACTTAGTTCTTGATTTACTGTGGTAGTAAATGGCCTTAAGGCTCCACGAAATACCTCCACTTGGGCTCTTTGCATTCCTGTAACTTTTGGGCCAACAGGTAAATCTGGACCAATTATCATCATTGCACCTTTTACATCTTTGAATAATCTTGGGTCATTTCCTCCACCTGGAACAAATTGTTCTAATGCGCCTTGTCCTACTGTGGCAGGAGTGATGATGAATTTTTCAACTAATTCCTCCCATTTTGCTCTTGATAGTTCAACTAGTTTTGAAATGTTTGGTAGTTTACCTGTGATGTGTATTACTGCTAAAATACTTCCAAGATTGGTATTTGCGGTGTTTAGCCATTTTTTAACTTCATCTGGATTTTTGATATTTACTATATGTGAATGAAACTTCGAGCTTATGTACTCCTGTAATTCTTTGGGTGTTGATTCTGAGATAAAACATGCAACTTTGCCACCATTTTTTATTACATGCTGAGCAAGATACTCTACTCTTTCTGCGTCTGATTTTTCAGTTGCATCAATTGTAAAAACCACTGATCTTCCTGTAAAGTCTGGTTGGTGTACTCCTGGTGTTGTTGTACCAATAAATGGTTTAACTGGATAAAATACCCTATCTCCTGGAATGACTTTGCCATTTAGTATTTTTGCAATGTTATCATCACACAGATTCAAAACTGATTCTGCAACCTGAACTTGTGATAAAAATTGCTGGTCTGCAATCATATGTGATGTATTTTTCTGAACTTTTTCAGCTATGGTTTGAATTTTGTTTAATAGATTTGTAATTGTAACGGTTAATTTTGAAACATCTTTGTTCATCTCTTTTGCTAATTTTTGTGCAGCTTTTGCAATTCCTTCTTTTACAACATTTTCATCTTCTCCTAGTAGAGGGAATAATTCTTTGTCTGCAGCATCTACTTGAACTGGTGTTAGATCTTCAAATCCACTAACTCGTAAAAATTCTGCTGCTGCTTTTGGATATACTGTCTTGTATATTCTATCTGAGTGAACTGGACCTGGATTTGTTCCAATTGATATAATTTTTTTATCAGTTAATTCCCATGACATTGCTTCAACTAATCTATTCTTTGCACCCTGTGCTGCAGTGTATGGACTTCTAAATCTATATGGTCTTTGTTCATGTGGTCTTTCTTCAGTGAAAAATGTAGATATTGTTACAATCTTGCCGTTTTCTTTCATTACTTTGAGAGCTTGAACTGAACCCCAAAATGTACCTGTCAAATGAATTTCTACTGCACTTTTGAATTCATCAAGTGATGCATGAGAAAAACATGTTACAGGGCCTGAAACTCCTGCATTATTAATTACATAATCAACTGTAACATTTTCTTTTTTTAGTGTATCAAACATTTCATTCATTCCAGATTCATCGCTTACATCTACTCCTGAGAAAATTCTTACAGTTGCTCCGCTGTTTACTTTGGAAATAATTTCTTTAAGAATAACTGATGTTTCTTCTAAAGGCTCTTTTCTTCTACCGAGAATTATCACACTAGCGCCATTTTCAATAAATTTTTTAGCAATTGCTTGACCTATTCCAGTTCCACTACCTGTTACTAGCGCAACTTTGCCTTGAAATTTTAGCATAGACATACTTACGAAACTTTTGTATTATTTAATTCGATTGATCTCTGAGAATAGTTTCTTGATATCTTTATTTGTGGGTATGGTTTTTTGTATTTTATGCATGATTCTGAGTCAGATACATTTGTTTTAAAATCCTGGCCTGAGAAATTCTCTGATATGTTAAAGGAGATCGGAGTAGATTCTAAATCTAAAGAAATTGGAAGTGATGATGTTGAAAAAGGAGAGTATTATAGTAGATATTTTTCTCAAACACCTAGAATGGTATCAAACAAGGGTTGTCTTGATGTTACTAATTCTAATATTGACGTAATTCAAATTATTCAAAAGGGATAGCGATGCAAGACACAAATCCAATGCCATGGGGCGCACTAGACAGATATCAAGCACATTTTATTGTTAGAAAACAATCCGGACAAAATGATCAAGATTATGTTGCTAAAACTAAACTAATTACAAAGGGACATTTTTCATCAAAGACTATTGTTAAAGTAGAATGGAATGGTGGTGGTAGTCTTGCAAGAAAACTAAATGAAGATACCGAGCTTAATGAAATGATTGCAAAACAATCAATTGATGATGCTACAATATTTATCGAACCAACTGACAGTGCTATTCGAATTCGACCTAAATGGAAGAACCATCTTACATTTGGAATTACAAAAGAACTTTTTGAGATTTACGATAGGATAGCTGGACATATAAAAAAACTCTAAGCCTTCCACCAATCAAGAGCTAAAAAATCTACTCTATCTTTTCCTCTTGGAATTGCCAAGATGAATTGTTTTCTTACTGTAGTTGCTAATCTTCCTGCCAAAACAATTCCTGTAGATGTGATTGGATCACTTCTATTGTATACTTGAATTAAAAATGGCGCATGATCAATGCCTGGACCTTTCTCATAAACTGCAAAATCACATCCAAACTTTATTCCTGGATTGATCACATATCCTTTATCTCGAAAGTTTTTGTAAACTAGATATTTTTTGTCAAAATCATGATACTCTTTTTTACACATCTCTACCATGTAATCTATTGTGATCTTTTGATTTGCTTTGTAAATTGTAATTTTTTTATTTTCTAGTAGGTAAAGTCCTTCAATTAGGTCTAAAATTAATGGAACGTTGATCTCTTCTGGTTTTGGTTTTGGTATCCCAATTGGTTTGCCATAATATCCATGACTAAATAATTTACGAGAATCTTCTATGTTCCATACTATTATTCTATTTTCGACAAGCTCTGTTTTCATTTAGTTTTTTTAATTTACTTGCGTATATGAATTCTCTATTTTACGCATGTTTGTTGGAATGGTTTTTTTAAAAATTGGATAATTTATCATTGGTTTTGTGAATCAAGATAAAAATTAAGTAAAAAGTTGGGTGTGGAGGATATGTTATAGACTCAATGCTAATAATATGAAAGAATCTGAGACACGCTGACATTTGTCTGACATTTCTTCAATTCCTTCAATTACATCTTTTATCAGTAATAGCTCTTTGGTGTTAGTAACTTCTGATAAAAGCTTGATTGTTGCATGTCTATATTTGATGTCTATCTCACGTTCTATTTTTTGTGTTTCTTGTGCAAGTTCAATGGCATTAGCAGTATTGGTGTTTAGACTACGTATGATTTCATTTAGCTTGTAAACCTCGTCTACAACCAGCTCAATCAACTTTGTAATATCTTCATCTAGTTTTGCACTCTTTAATGTAGTAATCTTGATGTTTGAAAGTTTGAATGCAATTCCAGTAATGTAACCTGCAATCTCATCCATTGTATATGCTGTATTTAGGAGGTTTTCTCTATTCATGATTAAACCACCAACGTCAGCAACTTCTCTAGTTATTTTTCTTCTAAGATTTTCTACTTCTTCTTCGATAGTTGATATTTGCTCCAATGAATTTTTAATACCTGTTTTGTCTTTTTTCATCATCAAATCTGGTAGTGTTGCAAGTTCTCTTGCAGCATTTAAGATTCGGTTGATTTCGTCTTGTAAAACTGCTATAGCCTTTCTTTTTGCTTGAACTTCAAGCTCTCCGCTATACATTTCTGAATTCCAAAATATCATGAGGTAATTTAAATCCTCTATGATTTTTTGGAATTATTGAGCACAAATCACATCAAATTTTTATCATGAGCTACTTTTTTCTGTCCTTTGAATAAGGTCAATACCTCTTCATTAGTCGATGCGTCCTCGGCATCTTTCTCTAATCTTATTTTTCCAGTAAATTTTGGAAATCTTAACGCCAATCCTGTGTCTTTTCTGATTTCATTTCTTGCTGCTTTATGGATTGGACTTAAAGTGATTTCTGATGCTACAACTTCAATTACTAATTCTGGCTCAAACCACACATCAGCTTCCATGTCGCTATCTATTCTTGGATTTTTCTTTATTGTTACTTTATTTGATAATATTTGATAGAGCTGATCCAAGTCCTCATCTGTGAATCCTGTCCCCACTTTGCATATGCTTGTAAAAACATCTGTATCATAATCATATGAAGCTAAAAGTAACGTTCCATACTTTCCTGTTCTCCTGCCTTTTCCAAAAAATGCTCCTATTACTACTAGATCGAGACTATCGCCAAGTTCATTTCTATATTCTCTTTTTAATTTTAACCAGTAACTTCCTCTGGACCCAGCTTGGTATGGTTTATCTAACATTTTTAACATAACTCCTTCACATCCTGAGTTGATACTGTTTTCCAAAAATTCTTCTATGTCTTCTTGATTTTTTACCGTACTCATTGGTATGTGTTTTGCATAATCATCTTCTTTTACAATTTTTTCTAACAGATTTCGTCTTTCTTTGTATGGTAATTCCAGACAGCTTTTTCCATCGTAGTACAACACATCAAAAAAGTTTACAGTAATTGGATATTGTGATACTGCTTTTTCTACTTGGTATTTTCTTCTTCTATGCATAAGTTCTTGGAACGGTAAAAATTCACCAGTGTTTTCATTTATTGCTACTGCTTCTGCCTCTAAAATTACTTTTTGTACTTGAATTGTTTTAGGAATTTTTTCTACAATGTCTGGATAATAACTTGTAATATTTTCCAAACTTCTTGAAAATAATACTACTTTCTCTCCTTCAATGTGTAGCTGAACTCTTTCTCCATCAAGTTTGTATTCTGCTGCAAAAATATTACCTAGTTTTTCAATTGCCTCTACTTCACTTTTCACTCTATCTGCAAGCATTGGTCGTATAGGATTAAACAAATTAATTTCAAATTCTTCTATGCCTTTGAGTCCTTTACTTGCAATTGTTTCTGCAACTTTGCCCAAATCACTTGACACATTATATGCATGCTCCAATGCTTTTCTGTTTTCTTTATTTCCTGTAAATGCAATTGCAAGAGCATCCATCACAGTATTTTCTGCTACTCCTAGTCTTAACGTTCCAAGTAAAATCTTTAAGATGAATTTAGCTTCATTTGGGTTTGCATCGTTTAGTAACCCTGAGATGTATTTCATCTTCCTATCTTGAGTCTTTGAACCTTCTAACTTTGCAATTGTAAACAAGTTCTCATAAACTCGTTCAACTGTAATGTCTTGCATCATGAATGTTGTCTGTTCTTTTTGCTCCAAAATTTTAGATGCAGCATGTCCTAAATCCCCACTCTTTCTATACTCTTCCTCTATTTTTTTTTCAGCGCTATCAGAACCTGCCGATTTTGCAATTGCTCTTATTGCTAATCTTTCTGCTACTCCTAATTCAACTCCTTCAAAATCCGGCCTGAGTTTTCCCTGTAAGAGATAAACAATTCTTGAAATTACGTCTTGTGGAGTTTTTTCAAATAACTCTACTAAATGTTGAGTCAGCTCTAGTCTTTTTGTAGTCGACTCCATTTTACTAAATGCATCAGCTAGAATGGCAAACTCCACTCTAGTTTTATTACATCATCCTGAATAAAAGTCTGAATCTTGTATGGCTTTTAGATATATCTAAAAATTGTTGGTCTGTCTGTTTTTGAAAGCTTTGATACCATTGCAAAATTGTAGAGTGGGTATTCTTTCTTGTATTGTTTCATAAAACTCCATGCTACATCATGCGTTTTAAATTCTGTACGTATATCTTGTATCTTGCTTATTTGCCCATATACATCAAACACTACTATTGAATAGTTTTTTGGACGATTATGTGGTCTTGCTTTTAAAAACCATGTAAGTGCAAACAAAAAGACAGTTGCTAAAATTATTGTTTCTCCTGCATATTTGAAAAATGTCATGAATGTTGCAGGTATGGTCTGTCCAAATAATACTGCCATAAAGTTTGAAAATGAGATAACTGCAATCGCCGTGAAAATATACGTCTTCCAATCAAACACTTTCAAGATTTGCATGGGTGATTTTGATACGCTCTGATTTGTATTAACCCTTTCTGATTATTTAATCTGGGTCTTCGTAATTTTCTTTCTTTTCGGACTTTGATGTTATGTCATCAATTGGAACCATCTTGGTTTCTAATATGTCCATTCTCGCTCTATATCCTTCAGCGTATTCTAATTCTGATGGAACAAGTGTTGCTGGATGAATGAATCCTTGACTTCTCATTGCAAGTGCTTTTTTTGTTGCGATCTCTCTGACATAATCCCAATCAGGAGTTGAAAATCCATCAAATGGACCAGTAAACTTCCCATCATGCATGCTAAAGACTAGTGCCTCTACAATTGGAATGCAAAAATTGATCGATGCTGCTGAATTTAGTTTTACTGGCATCAATGGCATATTGTGACTTCCTCTGGTATTACCTGCAACGTAGTGTGGATTGTTAAATACACTTCCAACCTCTTCAGTTGCTGGGAAATTTTTTTGTGTTCTGATTAGTAATATTGGATCATCTTTTCCTACATAAGTTCCTGCAATGTTGTGTAATCTGTCAGTCGATGCTGCAAGTATTGGTTCTCCTTGCTTTGTAGTTACTGTTGAAACAACATATCTTCCTGGATACATCAATGCAGCTTCGATAGTTGGTTTATCTTCCCACAAAGATAATTTTGCAATCTTACCTTCTTCAACATCCATTACATTAATTATCACTCCACTTGCGAGTGATTTGTTTACAATCAATCCTGTATTGCTTAAACTATCTACAAACATTCTGTAAATTGGATAGTTAAATGCGCCTGGTTCTGTTTTATCTGCAGCAAAAACTGTAAATGCTTCATTTGGTCTTTCTTCAAATTCCATTTCTGCAACACCTGGACCCATTCCTTTTACATTTCCTGAAAATGAATCCTTTAGAAGATCTTGTCCTGCTCCATAAAGTCCTTCTTGCTTTGCAACTTGAGTACCTGCCATAAATGCATCCCATGCAAGTTTGTGAATTTTATCATTATCCATTCCATGTTTATGTGACATGACAATGTGGACATCGTCTCCACAGTATCCAATATAATGGTCAATTAGTAAATCTCCTGAATTTTTGACAGTTTTTCTAACTGCTTCGATTAATGCATCACTTGGTCTAGTATGTCCGCCGATTCCTCCTACATCAGCTTTGATTACTGAAACTGTAATTTTCATAACTTCTCTGTTTTTCCCTTTGATTTATGTGTAATTTTTTATTTTTTTTTGATCTGAAAAATCTAGAAAAATTTCTATATTTTTTTCAAAAATTCATAACAGTAATAAATCCCCTCCAACACGGATGTCATATGGCAGTTAAACCACACTTGAACCTGATTGTTACAGGTCATATTGATAATGGAAAATCAACAACTATGGGTCATTTCTTAATGGATCTCGGTGTTGTAGATGATAGAACTATTGCAGCACACGCAGCCGAATCCGAGAAGACCGGAAAAGGTGATACTTTCAAGTACGCTTGGGTTATGGATAATATTAAAGATGAAAGAGAAAGAGGAATTACAATTGATCTTGCTTTCCAAAAATTTGAGACACCAAAATACTTCTTTACATTAATTGATGCACCTGGTCACAGGGACTTTATCAAAAACATGATTACCGGTGCTTCTGAAGCAGATGCCGCTATCCTAGTACTTTCTGCAAAAGAAGGTGAAACTGATACTGCAATTGCTGCAGGTGGTCAAGCAAGAGAACATGCATTTTTGCTAAAAACACTAGGTGTAGGCCAAATCATTGTTGCAATTAATAAAATGGATGCAGTCGAATACAAAGAGGCAGCATACAAAGCAGCAAAAGAAAAAGGCGAAAAACTAGTTAGATCTGTTGGTTATAAATTAGAAAATGTACCATTCATTCCAGTTTCTGGATGGAAGGGTGACAACTTGGTTAAAAAATCTGAAAACATGCCATGGTATACTGGAAAGACACTCATTCAAGCATTTGATGACTTTACAGTAGCTGAAAAACCAATTGGTAAACCATTACGTGTTCCAATTCAAGATGTATACACAATTACTGGTGTAGGTACTGTACCTGTAGGTAGAGTTGAAACTGGTATAATGAAAGCAGGACAAAAAATTATTGTAATGCCTTCTGGTGCACTAGGTGAAATCAAATCAATTGAAACTCACCACACTGAAATGCCAACTGCTGAAGCAGGTGACAACATTGGATTTAACCTCAGAGGTATTGAAAAGAAAGATATCAAAAGAGGAGATGTACTTGGAACTCCTGATGCACCACCAAAAGTTGCAAAAGAATTCAAAGCACAAATCATTGTCATTCATCACCCAACCGCAATTGCACCTGGTTACACTCCAGTAATGCACTGTCACACTTCACAAGTAGCAGCAACTGTAACTGAATTCTTACAAAGAATTAATCCAGCTACAGGAGCAGTTGAAGAAGAAAATCCAAAGTTCCTTAAAGTTGGTGATGCAGCAATTGTAAAAATTAGACCTGTAAGACCAACTTGCATAGAAACTTTCCAAGAATTCCCTGAAATGGGTAGATTTGCACTACGAGATATGGGTGCAACTATTGCCGCAGGAATTGTTAAGGAAATTACTGAAGAGTACAAACCATAGGTTGAGTTGCTATGACTCAAACTGCTCGTGTCAAATTAACAAGCATAAGTCTTCCTAAACTCGACGGTGTTTGTAATGAGATCATGGGCATTGGTAAAAAGACCGGTGTTAAAGTTAAAGGTCCAACCCCACTTCCTGTTAAAAAATTGCATGTTGCAACAAGAAAATCACCATGCGGTAGTGGAACTGAGACATATGAAAAATGGGAGATGAAAATGCATCGAAGAATCATTAACATTAATGCAGATGATAAAGCAATACGACAATTAATGAGACTAAAAATTCCAGATGACGTTTACATTGAATTATCTTTAACTTAATCTGGTATCCTTAAATTATAGAAATTTTGATGATAAATATGGCTGAAGAAAATTTTGAAACAGTTGAAGAAACTCCTGTTGAAACATTTGATGTAATCTACTCTTGTCTAAGATGTGGAACTAATGTCTCAAACACCGAGCTATCAAGACTACCTGAAATAAAATGCATTTGTGGATTTAGAGTATTTACAAAGGTACGACCACCTGTAGTAAAAACAGTAAAAGCAATTTAATTATCTGTCTTTTTTGTAACTATGCTCTCTTTGTAAATGAGTTCTCATATCTTCCATATTTGAAAAATATTTTTTACATTCTTTACAATCGTATTGTAGATCTTTTCCATGTACAATTTGCTTATGATTCATTAATTCTTCTTGATGTGAAAATTTACTATTACAAACATTACATGCAAATTTCTTAAAAAATTCCATTTTATCCCAGTTCTGCTTTTTTATCATCCCAACATTTTCTACAAAGTTGGCCCTCTATCTTCCATTTACTTTTTGGATTGTGTCTGATAAATCCCATAGTTGTTCCGCATATTGCACAAAATTTCTTTTTTACCTCAAATGATTTTTCTTTATTATCAAAGCATTCTTTACATAACAGACCTTCCATATCCCACTGCCATCTTGGTTCCCATAACTCTGAGATTATCTTTGTAGTTCCACACAAAACACACGCTTGTCTGACTTTCCCTTCATAGAATTCCTTTGATTTTTCAAAATGACAGTCTCCACAAAGTCTTCCTTTGATGTTCCATTCTCTTTTTGGTTTATGTTTGTGTGTAAGCTCCTTATTGCAAATACTGCAATATGTTGGCTTTCTACTTAGTAATCCCACGTCAAACGTTACAATTGAAATAATTTAAGTTAATACAAAATCAGTCTATCTGATTAAAGCCAAAAATCCAGATATTTTGGATTAAATAAAAACAAAAAATGACGAAAGTGATTAACTGTTTAAGATCTTTTCAAGAGCTTGACTTGTATTTAGCATGCCGTTTCTCTTGGCAAATTCTTCGATCATTTTGTATTGTTTTGCTGTAAAACAAACTGGCATTGAACGTTTTTCCATGACTGATTTGTATTTTATTATTTAATATCTTTTGCGTTAGGAAAGTATTAGATGGTGAATAATTGAATAATTTTATTGATAAAGAAAACCCAAATTTTGGTAATTGGACATAATGATAATGGGTGTACTCCTGCACATGAAAAAATTGCATATGAGATTGGCTGTGAAGTGGCAAAATCTAATTGTGTTTTAATGACTGGTGGATTGGGCGGTGTGATGAAAGCAGCAGCAAAGGGTTCTCATGATTCAAATGGTCTAACCGTTGGAATCATTCCTCAAGATGATCCATCCCACGCAAATGAATTTTGTGACATTGTGATTCCAAGTGGCATGGGACTGACAAGAGATTTTCTAACTGCATTATCTGCTGATGGAATAATCATAGTTGGAGGAGGCTCTGGAACATTATCTGAGATTTGTGCCGCGTATATGCACAAAAAACCAATGGTTGCAATCAGAAATACTGGTGGGGCTGCCGATAAATTCATTGACGGATACGTTGATCATAGAAAAAATGTCAAAATTATTGGTGTTGACACTGCAAAAGATGCTGTAAAGAAAATTCTTGAATTACTGCATGGAAATTAGCAATGGGTCTGGCTCGTAAAATTTACCATGTTTTGTTGCTAATTGTTTTAACTCATTTACAATGTTTTTAATTCCTATCTCTTTTGCTGTCTCAAAGAGTGGTTTTTTTAATCCTAATCCAAGCAATGCGGCTTTTTCAATTTCTTCAATGTCGCTTGCTTTGTTTGAAACAAGCCAAGCTGCATTGTTTAAAATATTTGCAACAAGTTGAATTGGGTTGCATTTTTGTGCCATCTCTTCAGATAATGCAACGCGTTCATATTTATCGTCAGAGTATTTGTAAAATCCTTCTCCTGATTTTTGGCCAAGTTTTTTTGCATCAAACATTTTTTCAATTGTTGGGTGCGGTAAAATCACTTTTTTATCTCTAAGATACATCTCTGTAGTTGCTTTGTGTATTACATCCATTCCGGTAAAGTCAGCTAACTCAAAAATACCCATTGGAAAACCAAGCTTAAATTTTACTGCTGAATCAATTTCAGTCATAGTTGCTCCTGTTCTGTCCATCATGTAACATGCTTCGTGAACCATTGGAATGAATAATCTATTGATAATAAAACCAGGAACATCTCGTCTACAAATTACTGACTCTTTTTTTACAGATTTTACATAATCTAAAGTTAAATCAATAACATCATG
>Ga0207952_1000848_pt1 | contig 17736 bp, 10 predicted proteins | sample SubbioR12Aug_8Ca_FD_184831 | JGI IMG/M metagenome (GOLD analysis project Ga0207952, IMG submission 184831) | Serpentinite rock and fluid subsurface biosphere microbial communities from McLaughlin Reserve, California, USA - CR12Aug_8Ca (SPAdes) | ecosystem: Environmental > Terrestrial > Deep...
TTTAAATTTTTTAATTAAAGAGAATAAGTTTATTTTTTGATTATGGAACCATTATTTCTATGGTTAGTTAACTAACCATAGAAATAATGGTTCCATAATCAAAAAATAAACTTATTCTTATTTAAAAAATAGCAGTACAAAAAGGTAGACTAAGTAAAAAAAAATGAAACAAAATTAACAATTACATTAAAGCTAAAAAAAAAAAATTTTTTAATAAAAAAAATTTTAAAACAAAAATTAATATATAACATATAATATAGTAATTTTAAGAGACAAATCAATTAGTTCAATAGAATGAAATAATGGACCATATTTTAAATATAGTATAAAAAATATATTATTATATTTTAGTTTCCTATCAGTTAATTTTCATGATATTTTTTCATTGTTTGGTTTTTTTATTTTTTTAACAATAGTTTCTCAAATTATAAGCGGTATAATGCTTTCATTTAGTTTGATTCCAGAAGCAATGATAGTACCATTAGTAAGAGAAGAAGAGGCTACAGAAGATTTATATATTGATGACTTTTTTTGATTACATGAAAGAGGTGTTGACTTGATTTTTATTTTTTCATACATCCATCTTTTCAGAAAAGTATATTTAAATGTATTTGAATATGAAAACGAGTCAGCTTGAAAAAGTGGTGTTTTCGTATTTCTTTTGTTTCAAGTAGTAGTTTTTTTAGGATTGGTGTTGTGTTGCACTCATTTAAGTGAAATAACTTTGACAATAGCTGCTAATATATTACATACTTTTTTTTTTTTTAAAGGTAAATTTTATTGATGACTTTTTACAGATAAGCAATTAAATACAGATACAGTAATAAGACTTGCTTATGCTCATTATGTAGCAGCTTTATTTTTAACTTACATAGCATTAATCCATGGTATAGACATGCATTATGATTGAAAGAATGAAAATTCTTTTGATGGAATAGATACAGAAATGCTTTGGTTTGATGAAGCATTATCTAATGAGTTAACAAATTTTATCAAAATCATATTAATCATTACTTTTATTTTTTTTATTCTATATTCAGAACCTGAAGCTCTTTCGTATGAAATATTTATGTGAGGTGATATAGGTATAATAACAGATGTTAGATATTATGGTGTCGCACCCCATTGATATTTTAGACCTTTTATGGCGTGATTAATTGCTTGTCCACATCATAAAACAGGTATTTTTGGTTTAATTTTTTTTTTTTTTGTTCTTTTTTTTCAGCCAAATATTCATGGAATTAAATTTAATAAAAATCAAAACAATTCTATTTTTATTTCATTATTTAAACAAAATAATAATTTAAATTTTTTTAATTTTTACACAAATAATGAAAAAAATTTATTTTTTAATTTTTTTTATTTTATATTTATTTTTTGTTGTTTATACGCCGCTTCATTTTTACCATATGGTAGATTTTATAATAGATTAGGTGGCAATATTGGTATGTTGCTTTCTTACATATTTATATTTATTTATTTGGGATTTCCATTTTTTAGAAAAAATATTTTTATGTTTTTATATATTTTTAATTTAAACTATAAAACTAAATTATTGTAATTTCAATGATTTGATTATTTTTATATTGCAAAATCAGTTTTATTTTACATTTAAGTTTTTTTTTAGAAAATTTTTTTTTTTTATATAGTTGATATTTTATGCTAAGTTTTATACATTAAACACCCCCATCCTTCTTTTTTTTTAAAAAAAAAAAAAATAGATGATAAAAAATTTTTTTAATTCGTTTTTTTTTATAATTTTAATGAATTTACTATATTTAATTATATTGTTGTTATATATGCATATAGATGTACTATTCTCAATAAATATTATTAGTAAATTTTTTGTACTTTTTTTTTTTAATTTTTTTGAAATTTTTAATTTTAGATCAAACTTTTTAAAATTTAGTAATATTTTGTTTTTTTATTTTTTTGTACTTTACATATTTATATGTTTATTTAGCATATTTTTTGTGTATTTTTTAGGTTTATATGGTATATTTTTTGTTAATTTATTCGTGTTGATTTTGGCTTGAATTTCATTTTTTTATATTTTTTATATTATTTACCAAAAAAATATATTCATTTTGATCAGTATGGGTAATTGGTTATATTTAGATAATAAAATACAAATCAAAGTAAATATTTTAATTGATTTTGTTTCAATTGCATATAGTTTTTTAACTATATCAATAGCCGTATTTGTATTTTGTTTTTCTTTTGTTTATTTGAGATATGAGCCAATAATTGAAAGATTTTTAATACTTTTAAATTTATTTGTTTTAAGTATGGTATTTTTAGTTTTATCTGGAAATTTGATATGTTTGTTTTTAGGTTGGGAGTTGATTGGTTTGACTTCATATTTTTTAATAAATTTTTGATCTTTGAAAATGTCAACTTTCAAAGCAGCATTCAAAGCTTTTTCGTTTAATAAGATTAGTGATATTTTTTTTTTTTTTTTTATTCTTTTAGTTTATAACTTATTCTTTACATTTGATATTCTTACTATTTTAAATTCAAATAAAATTTTTTTATTTAAAAAATTTTATTTTTTATTTTTTTTTTGTAATTATAACGACTTGGTTTTTATGTTTTTAATTTTATGCTCATTTGTAAAATCAGCACAGATTGGTTTTCATTTCTGGCTTCCAGATTCTATGGAAGCTCCTGTTCCAGCATCCTCTTTAATTCATTCTGCTACTTTGGTTTCTGCTGGTGTTTTTCTATTATTAAGATTTAATATATTTTTAGAAACAAGTATAGTACTGGTTAGTATAGTAGGCTTTTTTGGATCAACAACTGCATTGTATGGTGCTGTTGTTTCAGCCCACCAAATTGATACTAAAAAAATTTTAGCATACTCTACAATTAGTCATTGTGGGTTTTTAATGGTTTTAATTGTTTCTTTTAGAGTAGAATTTTTGTTATTATATTTATATGTCCATGGTTTTTTTAAAGCTTCTATTTTTATGTGTGTAGGAAATATAAACAGATTCTCGCAAAATAATCAGGATATAAGAAGGATGGGTTTATTTGTTAAACATTTAATATTTGAATTTTTTTTTTGTTTTATTGGTTTAATAAATTTATGTGGTTTACCTTTTAGTTTTGGTTTTTTTATCAAACATTATTTGTTTTTAAGTTTCGAATTAAACTATCTAATTTTTTTATTTATTTTTTTTAATTGTTTAATTGCTGCTTTTTTTGGTTTATTATATTCGTATAAGATATTATATAATGTTTTTTTTGATTTTAAAAAATTTTTTAAAAATTTAATAATTTTTAATTTATCGTTTAAGTCTAAGTTTTTTTCAAATTCAAATTATAGTGCTATCTTATCTATAATGTTAATATTTTTTTTATCTTTTTTTGTCAATTTTTTTTTGTTTTTTGTATTTTTATATGATACAAATATATTTGATTTTTTTGATTTTTATTTGGTTAAGTTTTTTTGTTTTTTTTTTAATTTTTTTTTTTTTAATTTTTTTTTTTTTAATTATTTTTTTTTATTATTTTTTTTTATTATTTTTTTTTATTATTGAAATTGAAAATTTTTTAATTTTAATTTTTTTTTTAATTTTTTTTATTTTATAATATTAAATTTTGTTTATATAATTGTATCTACTTGATAATCTAAAAAAACTTTTATCTAAAAAAACTTTTATCTAAAAAAACTTTTATCTAAAAAAACTTTTATCTAAAAAAACTTTTATCTAAAAAAACTTTTATCTAAAAAAACTTTTATCTAAAAAAACTTTTATCTAAAAAAACTTTTATCTAAAAAAACTTTTATTTATTTTTATTTTATTTATTTTTATTTTATTTATTTTTATTTTATTTATTTTTATTTTATTTATTTTTTTGTGGGGATGTATTTCTACTGAAGCATCATATCAATATAATTTTAATTCGGGTTTTTCAACTACGAGATCTGATGTTTTAGTTCATCTGGCTCAATGACAGTATTGGTGGTGATTTTGGTTTGCTTTTCTTTGAAGTTTGTATTGCTTTGTGATTTTAAAAACTGTTAGATATAGAGTTATGAAGTTTAGGCCGAAAATATCGACTAGTTTTAGACCGCATGGGAAATGGGGTGATTTTTTGGCTGCTATTGTTCCGAGTTTATGATGTTTGAATATTCTTACAAATTCTAATTTTATTTTAAAATTAATAGAATGACAAAGTGAGTCGAGTTTTTTGACTATACGAATTAGAGCGCGTCAATGATATTGGGTTTATAAGTTTGATTTTAAAAATTTTGTTGATATTTTTACAATACAAAAAAATATAGGAAGAAATAAATGGTTTTTAAATTCTTTTGGTGATTTAGTTTTATTAGACGACTATATGCATGTTATTAATTATAGATATAGAAATAAATTAAAAAAGAGTTATTGAAATATGATTTTTGAAAAAATAAGTAATTACGATTATTTTACGTGTAGAAATTCATTTATTGATAAAAAAAATATCAAACAAAATTTTTTTTTTTGTTATAATTTTTTTTTTTATTTTGACTTGTTTAATAAAAAGAATATAAATAAATCAACGAACAACAATAATTTTAATTCTTTTGTTCTTTTTTTTGACAATGTTGAGAATTATGATATTTTTTTTAAAAAAATTTTTAAATTATTTTTTAGGAATAAAATAATTTTTAATAAATTTTTTTTAAATTTTGATTTTTCTTCGAGAAGCTATATAGATTGTATTGATAGTTCTAGATTTTTTAAAAAAAAACATGGTGCTTTAGATCCATTTCGTGTGATAAAGGTGAACTTTCAAGAATTGAGTGGGGATATTTTTTTTTTTAAGTTAAATTTTTCTAAAGATTGTAATTTTTTTTCAAAGGATTTAAATAACAGTATTTTTTATGTTATAAAACAAAAAAAATATAAAAGAAAAAAAGTTTTAGAACTAAACGTTTTAAAAAAAAAAACTTCTAATGCGTTTGGGCTAATTGGTGATTATCAGGTTAAAACTAAAAATATATTATTCGACAATTCTATCTTTGTAGATTATATTAGTAATTCTACAGAATTTTATAGGATGATAAGGAAGAATAAAAAAAGAAATGAAATTTCGTCAGTAATTTTGAATAAAAGAATAATAAGAACAAACAAAACTCTAGTTATACCTGCTCATACTAATGTTACGTTGATAACTAACTCATTTGATATAGTTCATTCTTGATTTATACCAGGTTTAGGTTTAAAATTGGATTGTGTTCCTGGAAGATCAACCCATCATGTTTTGTATATCGATAATGTTGGTTTTTATTATGGACAATGTGCTGAAATATGTGGCAGGTACCACCATCATATGCCTATCAGAGTTTGTGCTTTACCTTTTGAACATTTTTTGTTATGATGAAATACTTACGGTTTAACTAAACTTATTTTTACAAAAAATGAAAAAAAATTAGAATATTTATATACTTTTAGGAAATTTTCTTGATAATTTTTGATGTTTTATAGAAATATTTTTTGGTTGAAACTACATATTTTATTTATGTGATCTTGGTAAAGATAAAACGTTAATTTTTTACTTAACACATGCAAAAAGATGATAATATTTATTATATTTTTATTTAAATTGGTGAGTAATAAAAATAATTTTTTTTATTTTTTTTGAAAGTTAGTCTTATTGGTAGATTAGCCACATATATTTTAGATTAATATATTTTTGACAGCAGTGGGGGATTTTTGACAATGATAACAGTTGATCAAGTAAAAAAATGATAATTATAGGTATTTTACCAAAAGTTAGGTCGACAGTTATAAGAAATATATTTTTGTAAGAGAAGTTGTGGCTAATACATGTGCCAGCAGCTGCGGTAATACATGAGCAATAAACGTTTTTCTTATGAATTGAGTTTAAAAAATAATCTGGCTTTTACATGATAATTTTTAATTTATATTTTTATAAGAGATAAAATTCAAAAAAATATAAGGTATATTTATTTAATTAGAAATTACTCATTTAGTTTATTTATGAAAGTATAAGTATCGATTAGGATTAGAGACCCTAGTAGTTTATACATTAAAATATGATAAAATGAAGAAAATAAATTATCTACTTGAAAAGTAAATTAGCAATAATGAAATTTAACAGAATTGGCGGGAATAATTACAATGGTGGAATATGTGATTTAATGCGATAATCCACGTAAAATCTTACCAATTTATATTTGTATATTATTTGAAATTGAAATAATATTTAAAAGATTTTAGTATTGCATGGCTGTCGTCAGTTCGTGTTTTGAGATGTTTAATTTAGTTTAGATAACGAACGAAATTTAAATAAAATTAATTGTATTATTTTTATTATAAATGAAGTCAAGTCCACATGGTCTTTTTAAATTGGGCTATACATGTATTACAATGTTGAAAACAAATAGTTTTTTTTTTGAGAAAAATAAAGAATTCTAAAAAAATCAGCTCAATTCGGATTAAATTTTGAAAGTCAAATTTATGAAGATGGAATCATTAGTAATTGTATTTTAATATGTTACAGTGAAATTTTTTTTTTATTTTGCACACACTGCCCATCACATTCGGAAAATAAATAAATATGTATAAATAATATTTTTATAAAAATGTTATTTAAAAATTAAATTTAAATTTGGATGAAGTTGACACAAGGTATTGGTAGGGGAACCTGTTGATGGAATATAAATTTAACATGTTTTTGGAATTTTTTTTTTTTAAAATATTTAATTTTTTTTTTTTTTTTGATTTTTTAAATTTTGTATTAATATTTAGTATAGTAAAGTATTTTATTTTTAATATAATTTTTGAACTAATTTGGCCTACTCATTTTTTTAATTTTAAAGGTTTTTTAATTTTTTCAAATAAAAATAATAAATTTTTTGAAATATTTTTTTTAAACTTTTTTTTTAATAGTAAAATTTCTAATCTAAAAATGAGAATTTTTTTGAAATATTGGTAAAATAGCTGAGTAGATAAATGTTTTTAGTGCTATATTTTTTTTTAAATATTTTTTTTTTTTTTGTTAATGCTTTAAAAAGTAATTTTTTTTATTCTTCAAAATTGTTTTTTTTTAAAAAAAATAATATAAAAATTGATTTTGAATTTTTTTTTTTTTTTTTTAAATTTTTTTTTTTTTTTAAAAAAAATATTTTGTTTTTTTCGGATTTAAATTTTTTATTTTTTTTTTATGTTGTAAAGGTTTATTTTTTGAATTTTAATGTTTTTTTTTTTTTTTTTTTTAAAAGTAACAAAAAAATGAAAAATAAAATTTTTTTAGTTTTTCAAGAAAAAAGGTTTTTTTATTATTTTCAAAATTTTTTTATTTTTGAGGTAAAACAGTTTAAAAATAGTTTAATTAGATTTTTTTGTTCAAACTTTTTTAAAGTGCTAAGTTATTTATTTTTTTTTGATAAGATTTTTTTTTTCAGAAAAGAGTATGTATTTAATAAGGGTAGATATTCTAGAAATAGACAAGTTTATAAAACAGGTGTATATTGATGTTTATATATAAACATTATAGCTGTGATAGCTTTGTATTATTGGTTTTATAGGTTTTTGTTTAATTTTGGTTATTTATATTATATATTGTATTGTTTCGTTATTTCTTTTTTTTTTTTTAATTTTTTTTTAAAATTTAATAAGTTATTTTGATATTTAAAATGATATTTTTGTTTTTTAGAGAATTTTTTTTGTTTTTTTCGTTTTTTATATTCTATAGAGAATAATTTTAATTTAAATTATTTATTTTATTTCAGAGAAGTAGTTAAATGGTATAACAATGGTTTTCAAAACCATTATTAAGGGTTCAACTCCCTTCTTCTTTGTTTGTTTTATTTTTGTTCGGTGTATTTTTTTTTAGTTTTATTTTATTTGTTAATACTTTTATTTTTAATGAAAAAGTTACTGTTAAAGTAAAAAATTTTTTTTTTTTAAAAAAGTTTTTTGATTTTTTTTTTGATTTTTTTTTTGTTTTTTTTAATTGTTTGAGTTTTTATTTTAAAAATTATAAATTTTTGTTTTTTGGTTTTTTTTTAAAAAAAAATTTTAAATTTAATATTTTAAATTTTTTTTTATATTTTAAATTATGGTTTTTTAGTTTTTTTTTTTTTATTTTATATTTTTATTACTTTATGTATATTAGAGTTTTACCAGTTAATAAGATTTATTTTTCATTTTTTATTATTATTATGTTTTTGTACTGATTGTTAAGTGGTTTTGTTTTTTTTATAAAAAAATATAGATTTAGTAAGTTTGTTTCTGTTATAAATAGATTTTGAAGAAGATCTTATATTATTTTTTGGTCAATAGAAAGCGGTATTTTTTTAGTTTTTTTTTATTTAACTATAAACGCAAGTGATGAGCCTTTTTATATGTATGACCAGATAAAAATATATAAAAATCATTTATTCTCTTGAAGGTTTTTTTTATTGAAATTAATACCTGGTTTTGTGTTAATAATATTTGGTTATTGGTTTTTGTTAATAAAAAAGTGAACTTTTTTTTTTCAACATAGTTTTTTTTTGTTTATTTTTACTCTTACTTTGTTATATGTTTTTTGATTAGAATTTTATCAATTTTTTCATATTGTAAATTTTTATGGTAATATAAATTGAATTTTTGATTTGGATGAATATTTTTGAACTTTAGAGTTAGAGTTTAGAAGAACACGAATAGTAAATAATTATATAGCCATTTGTTTAATGGCAAAATTTTGACATTTAGTTTTTATATTTGTTTTTTGAGTTTTTTTTCTGTTACGTGTAAATGAATTAACAACTTTTGGTTATGGTTTTTTTTCTGCTAATTTGCAAAATTTTATTATTCTATATATTATGAATTGGTTGTATATGTACCCATGAATAAAATATGTCTTTCGTTTTTATTTAGATAATAGTTATTATTGATTTAATTTAAATAATAGAAATTTGTTTTTTAGAGTTTTTTTTACAGATTTAAAATTGGTTTTTTATTCATTTTGCAATTTTGATTTGTTTTTTTTTTTTGATAGAAATTATTTTTTTATTTCAGATTTTTTTTATTGTTATGAATATGTAAGTTTTAATGAGTACTCTCAGTTTTTTAAATTTTATTTAAGAGATAAAATTATTTTTAAATTATTCAATTAAATGATTTTTTTTGTATTTTTTTATTTTATGTTTTTTTATTTTTTTTTATTTATACATGTATATATATATATATTTTTTTTTTTAAATTTTTATATTTTTAGTTTTTATTTTAGTTTATTTTTAATTTTTTTTTGGTCCTTTTTTTTGTATTTTTCTGTTAATGATTTTTTTTTTTTTTTTTTTTTTTTTTTTTTTTTTTTTTTTTGTTTGTTTAATTTTATTGTTAAAGGGGTGTTTCAATTGTATTTATATTTAAATTTTTTTTTATTTGATTTTGAACAAAAATTTTTTTTTGCAAATAGTTTAAATTATAGAAATTTTTTTTTTTTTTTTAAAAATTTTTTATTTAAAATTGATAATTTACGCAAATATTTTTTGAAGAAATATATTTATACAATTAATCATAAAAGAATAGCTTTAAATTATTTTTTTTTTAGTTTTTGAACTGGTTTATCTGGTGCTGCATTGGCCACAATGATTCGTTTGGAATTGGCTCATCCTGGAAGTCCTTTTTTTAAGGGAGATTCTTTACGTTATTTACAGGTTGTTACAGCTCACGGATTAATAATGGTTTTTTTTGTTGTAGTTCCATTGTTGTTTGGTGGTTTTGCTAATTTTTTAATTCCATACCATATTGGTTCAAAAGATGTAGCTTACCCTAGGTTGAATAGCATTGGTTTTTGAATTCAACCTTGTGGTTTTATTTTGGTAGCAAAAATAGCCTTTTTAAGACCACAATTTTGGCGATATTACGATAAAACTTCTAATTATTTCCCGTTGTTAGATAAAAATATTTTTAAAAAAATTATGCCAAATAACAGTTTTTTAGAAAATCAAATTTTTTTCAAAAATCTATTAAATACTGAGAATTCTTCTATTTATTTAAATTTAAAATTAAAATTAAAAGAGAAGATAAAAAATTTTACTTTTAATAATAATTTGCCAGTAAAGATGTTTAATTGGAATGACATTGTAAATTATCCAGAATCTTTTTGGTATTTGTCTGATAGGATAGTACAATATAGAAGAAAGAAACTTTATTTTACTAAATGCTCTAACAGGACTTTGACAACCGCAGGTTGAACATTTATTACACCATTTTCTTCCAGTATAAAATATACTGGTATAGGTGCACAAGATTTATTATTGTTATCTGTGATTTTTGCTGGTATTAGTTCTACTGTTTCTTTTGTGAATTTATTAATTACTAGAAGAACTTTGTGTATGCCTGGTATGCGACACCGTAGAATTTTATTACCTTTTGTCACAATAGGTTTATTGTTTGCCTTGAGGATGTTAGCTTTAATAACACCTGTTTTAGGTGGTGCAATGATAATGATGGCTTTAGATAGGCATTGGCAAACAACTTTTTTTGATTTTGCTTATGGTGGTGATCCAATTCTTTCTCAACATTTATTTTGATTTTTTGGTCATCCAGAAGTTTATGTTTTAATTATACCAACATTTGGTTTTGTTAATATGATTTTACCTTATAATAATACGCGTCGTGTTGCTTCAAAACATCATATGATTTGAGCAATTTATGTTATGGGTTATATGGGTTTTTTAGTATGGGGGCATCATATGTATTTAGTAGGTTTAGATCATAGAAGTCGAACTTTGTATAGTACTGTTACTATTATGATTTCTTTACCAGCTACTATAAAAGTAGTAAATTGAACTCTAACATTGTTGAATGGTGCAATAAAATTAGATGTTGCATTGTTATTTTCTATTTCTTATATTTTTTTTTTTTTAGTTGCTGGTTTTACTGGTATGTGATTATCGCATGTAGGTTTAAATGTTTCTATGCATGATACTTTTTATGTTGTAGCTCATTTCCATTTAATGTTATCCGGTACTGCAATGGTTGGAATTTTTTCTGGTGTTTATTATTATTTTGTTTCATTGTTTGGAATAAAGTATTCAAGATTTTTTGCAATCTTGCATTTGTTGTACTATTCTGGTGGTCATTGAATTGCATTTATTCCTCAGTTCTATTTAGGTTTTTCTGGTATGCCAAGAAGAGTTCATGATTATCCTGTTGTTTTTATGGGTTGACATAGTATGTCCACTGCGGGACATTTCATAACTTTATTTGGTATTTTTTTTTTTTTTTTTATGTTTTTTGATTCATTTTTGGAAAGAAGATTGTCTACACCAATATCATTAGGAATTCCAAGATGGAATAAGAGGATAAATTATTATATATTTAAAATACGTTATATTTCTAACTTTGAAATAAAAAATGAAATTAATTTAAATTTCAAATTAAGAAATATAATTTCAAAAAAATATTTTAATGAGTATGAAATTTTTTAAAAAAAAAAATGGCTGTTTTTTTTTATTTCTTTTTTTATATTTACATTTTAATTTTAAATATTATAATAATGTTATTATGTACATTAATAATCGCAGCTTTAACTTTGATAGAAAGAAAAGTTTTAAGTTTAATACAGAGAAGAGTTGGTCCCTTTTTTGTTGGTTATAGAGGTAGATTGCAGTATATAGCTGACGCTTTAAAATTGTTTATAAAGGGTATTTTTGTTCCATACGAAATGAGTAAATTTTGATATATATTTTTACCCTCTATAACCGCTGCTGTTTGTTATTCGTTTTGGATGAATTCTGTTTGAGGTCCAAATTTGAGTATTTTTGAATTAGAATACAATTTGGTTTTTGCTAGTATTTTATCAATTTTTTTTGGTTTTTGTATAGTTTTTACTGGTTATTTTAGTAAAAGTAAATACGCTTTTTTAGCGTCTGTTAGATGTTTATTATTAACTATAAATTTGGAGCTTTTTTTAGGTTTTTTTATGTTAATAGTTGTTTATTTTAGTGAGTCTTTTTGTTTTTCTACATTTGTTGTTTTGCAAGAAACTTTTTGATTTGTATTCGTTTTATTTGTTATTTTAGGGCTAATTATAATTGTTTATTTAATGGAAACAAATAGAGCCCCATTTGATTTGGCTGAAGCTGAGTCAGAATTAGTTGCTGGTTATACAGTTGAGTATGGTGGTTTTTACTTTGCTTTATATTATCTAGGCGAGTATTTTCATTTATTTTTTTTTTCTATGGTTTTTTCTTTGATTATTTTTGGCGGTTGAAATTTTAATTTGTTTTGTATGTTTTTTTATTTTTTTTAATTGAAAAAATGTTGATAAATTTTTTAAATTGATTACCTTGATTAGAAATTTTTTCTGATTTTTTTTTTATTCAATTTTTTTTGGTTTTTTGTTTTTTATTTATGTTAAACATAAGCAATATATATTTGTTTGTTTTTTTTCTTTTTTTAGAAATTGTGTTATGTGGATTATATTTATGTTTAATGCAGATTGAACTCTTTTGTGGTTTTTTATATATTGTTGAATTTACTGCAATTTTTATTGTGTTTTTATTGATATTTTACGTAAACGTTGAAAATTTGTTTTTTTTAAAAAATTTTAAATTTTTTAAATTTTTTATTTTTTTTGCTATATGTTTAAATATATGTAATTTTGAATTAAAATTTTTTAATTTTTATTTTTTTTGAATCGATTATTATGAAAGTTTGGTAAATTATTTGTTTAATGATTTTTTTTTATTATTTTTTAGTTACTACTTTTTAAACAGTATTTTTTTATTTATATTTTCTTTAATTTTGTTTTTTTGTAGTTTGATCTGTTTGACTTTGAATTTTTATATTTTTTTTTTTAAAAACAGCAACATGTTTTATTTTTTTAATAAATTTTCTTTTTTTCAAAAAAAAGGTAATTTTTTTTTTAAACGTAATCAAAATTTAAATGTAAATAAAAAAAATTCTGTTGTTCTTTTTTATAAAAAAAAATGATTTTAAAAAATACAGTTATGTTTGTTTTGGATAAAAATGGTGTTATTTTGGTAAATGTTTTTCATTTATACGGTGGTTTTTTAATGCTAAATTCAAAATTTGGTTTTTTTGTAAAAATAAGTGTAAAAAAAACAGTTTTTAATGCTTTAGTTTTAAAAAAATCTAAACTAAAGGGTGTTATTATCCAAACAAGATTCTATCAGAAAAAAAATGATGGTTCTTTTTTAAATTACAGAAAAAATAGTTTGATTTTGTTAAAAAGACGTTTAATTTCTCAGGGAATTGAAATTTTTGGTCCTTGTAATTTTTTATTAAAACGAAAACGTTTTTTATTTTCATTTTCTGGTTTAATTTAATTTTTCTTTATAAAATGTTTTCGTATTTATTTATTTTTTGATTAAATTACGTTGATAAGCCTAGTTCTATAAAACTTTTAAATTTATTTTCTTATTTGAATGCTAGGTTTTTTAAATTCCATATATGTAGTTCAAGTATTTTTTTTTTTTTTTATTTAAATTTTTTACAAATTAAAAAAATAAATTGTTTTTTTTCAAATAACTCCTTTGGTTTTTTTTTTTTTAAATATTTTTATATTTTTTTTTTTTTTAGTTTTTTTTTTTTATTTTTTTAATAATAAAGTGGGTATGTTGTTAATAAATAAATTTTTTTTTTTTTTTTATTTTTTCAATTTAAATTATTATTTTTTTTTTTTATTTTTTTTTTTAGGTTTAATAATTTTTTTTTTTGGTAAAATTTTTTCAAAATTTAATTTTTTTAGAAATAATAGTTATTTACAGTTTTTAAAATTATTTTTTTTGTTTAATTTAATTTTTTCTTTTTTTTTTTTTCTAATAAATTTTTGTATTTATATAGATTTTTTATCGAATTTTAATCATAACTATATTAACGATTTGAAATTTTTTCCAGTTTTTTTATTATTTTTAAGAATAAATTTAAATTTTTTTGATATGAATTTTTTTTTTAATTTTTTTTTTAATATAGATTTTTTTAGTTTTATTATTTTATTTTTGGCTTATGTAGTTGGTTTTGTTTCTTTGTTGGTTTTAGATACTAGATTATATTGATTGAATATAAAGTATTATTATGTATTTTGTTTATTTGTTTTAGTTGTTTTTTTTTTTGTTTCAGCCGATAATATAATTATTTTTTTTTTGTTATACGAATGTCTTCTTGTACCATCTTTCTTTTTTGTTTATTTTGTTAGTCCTAGTAGGCGTGCTATCCAAGCTTCAATTTATTTTTTAATTTGAACTCAAATTGGTTCTTTTTTGGTTTTATTTACAGTTTTATATATAGTTGTTATTTCTGGTTGTTATAATTTCTATTCTTTGAAATTTTTTAAATTTTCTTTTTTTGAATTGTTTTTTTTTTATTTTTTTTTTTTTTTTGGTTTTGGTATAAAAATACCAATCTGACCATTTCATTATTGATTAACCAAAACCCATGTTGAGGCGCCAAGCGGTTTTTCAATTTATTTGAGTGGATTTCTTGTAAAAAGCGCTTTATTTGGTTTTTTAAAATTTGTTACAAATTTAAATTTATTTTTCAATACTGTTTTTTTTGTAATTATTTGTTTTTTTAGTGTTTTTGATTCATCGTTAAAAATGTGAGGACAGAATGATTTAAAAAAATTGGTTGCTTATTGTACTATTCAAGAAATGAATCTTATATTCATTTCATTTTGTTTTGGTGATACAAATTTGATAATCTGCGGTTTGGTTTTTTGTTTAACTCATGCGTTTTTATCATCTTTAATGTTTTTTTTGGTTGATTGCATTTACAAAAGATTTCATTCTAGAAATGTTATAGAGGTTTGTGGTTTGTGGGTAGTAACTCCGAATCTAGCTTTGTCTGTTATTTTGATGTGTGTTTTTTTTTCAGGATTGCCCGGTACTTTAAAATTTATTGTGGAATTTATTCTTTTTATAGGAATAATTGATTATTCTTTTTTATTTTGTTTATTGTTTTTATTTGTAGCTAATTATCTTGGTTTAGTAGGTTTTACTAAAAATTGATTTAATGCAATTTTTGGAGTAAAAAAACATTTTAATATATTAAAATTAGATTTGACAGTAAAAGAGATTTATATTATTTTTTTTTCATTTTTTTTTTTATTTTTTTTTTCTTTTTTTTTTAATTTTTTTTAATTTTTTTTAAAGTTACATTATTATATTTATTTTAGTATAACTTATTTTTTAAGTTAGAAAAAAAAAATACTAAAGTTTCTGATTTATAGAAAAATAGTACTGTGAAGGAAAATTGAAAAGAATAAATAATTTAGTTTAAAAGAATTGATTTTTTATATATAACTGTTTAAAAGTAAACTTACCTTTTGTATAATGGATGAACAAGTATTTTTTTTTAGCGAAATTTTTGTATTGTATTGATAGATTGATAGTTAAAAAAAAATGACCCGAATTCTAGTGATCTAATTATTGTTAGATTGTTGATTTGAATAATCTATAGATCGTATTCGTGAATGTTGCAAAATTCTGAAAAAAATAATAATTAGGGGTGAAAGGCTAATCAAACTGGATTATAGCTGGTTTTCTGCGAAAAATATTGTAGTATTGTTTTAAAAAAAAATATTAATTTTTGGTAAATACAATTATTTTTTAAAATAATGTATAATAAAGAATTTTTAAAATTCAGATTGTTGGCGCAAACGTTTTCAATCTAAAGGGAAACAACCCAGATTATATTTTTAGATTTTTAAATAATTTTAAAAAGAAAAGATTTATAACATATTATTAAAAAATAGGATTGGAAGCAGTTATTTTTTAAAAAAAGCGTAAAAGCTTATTAATAAGTATTATTTTTGTGTTTATTGTTGTTATGGATTTAAAATAATAGAATTTTAAAATTATATCGAAAAAATAAGTAATTCGGTAGCAGAATTTTTTGTAAAAAAAAATAATTTTAGAAATAAAATGTTTTATCAAATATAATAATGTTTATATGAGTAGTAGATATAGTGTTAAAATCATTATTGTTATATAAATTATGTTTATTTTTTTAAGATAATCTGAAAAAATGTGATGCAAATTCTTTTTATAAAATTATAGTATTTTTAATATGAATAAAAAATTTTTTGAAAAAAAATACAATTTAAAATTTTTATTTTTTTTTTAGTAAAAATTTTTTTTTTTTATTGTACAAATACAAACGCATGTATTTAAGTTTTGACTATGACAAAAAATTGAATAATATTGAAGGAACTCGGCAAATTTATTTCGTAACTTAGGGATAAGAAATTTTTTTAAAATAAAAAAATGAGGTAGCGACTGTTTAATAAAAACATAAGATTCTGCTAAATTATATATTAAGTATAGGATCTGACACCTGCCCAATGTTGTAAGAAAAAATAATAATTCACAATGAATGGCGGCCGTAACTCTGACGGTCCTAAGGTAGCAAAATTCCTTGACGTGTAATTTACGTCCTGCATGAATGGTGTAACGACTTCTTTACTGTCTCCAGTATTTTATTTACGAAATTGATACTACAGTGAAGATGCTGTAATATTTTAGTTAGACGGGAAGACCCTATGCACCTTTACTTTAATTTAAATTTTTTTATTTTTTATAAAAATTTAGTTTATTATTTTTTATAAATAAATGAAATTTGTTTTTTTTAAACAAATTTTGATTGTAAGTTTGACTGGGGCGGTCATTTTCTAAAAAGTAACGAAAGTGCGAAAAAAATATATTTAATATAATGTTGTATATCTTAGTTTTATATAATTACTATTATGTAAAGGTTTGTCTGTATATTGATCCGATATTATTTTAATATCGATAAACGAATAAAAGGTACGCTAGGGATAACAGGCTGATGTATTTTTAGAGTTCTTATCAAAAAATTCGTTTGGCACCTCGATGTCGGCTCATCATATCCTATTGGTGCATAAGCTAATAAGGGTTCGGCTGTTCGCCGATTAAAATGGTACGTGAGCTGGGTTTAAAACGTCGTGAGACAGTTTGGTCCCTATCTTCTAAATTTTAAATTTTTTTTTTTATTAGCTTTAGTACGCAAGGACCAAGTAAATTTAACCTATGATTTTTTAATTATTACAATGTAGTATATTAAATAGTTACGTTAAAAAAAATAAATATTTGAATTTTAAAAAAAAAAAATTTTAATGTATATTTTGTACAAAACAATAATAATACAATTTAAACAAAAATAACAAAAATGTTTTTTGTTTTAAATTATATTTATATAAATATAAATTTATAAAAAAGAAGAATTAAAGTCAGGATTAATATACGATTTTATTTTTTATGTATACTGAAATAAAATAAAAATATTTATTATTTTTATAAATAAGAAAAAAAATAAGGAATTAAAACATTTTAGTACTTATTTTTTTAATTTGATAGAATTGTGGCGAATTTTTGAAAGTATAAAATATTTATTTTTTTGAAAAAAATTTGTTTTTTTATTAAAAAGAGTTTTAATCTTGTAGAAAATTTACTATTTGAGTGGTCTCAATATGGACTCATTATCCATTAAACTTAGTTCAATTCTAAGAAATAGTTAGAGATAGTGGCTGATTGGTAAAAGCGGTAAATTGTAAATTTATTTAGTTATCTAATTGTTGGTTCGATTCCAATCTATCTCATTAATAATTTATTTTTATAACAATAAGAAGGTAAGAATAAAGTAACAACAATAAGAAGGTAAGAATAAAGTAACAACAATAAGAAGGTAAGAATAAAGTAACAACAATAAGAAGGTAAGAATAAAGTAACAACAATAAGAAGGT
>Ga0207952_1000849_pt1 | contig 17725 bp, 14 predicted proteins | sample SubbioR12Aug_8Ca_FD_184831 | JGI IMG/M metagenome (GOLD analysis project Ga0207952, IMG submission 184831) | Serpentinite rock and fluid subsurface biosphere microbial communities from McLaughlin Reserve, California, USA - CR12Aug_8Ca (SPAdes) | ecosystem: Environmental > Terrestrial > Deep...
GATCCGAACGATTCGCAGACACAGCTCGGCGCCGCGGCCCCGCCGCAGCGTTTTCAGGAATCGCTCAAGACCGATGCGCTGCGCGGCGCGAGGATCGGAATCTTCCGGCCCTACTTCCGGGGCGTCGAGGGCGACATCGCCGACACAGTGCGCGCAGCCGCAATGGCGATGCGCGCACTGGGTGCAGAGGTCGTCGAAGTAAACATGCCCGACTTCGACGACGTGATCGCCGGCAGCCGCGCAATTCTGATGGAAACGAAGTTCGATCTGGTGGACTATTTCATGCGTACCGGGGAGTCACCGGTGCGCTCGCTGCGCGAGATCATTGATCGCGGGCTCTTCGATCGGCAACTCGAAACACGACACAAGGATGCCGACACCGCCACGGCTCGCGGTTCGGCCGGGCACCGCGCAGTGCTGGCGCGGCAGGCGCAGCTTCGCGCGCGGATGATCGCCTTTCTCGACAGCCTCAAGCTGGATGCTATTGCCTACCCCACAATCGGCCAGCGCCCCGTGCTGGTCGGCTCGCCGCAGACAGCATCGAGCTGTGCGCTCTCGGCGCAGTCGGGACTTCCCTCGATCTCGATGCCCGCCGGATTCACTAGTGACGGATTGCCGACGGGCCTCGAATTGATGGGCCGGCCGTTTAGCGACGCGCGACTTGTCGGGTTCGCCTTTGCATTTGAGCAGGCTGGCGCACGGCGACGCCCCCCGGCGGGTGTGCCTGCGCTTGTGGCGGGTGCTTCGCCACGCGTTGTGCCATGGGGAGTTGATGTGGGCACGCCGCTGAGTGGTGCTCGCGCGGACTTTGTTTTTGCGCCGGCCACAAGCGACCTGATTGTGAACGCCAAATCCACCGGCGCCCAGGCCGGCCGCGTGCAGGCTGTAGTGCTCCGCAGGTGGGACGGTGCTCCCGAGACCAAGTCTTCGGCGCGCCGCGTGACGCATCGCGTGCTCGGTCCGGGAATGGAGCGCGGAATGACTACGCTGCGATTGCTCGGCGACGACCTCGCCGCCTTCCGGCAGGGGCGACTGACGGTTGCCGTGTTCGGCGACGTGGGCGCGGAACCGCTCGGCGAGGTGGTGGTGCGGGCGCCACGGTAACTACGGGCTTGGAGCGGGGTGCGGCGCCTCGTCCAGTTTGGTACACTTCGACCCACCCCGTATGCAGCAAGCCCCCGACCTGAATACTCTGCCGCGAACGACCCTGATCGCGTCTGTCGTTCTTTTTGCGATTGCGGTCGGCAGCGTCTTTCTGGCTCCTGAGCGCGCCGTGGGTCTCGGCGTACTGATCTGGATCACAGCAGTCATTCCGGCGTTCCTCCTTGCCCACGCGCGCGGGCTCGGTAGCGTCACGCTGACGCTCGCCGGCGGCATGGCGGCGATTGCCGTGACCCAGGCCACTATGTCGGGACTCGATCCCAGCGAAGCAACTGATGCTGCATCGCGACTTCCGGCTGCAAATGTCGGCGTGTTAGTCGCTGTCGCCATCGGCGTCGCGATCCTCGTTGAACTCCTGTATCGCGAGCGACGGAAGGCGGCGGCGGCGGCGCTGATCGACCGCGCCACCGGACTTCCGACCGAGCTCTATGCGACCATGGTCGTTGAGCAGGAGTTTGCCGCGGCCGCACGGGGGCGTCCCCTCACCGTCGTGATGTTCAACATCGACGGTTTGGGACCGCTGAACAAGCGCTTCGGCAACCCAGCTGGCGATGCCGTGGTGCACGCCTTTGCCAAGGTCCTCAAGTCGAACACGCGCCGCGAGAATCTCTCAGCCCGCTTTGGTGGTGGCCATTTCCTCTCGGTGCTTCGCGACGCGGATACGGCTGCGGCAATGGTCTTTGCCCAGCGCGTAGTGGACCAGATGCGTGACGTCCCGTTTTCCTGGGGGAGGCAGACCGTCAGCGCCGGCATCGCCTCGTTCGAAGCCGGAATGGGTTCGCACGAGTTGCTGCTCGGCGCTGCCGACCGCGCGCTGTTTCACGCGAAGGAGACCGGGCGTGATTCCCTTGCGGTCGCGCCAGACCGTGAGAAACGCACTCAGCTTGCACGCCAGGCCGCAGAAGCGGCGCATCGCCACGCGGCGGACGGCGCGAATGCATCGCGGCCCAGGCCACTGGCCTTCGTCGTGGATGACGACGCGGCTGCGCGAAGCGCCATCAAGGGCATGCTCGCCGAAAACGGATGGCGTGTGTGGGACTCGGCAAATCCCGTTGCCGTGGTGGAGCGATTCGCCGCGCTGCCGCCCGCCGACCGGCCGGCCGTCATCGTTACAGACGTCATCATGCCCGAAATGACAGGCATGCGCATGATCGAGCAGATCGTTCAGATCGATCCCGACGTGCGCGTGACATACATGTCGGGATATGTGCAAGGTACTGTCTCCTGGTCGGGACTCCCGGGCGCGTCCGTCGCCGTCCTCAGCAAGCCGTTCAAGTCGGCCGAGTTGGTCAGTGCGGTGGACGATGTCACGCGGCGCACGGGACCGACCCCCGCCGAGTAAGGCCCGCACGACGCGCCATGCTCGCGAGCACGCAGCGTCGCATCGACTGATGCTCACTCCCATTCGCTGATCCGCCACCTCACGCACGCCTGATGAACTCCTCTTCCCAGTCGCCGCAGCGACTCGACGACGCAGAAACCAGCGGTCTGCCCAGCGCCTACGGAATGCGCCAGTGGTCCGGCTGGATCCTCGGGCCGGGGGCCCTGTTCGCCACGCTGCTCCTGCCCGCCCCTGCGGGACTGAGCGAGCCCGGCTGGCACACGGCTGGGGCAGCGCTGCTGATGGCAATCTGGTGGATCACGGAGACCGTGCCGATCCCAGTGACGGCGCTCGTGCCGCTGGTGCTCTTTCCAGCGCTCGGCCTGGGCGACATCCGAGAGACCGCCGCTCCGTTCGCCAATCCGATCATCTATCTGTTCTTCGGTGGCTTCATCATTGCGCTCGCGATGCAGAAGTGGGGCCTCCATCGCCGTGTAGCCATCAACCTGATTGGCGTGATGGGGACGCGGCCTTCGCGGATCGTGGCCGGATTCCTGCTCTCGTCATCCCTCATCAGCATGTGGGTAAGCAACACCGCTACGGCACTGATGATGCTGCCGATTGCGATGTCGGTCGTGCATTTACTGCCGGATGGCGGCAGCCGAGCGCAACGACAGTTCGGTACTGCGTTGCTGCTGTCCGTGGCCTACGGGGCGACGACTGGCGGCATGGCGACGCTCATTGGCACACCACCGAACGCCCTCCTCGCCGCCTACGTCGAGAATACGTACGGCCTGACGCTGGGGTTCGGTCAGTGGATGTTGCTCGGGGTGCCGGTCATGCTGGTCACGCTGCCGGTAGTGTACCTGGTTCTGACACGCGTGGTGTTCCAGCTCGATGCGGGCGAGCTGCCCGGCATGCGCGAACTCATCAGCGAAGAGAAAGCGCAGCTTGGTCCGCTGAGTCGCGGCGAGCAGGTCGTGATGGCGGTGTTCGTGGCAACGGCGACCGGCTGGGTGTTTCAGCCGCTGATCGCGAAGACCCTGCCGCTGGTCACCGATACAACCATCGCGATGACCGGCGCGCTCCTTCTCTTCTTCATTCCGGTGAACTGGCGGCGCGGCGAGTTCACGATGGACTGGGAATCCACGCGAAACCTGCCCTGGGAAGTGTTACTGCTGTTCGGCGGTGGACTCAGTCTGGCAGCCAACATCGAGAAACACGGCCTCTCCGTGTACCTCGGAACGCTGACCGGCAACCTCGATGGCCTGCCGATGCTGGCCATTCTCTGCGTGGTGTGTTTCGGAATCCTGATGCTGACGGAACTCACGAGCAATACCGCCACTGCGGCCACCTTCCTGCCAATCACTGCGGCCATCGCCATCAGCCTCGGCCAGAATCCGTTGCTCTTCCTGATTCCGACCGCACTCGCCGCCAACTGCTCCTACATGATGCCCGTTGGCACGCCGCCCAATGCGATCGTGTTTGGCAGCGGGCGCGTGCCGTTGCCGCAGATGGCCAAGGCGGGCATGCTGCTCAACATCGCCCTGGTGCCCATCATCATCGGACTCGTGCTGTTGATTGCCCCGTGGGTCTTCGGCGTGCAGATCGGCCAGATGCCGGAGTGGGTCAAACGTTAACGATTCAGGTCTTGAACCCGAGGGCCCTGGCGACGGCTCGCTGGCGCGAGTCGAGGGTGAGAAAGGTCATCGCACCGGGTTCGGGCGCCAGATAGAGCGCCGTGGCGAGGTGAAAACAATCAGCGCCGCGCACGTAGCCGGCGTTGAGGACCTGCTCGATTTCCGCTCGGAGCGACCGGCGCGGGAATATCCATTGTATTCGCCCGACCAACTTTTGATCCGCCTCCACCGCTGATCTGCGCAGAGCCGATCGGACCTCGGCCTCCAGCAGCGGAGAGGACAGTACCGCGGCAAATGACCCGAGACGGCGATGCGCGGCCGGCGCAGTTGGCTCACCAAGCGCGACCGCCAGGATCACGGACGCATCAACGTACGCTGGGGCCACCTAGTCACGCTCGTCGAGAAACCGCTGGAACGCACCAGGAATGTGCTTCCCGATCTTCATCTTGGCTTTGGGATCCCGTGCCGGAACGATCTCGCCCGAAGCGATCAGCTCGATATAGCGTGCCTCATTCGGCGTCAGCGCTTTCGCAGTTGGCCCGGACACCGGGCGAATCTCGACCGCCGGCTCGCCGTGCACGGTCACGATCACTGAATCGCCCTCGCGCACCTGTCGCACGATGGCCGACAGGTGTGCCTTGGTCTCGTAGAGCGAGTAGGTTTTCTTCTTCATCCTGCGAATCTAGTCAGACTAGTCAGACTAGTCCACCCCCAGATGCTTGAGCGCCGCCGGCGGACACCCATTCCACGTCGGGCGCGCCACATTACCGATGTACCCGATGTCGCGCACACCCACGCGGCTGGAGAAGAACCCGCTCGCCGTGAAATCGCGCAGCCGGTTGAAATGGTTCACGCCGTCGCGCACCGCTGGAGCTGCCTTCGCGGGCCAGGCGACCTGATCGAGCATCGCGCGGCGTTCGGCATCGGTGCATTTCACGAAGGACTTCTGGTAACTGTTGTAGGCAAAGCCGTCGAACCAGCGTAGCGCGTCGCGCACCCAGGCATAGCTCGGGTATTCGCTGCAGAAGAAGTCCATGTATTGCGGCACGCCGGCGTCGGTTGCGCTTCCGGATTTCGCATCGCGCGGGATGATCAGATCGACCATCACCCTGATCTGCGCCCACTCATCGGGCTGGAACCACTTGGGCTTGTAGACGGCGCCCTGCGCAGCACCCTGGAGCGCGGCTTCCACATAGAGCGCGGCGTTCTCCGCTTCGGCGGGAGTGATGGGCAGCATCGCCGCTGCGGCCGCCGTCGCCCCCAGCGTAATGGCCTCACGTCTGGTGAATCCGTCCACCGTCAACCGTTCACCGTCAGCCGTCAACTCGTTGTGGTCGTTCTTCATAGTTCTCTCGCATTCATCTTGCGGGTGATCGCATCAGCCGTCTTCCACGCCAGCGCCATGATCGTCCAGGTGGGATTCTTGTCCGCCTGTCCTACGAAGGGTGCACCATCTGCCACGAAGAGATTCTTGCACTCGTGCGCCTGGCAGTCCGCGTTGAGCACGGACGAACCCGGATCGTTCCCCATACGCGCCCCGCCGGCCTCGTGGATGATGGAGCCGCCATTGGAGATACCGTAGCCGCGCTCCTTCGTCGGCATCGGACTGAAGACCTGGCCGCCCATCTCCGCGATGATGGCGCGAAATGTCTCCTGCATGTGCTTCACCTGATTGTGCTCGTGGTCGGTCCACGCCCAGTTCAGGCGCAGCACAGGAATCCCGTAGCGGTCCTTCACCACCGGGTCGATCTCGCAATACGATTTGTCGTTCGGGATCATCTCGCCGCGCCCATCGAAGCCGATCGTCGTGCCGAAGTAGCGGCGGTAGTCATTCTTGAGCGTTGCGCCGTACCCGCCGCCCGGCGGATACCGATGCATGCCACCAAAGAATCCGTGGCCGGGCACGCCCATCCCGCCCCACACTTCAATGTGGTAGCCGCGCGGGAAGTCGAGCTTCTTGTTATCGAGCCACCACGGCATGTAGACGTGCAACCCTCCGACGCCGTCGCAGTTGTGCCGCGGTTGATCCACCATGCGCGGGATGAAGCCTGAGACGCCGGCACCGGTGGTATCGGTGATGTACCTGCCCAGCGTACCGCTGGAGTTGGCGAGCCCGTTAGGATGCTTGCTCGACTTGGAGTTCAGCATGATGCGCACGCTTTCCAGCGCGCTCGCCGCGAGCACGACGACCTTTGCACGCACGTGCGCGTCCACACCGTTCACCTTGTCGATGTAACTCACGCCCGTGGCGCGACCGTCGTCGCCGAGGGTGACTTCACGCGCCATCGCGTTCGTGATGATCGTGAGCTTCCCGGTCTTCTGCGCCGGGAAGAGCAGCACATTCGGCGATGTAAAGTTCGAGTTCGCGCTGCAGCCACGGTTACACTGCCCGCAATAGTGGCAGGCCATCCGGCCGTGGATGGGCTTAGTGAGAATCGAAAGTCGCGATGGGATGCAAGTGATGTTCAAACGGTCGCTGGCCTTCTTGACCATCACCTCGCGACAACGCGGCGCGGGCGCCGGCTGAAAGTTGCCGTCGGGATGGTTCCGCAGCCCTTCGTTGGATCCGAAGATGCCTATCAGGTCGTCGACCTTGTCGTACCAGGGCTTGATTTCGTCGTAGGAGATGGGCCAGTCATCACCCAGGCCGTCAATCGACTTGCCACGAAAGTCGTCGGGGCCAAAGCGGAGCGAGATGCGGCCCCAATGGTTTGTGCGTCCGCCAAGCATTCGCGCGCGCCACCAGTCGAACCGCGTGCCCTCGGCACGGGTGAACGGCTCGCCGTCGATGTCCCACCCGCCGATGCAGGCGTCATACTCGCCAAACGGGCGCTCGCGGGTACTCGCACCGCGGCGGGGCGTCTGCCATGGCCAGGTGAGCATCTGCGAGTCGCGGGTGTTGTCCCACCACCCGCCGGCCTCGAGCATCACGACGCTGGCGCCTGCCTTGGTGAGCGCGTGCGCGGCAATGCCGCCGCCGGCTCCGGAGCCGACGATGCACACGTCGTACTCGATTCGTTTGGGCTGGGTCTGCATAGCCCCGAAAATGCTGCGCGCGCTTCGGGTTCGCTACTGAACCGGGGTTTTACTGCGTGGACGCGGAAGTGTGCGGATGAAACCGCTGAACACCGCGGATACGACAACTGCAACGACAACTGATGGAGGAACCGCAACTAAACCGCTCGCATAGCGCCGTTACCCCCAGCAGTATCCGCGTGGATCCGGAGTTATCCGCGAGAATCCGCGTCCCCGCCGTAGAACTCACGTCGCCGCCAGCATGCGCGGTTCAGCGCGCGCTATAGCGATTGTCAACCGCCAGAGCTATGATAGGCCCTCCTCCAACACTGCCAGGGCAAATGCCCATCGGATTCCGCCTGAAGCGCCTCACCGCCGCGGTTGCCGGAGGTGTATGCTGGCTCTCAGTCGCCGGATGTCCCACCGCGTCGGACGTCACCGGTTCGACGAACTCGCCAACAACCGCGCTTACGCCCGCCCGCAGCCTTGTTGGGACATGGAGGACGGCGATCGCGTTTCCGGTCACGATCCAGACCGACGCGTGCGGCAGCCGGCAGGACGTTGGACGCGCCAACTGGATGGTGACCTGGAATGTCCGCGACGTGGCCGGTTTCACGAATGTGATCGACGTGGACATGAGCGTCAGCTACTCAGGCCTGACCACGGTCGGGTCGTGCGGGTTGGCTGGTTGGGTGCCGTTTCCTCCGCAGACCATTCGCCTCTGCGTGAGTTCCTCCCAGATCACCGGCTGCACCGGCACGAACTACAAGAACGGTCAGGCGTTCGGCCCATTCACCTCGAACCTGATGTCGCTGACCTGGACGCACTGGGAATGCATCATCGTTTGCTACGGCGAGGTCTCGGCAACGAACGAGATGAAGCTCGTCAAGAGCTAACGCGGAGTGGGGGGGGCACTGCACTTGCGCCGCTCGCGTAGCGCCGTTACCCCCAGCAGTATCCGCGTGGATCCGGAGTTATCCGCGAGAATCCGCGTCCCCGCCGTAATACCTACTCGAGCACTGAGTCCAGTCGCTCGTGCAAGGTCTTGAGCACTTTGATCCGCGCGTAGTACTTGTCGTTGGCCTCGACCAGCGTCCAGGGTGCGCGACTCGTTGACGTATGCGTGACCATATCGCAGACGGCGTCCGAATACGCATCCCATTTCTTGCGGTTCCGCCAGTCTTCGTCCGTGATCTTGAAACTCTTGAAAGAGACCGCCGCCCGCTCCTTGAATCGCTTGAGTTGCTCCGCCTTGGAAATCGCGAGCCAGAACTTGACGACCACGATGCCGTGGCCCGTCATCTCCTCCTCGAAGTCGTTGATTTCGCTGTAGGCGCGCTGCCAGTCCCACGTTGAGCAGAATCCTTCGACGCGCTCTACCAGCACCCGGCCGTACCACGAGCGATCGAAGACCGCGATATGGCCATGGCGCGGCAGCTGCCGCCAGAATCGCCAGAGGTACGGATGAGACTTTTCCTCATCAGTCGGCGCGGCGACGGGTATGACCCGCACCGTGCGCGCATCGACCGCGCCGGTGAGGCGCCGAATCGCGCCGCCCTTGCCCGCGGCGTCATTGCCTTCAAACACCACAACGACCGAATGGTCGCGAAAGCGCTTGTGGCGGGTAAGCAGGGCGAGTCGGCCCTGCCACTTCTCCAGCTCGGACTCGTACTTGGCCTTTGGGAGCTTTTTGGTGAGGTCGAGTTCTGAGAGCACAGTGCGCCGTGAGTCCACGTCAGGCCCAGGATCGGGCGTAGCCGGCGCGGCCGTGGTGCCGACACCACGTTCGGCTCGACTCTTGAGTGCATCGAGCAGTTCCTGGGGCACCGCGAGCTCACGGTAGCGACGGTCGGTGCCCTCCACGATGATCCAGGGCGCGTGCGCATGGGAGGTCTCGCTGAGTACGTGCGAGGACACTTCGACGAATCGGTCGTAGCGTTGGAAGAAGTCCTCATCCTTCTGCGTGACACGCCAAGCCGTCAGCGGATCGTTCTTGAGTTCTTTGAGGCGTTTCCGCTGCGCCTTCTTGGAAAGATGAAACCAGAACTTCAGGATCAGCGCGCCTTCATCGGCGAGCATGCGCTCAAACCGGTTGATCTCGCCCACGCGCCGCTCGAGCCGTGACCAGTGCGGCTTTTTCAGGTCCATCACCGAGTTCACAATGGGCCAGGTATACCAGGACCCGAAGAAGATCCCGATCTTTCCCTTGGGCGGCAGCGCGCGCCAGAATCGCCAGAATCGTGGACGCTCGCGTTCCTCGTCGGATGCTTCGCCAATCCCGTTCACCTCGACGTGACGCGGATCCATCCACGAGGTGAGCGCGTTCACCGTCTCGCCACGGCCGCCGCCTTCCACGCCACCGATCAGGATGATCACGGGATACTTCCGGGACTCCTTGAGCGCGTACTGCGCCTCGAGCAGCGCATCGCGCAGGACGGCGCTCTTCCTGGCGTATTCGGCTTTGCTGACGCTGTGGCCCAGCTCGGCATCTTCAAACATCGGCGCTCCGGCTTCTACTGCGAGGACGCGGATTTTCGCGGATTCAAACGGCAACACCGCGGATACTACAACTACGACAGCAACTGATGGGTAACTACAACGACAACTACAGCTACAACTACCACGTAGTGCAGTTACCCCCGGCTGGATCCGCGTTCATCCGTAGTGCTCCGCGTTCATCCGCGTCCCCGCCGTCGAACCCGCGCCCGCGTCGCAACACTCAGAGATTGCGCCGCTTCAACTCCTCGACCGCGAAGTCCGCCGCACGTGCCGTAAGCGCCATGTAGGTGATCGAAGGATTCTGGCATGCGCTCGATGTCATGCAGGCACCGTCGGTCACAAAGAGATTCAACGCGTCCCAGGCCTGATTCCAGCCGTTCAACACGGACGTCTTCGGGTCACGTCCCATGCGGGCGGTGCCCATTTCGTGAATGCAGAGACCCATCGGCGTCGGGGTGTCATTCGTCGTGATGTCCCTGGCGCCCGCCGCTTCCAGCATCTCGGCTGCCGAGATCGACGCGTCCTTCACGAGCTTGATGTCGTTCTCGCCCCACTTGCAGTCGATCTTGGCAGCCGCGATGCCCCATTTGTCCTTCGTGCTTTCGTCCAGTGTGACGCGGTTGTCGCGGTTTGGGAGGCACTCCCCCCAGCCGCCAACCGAGAAGCCCCAGGGTCCCCATTCGCGCAACGCCAGCTTGTAATCGGCGCCAAAGCCCGGCGTGTCGTCTGCGTTTACGCGCCCGCGGGATCCCCCGCCCTGCATGCCGTAGCCCCGCAGAAAGTCCTTCTGCTTCGTCGTTTCGTTCACGTTACGGAAGCGCGGGATATAGATGCCGTTCGGCCGCCGCCCGTAGGACACCTTGTCGGTCCAACTGTCGAACGTGCCGCCCGCCCGGCCACCCATCGTGTGGTCCATGAGGTTGCGGCCGAGTTCGCCTGAGGAGTTGGCGAGGCCATCGGGAAACTCTGCCGACTTTGAGTTGAGCAGGATGCGCGCCGACTCGATGGTGGACGCACAGAGAAACACGACGCGCGCGAAGTACTCACGCGTCTGCATCGAGTTGGCGTCGATGATCCGCACGCCCGTTGCGCGACGTGTATTCGCGTCGAAGATCACGGATTCGACGACGCTGTGCGGGCGGAGCGTGAGTCGGCCCGTCTTTCGGGCGGCAGGCAGCGTGGCATTCACCGACGAGAAGTACGAGCGCGTGATGCAACCGCGCTCGCAGGGTCCACAGTAGTGGCAGGCCGCACGTCCGTTGAGCGCCTCGGTGAGCACCGCCGCGCGTCCGATGGTAAGGATGCGCCCGTCGTTGAACTTCGATCGTAGCGTGTCGCGCATGTGCTCTTCGGCGCAGGTCAGCCCCATCGGCCTCTGGAACTCGCCGTCTGGCAGCTGCGCCAGGCCCTCTTTCTGCCCCGTCACGCCGACGAAGCGTTCCACATACGAGTACCAGGGCGCGAGATCGGCATACCGAATCGGCCAGTCCACGCCGTGGCCGTCTTTGAGGTTCGCCTCAAAGTCGAGGTCGCTCCAGCGGTAGACCTGCCGGCCCCACATGATCGAGCGCCCGCCCACCTGACGCCCGCGAATCCACTTGAAGTCGGTGCTGCCAGCCTGCGTGTACGGATTCTCGTTGTCATTCACGAAGAACCGCGCGCCCATCTCGTCGCAGGCGTAGCAGTCGCGCTGAATTGGCTGGTCCGCAGCGAGCTTCTTTCGGTCACCGCGCCCGCGAAAGTGCATCTCCCAGGGTGCGACGTGTTCCACGTAATCCTTCTCGGGCACGATGTCGCGGCCCGCTTCCAGCACCAGCGTGCGCAGGCCCTTCTCGCAGAGTTCCTTCGCTGCCCATCCGCCGGCGATGCCTGACCCGACCACGATCGCGTCGAAGCGATTCGATTGCGCCTGAGGCATCAGAGCTCCGCGACCGGCATGCAGGGCGTGTAGATGCCCGGAATGATCGACGCCTTTCGTTCCCTGGTGTAGCCGGCCTGGCTCGAGTAGTAGCCGCTCACCGTAAACGACCGGAACTGATGGAAGAAGAGCTGACGGTGGTCGGGAGGAGCCGGCGTACCCGAATCGCTCCGCCATGCCCGCCGCAATGTTCGCGCTGCGGTGAGCTCCGCGTCCCACTTGAACATCAACGCCATACGCTGAGGCGCCGTCGCTGCCACAAAAGTCGAGCCGTACGCGTTTTGCGCTGCCGCGTCCACGGTGGCAAGTCCGTCCAGCCACGCGGCCTTCTCGGTCTCCGACGACCATTCCGTGAGGATGATGTCCGCGAACTCGTCAATCTCGGCGGCCTTCGCCCCGGGCGTGTCGGTCGTGGGGATGATCATCTCCGCCATCTCGACGATCGTCGCGCGCTGGTGGGCAGAAAGCGTCTGGAATCGATACGCACTCCCGCGACCGGCCGCCGTGCCGTGCCCGCCGTGCTCGCGCAGCCCCGCCAGCAGTTCGTCTGCGTCCCACGACACAAAACTCGCGGCTGCAGTGGCCGATGCCAATCGCCGTAGCGCCTCACGCCGGTCAACCACGCGCAGTTCCCCCAGGTTATTGCAGTTTCGGTTTCCGCGTGAATCGGTTGTCATCCGCGCCATCCGCGGTCACGCAGTAAAACCGACCGTTACCCGACATTGCAGATCGAGTACGCATCCGCCAGCGAAAGCCATGGATCACGCTTGGGAATGAACTCGTGGGCCACGTACCCCGTGAATCCCGTGGCGACAATCGCCTGCATCACCGCCGGCCAGTTCACTTCCTGTTCGTTGTCCAGCTCGTGCCGCCCCGGAACGCCGGCGGTGTGATAGTGGCCGATGTAGTCCTTGTACTGCGTAATCGTGCGGATCACGTCGCCTTCCATGATCTGCATGTGATAGATGTCGTACAGCAGCTTGATCCGGGGTGACCCCACGGCCTTCATCACTTCAACGCCAAAGGGCGTGCGGTCGCCGTGATAGTCCTTGTGATCAACTTTGCTGTTCAGCAGCTCCACGCAGACGTTCACCCCGGTGGCCTCGGCGATCGGCGCTACCTGCTTGAGGCCGTCCACCGCAGCGGCAATTGCCTCCGCGTCGGACCGGCCGGCACGGTTGCCGAACATTGCGATGAGGTTCGGCACGCCCTTGGCCTTCGCAACCGGCAGCGCTGCCTCCAGCTCCTTGATGAGCATCGGGTGGCTCGCGCGGTTCGTGAATCCGTTCGTCAGGAAGTCACGCCGCTCGGCGGCATAGCCCATCGTGCAGGTGAGCCCGGCGTCCTTCACAAAGTCCCAGTCGTCCTGTTGCAACAGATCCACGCCCAGGAGGCCGATATGCGCGGCGCGCTGGCAGAGTTCGGCCAGCGAAAAACGGCTGTAGCACCACCGCGAAACCGACTGCTTGATTCGCGCGCGCCGCAGCGGTGGCGACACCGCCAGTGCCTCCGCCGGGCCTGCCATCTGAGTGAGGGCCGATACGCCCACGGCCGCGCCCACGGCTGCGCCGCCTGCCCGCTTGATCCAGTCACGCCGGTTTGTCGGATCCATCATCAGAATTCCAGGTTAGCGAGATAGTTGTAGCTGGCGGTCACCGAGGCGAATGGGTCCGCGCCCGGGTTGTCGTGTTCCACATAGTAGTGTTGAATCCCCGCCAGGCGGCGCTGCTTGAACATGGCCGCCCAGTTCACCGCGCCGGCGCCCACGTCGCGCTGCTGCATTTCCTCCTTGGTGCCCACGGCGCCTCGGCTTAACAGCGGAACGGGCGTACCGTCCTTCACATGCACCGACGTGAATCGCCCCGGGTGTTTGGTGAAGTACGCCAGCGGATCGCCGCCCGCCTTGATCATCCAATAGAGATCCATCTGAAACTCAACGATCGCCGGGTCGGTCTCACCGAGCAGGATGTCGTAGGGGCGTGTGCCATCCGCCAGCGGCGTGGGCTCAACGGCGTGATTGTGAAAGGCGAATTTGAGTCCGGCGTCGCGTGCCTGCTTGCCAAGTGCGTTGAAACGCGCGGCCATCCCCTTCCACGAATCGGCAGTCGTGAGTTGCCGCGTGTTCAACGACGGAACGATGAGCCAACGGTGGCCGATCACCTTTGCACTTGCAGCGAACCCGGCAAAGTCACGTTCGAGTACTTCGATGGCGACGTGCACCGACGGCGAAGCAAGCCCATGCTGATCCAGCAGGGCCCGCACGCGCTCGGGGGGCAGTTGATAGTAGCCGGCGAATTCGACTTCCTTGTACCCGATCTGCGCGATGCGCGCCACTGTCGCCGCGACATCCTTCTGCATCTCGGCACGCACCGTGTAGAGTTGTACGCCGATGCGGCCCAACTTCTCGCGCCGCGCGGGCATCGCGAAGAGATGGCGGCCGCCTGCTGCCAGTGCACCGAGTCCGATGGCCGTGCCCTGCACGAACGCTCGCCGGGTCGTCATGGCATTCTCCTGTGGGACGGTCAGGTTCAGGGTCGCCTTGTGGCGACTGGACCAAAGTCTATGTCCACGACCGTTCGCGCGTCTTTCAGCGGTCCCAACGTAACTGGCGCCGTGCGCTCGGCTCCGAACGCCGCGTTGAGCGTCAACGCCGTTCCCCGGGGGACGCACGGGATCGCAAAAGCTCCCCGGGCGTTCGCGACGGTCGTGATCGCCAGGGGTGTACCCGTTGGCGACGTCCAGGTAAGGGTCACGGTGGCGCCCGCTGCAGCAGCGCCACGGTTCGCGGCGCTGCCCATCACCGTCACCCCTACGGGTACGCCGGCACCGCAGGCGGTCGGAAAGGCAGGAAACGTCGCGGGCGAGTCGTCGCGCGAGCGGGTGACAGGGTCGGTGGACAGGAGGACAGATTCACCTCGCTTCACTTCCGTGACCTCGCCGCCCGTCACCCCGATTGACGCCATCACCGCGTAGTCGCGACGCCCGCCACCGGGCACGGCCCCACCGCCCACCGACCGCGCAACCATCCGTGGCGTGCGAATCGCCCATCGCGCCACGATCCAGTGGCCCGTGCTCAAGCGCGCGTACTCGACGTAGCCTCCGATCAGCGCATCGGTGGATTCCGCCGGCAGGCTCGTGTAGCGGAACTCCAGCAAGCGCAGTTCCGACGTCGCGCGGTCGAGCCAGAGTGTTCCGGCGATGTCGCGCATGGCACTTCGCGCAGGAACCGGCGTAAAGGCGATACCCACCCACTGCGGCCGATCACGGCTCGGCGGTTCCACCGTGAAGCAATGCGTGGCGGCAAATCGATCCGAGAGCAGCGCAGCGCCGTCGGGCGCGCGATAGACCCAGTCGCCCGTGGCTTCCTGCAACACATAGCCGCCGCGCGCGAGTGAGTCGGCGCTGACGCTGACGAAGGGCTTCTCCGTCGCGCCTCGCCGACGGAGGACGCTCTGTTCCTGCGCACGTGAACCACGCCGGTCCATCAGGAATTGAAACACCTGCCGTTCCACATCAATCGAGCGAGCGCCCTCGCTCAACTCGGCAGCGGTGAGCGCCGTGCGCGCTGACTCCCAGAGTTGGGCCACGACCTTGCCGGCATCATCGGTCGAACCGCAGACGTTCTCGCTTCGGACCGTGACGGCAGAGAGCATCAACGCTTCACCGGCCAGCACGGCGCGCAGGCCACTGACGCCTTCGCGTGGCACGGTGAGTTCGGCGAGCGTCGTCGGTCGGTAACCAATCCGCAGCAGGCGCAAGGTGTACCGCCCAGCACCCGGGACACTAAGGTCAAAAGTGCCATCATCTGCCGAGAGCGCGCGTGCGACTACGGAGCCCTGTGCATCCGACGCAGCGACGACAATGCCCGCGGCACGGGTGGTGGAATCCGCCTGCACGACGGTGCCGCGCACGATCTGCGCGCCGGCCGTCGCCGCAGTGGCGGCCAGTGTGCACGCTACCGATGCGGCGGTGCGACGCAGTCTACCAACTACTGTGAACCGTCTACCGTCCACTGTGTACTCGCTGTTGTAGTTCCGCTCGGTGACTCGGGCTACGGCGCAATGACAGCCTTAATTACGTCCCGGCGCTCGACTGCGGCCAGCGCCTCACCTGCGCGCTCCAGCCCGTAACGCTCTGACACCGCCCCCGCCCAGGGTAACGACTTTCCTTGTTCGCCGAGCACGGCGACCGCCCGGTAGAAGTGCGAGAAGTCGCAGCCCCAGCAGCCGCGGATCTCCACGTGTTTGCGATTGACCTGCGAGTGCGGATTGACGGACACATCACCACTATCAGTGTACTGCCCCGCGATCACCACCCGGCCCCCGTCACGAACGAGGTCCAGCGCCTGCGGCAACGCGCGCGGATCGCCGGCAGCTTCGATCACCACATCGACGCCGCGCCCGTTCGTGAGCGCGCGCACCTGCGCCGCCCGCTCCTGGTGCGGAACGTCGAGGGGAATGCCGTGCGTGGCCCCCATCGTCGCGACGAAATCGAGCCGGCTCTGAGGCGCGCCGATCACGATCACCGGATGCGCCCCGGCGAGTCGCGCGAGTGCGGCAGCGGCGATGCCCACCGGACCGGCACCGAGCACAGCCACAGACCTTCCCAACTTCACTTCGCCCCGCTCAACGGCATGAATACTGGTGACCAGTCCGCATCCCCCGGCGATGAACAGCGCCGGGTCCACATTCTTCGGAAATCGCAGGAGTTTCACCCCGGGCTTCATCCAGATGTGGTCGGCCCAGCCACCGAGCGGACCGTCAGCCACACCGTACGTGATGCCGTACACTTTCCGCTTCGAGCAGCGCGTGGTCTGCTTGGTGACGAGACATTCGTAGCACCTGCCGCAGGTTTCGTGCACGTCGAGGAAGGTGACCATGTCCCCTTCCGTGAACGGAACGCCGTGCACATCGCGCAACTCGCCGCGCATCGCCGCGATCTCGCCGACTGAGACATGCCCCGGAATGATCGGATACGGCACGCCAGCGAGCTTGCCGTGATGCAGGTGTACGTCAGTGCCGCACACTTCCGAGAACCGCGTCCTGAGCATGGCACTGCCTGCCTCCAGCGCGGGCCAGGGAATCTCGCGCAGCTCGATTGGGGCACGTGGCGCGGTCATCACAGCCGCGCGGACTTTGTCGGTCATTCGAGTGTCGGTGGGGGCGATGTGAAACGCGGCGCCGGAGAGATACGCATCCGGCGCCGCGACTGCTGCTTCTTTCCAGCTACGAGCGGAGGACTAGCGACTCCACGGCGGCTTCACGCCGTTGACGCGGGCATACGCGATCAGCTGTCCGAGGTGCTCACCGGCATGCTCGGCCGTCATCAGCAGCACGCCGCGCTTGGTCGTCTTCATCCCGAAAATCGTGACCTCTTCGTCGGCCGCTGTTTCGGGCATGGCCTTGACCGCATCATTCAACGCCGCGAAAGCGACTTTCAGGTCTGCGAGCACCTGCGCCTTGTTGGCTGGGCACTCATCGCCCTTGGCCCCGCCCAGCGCTGCGGGCTTCTTGAGTCCGAGCGGCCCGCCAAAGAGATACTTGTCGACCGCCATGTGCACGAGGACCTCGCAGGTGGAGCGGGCACCCGCCGGCTTCCAATCCCACTTCGCCTCGGTCATGGCGCCAGCCAACTGCACAACCTTGTCCTCTACCTGCCCGATGGTGCCGAGAAATTCCGCGCGGAATCCCTTGGTGGGGGCCTGCGCCGCGGCGGAGGTCGCACCGACAATCAAAAGCCCTGCGGCAAGCACATTCAACGAACGCATCTCAACTCCGTGGAGAAGGGGGGAAGTAATGAAAGATCGTCAAGCGGTCACCGGGGCCGGCGCCGCTCCTTGAGCCAGATCACAAAGAGCCCGCAGTCGGCATCCTGCACGCCGGCTCCCCGTAGTTCGAGCGGCATACTGGACGGACCGTTGTAGTACTCCAGCGCGGCAATATCCCCTGGCCGGATCGCCTTCAGGTCATAGGTCTGGGGGACTCGCGTCTCGTTGATGGCAAGCGAAATGACGCACAGCTCGTTGGGCACGCTGCTCGTGATGCTCATCCGCGTGCCCCGGTTGCCGACGATCGCCGACTCGCCGTTGCCAATGTCCCGGATGTCGCCACCGCTGACGCGAGCAAGCAGAAGGGGCGTGTGCGGCGGATCGATCTTGGCAATGTCGGCCGC
>Ga0207952_1000850_pt1 | contig 17671 bp, 16 predicted proteins | sample SubbioR12Aug_8Ca_FD_184831 | JGI IMG/M metagenome (GOLD analysis project Ga0207952, IMG submission 184831) | Serpentinite rock and fluid subsurface biosphere microbial communities from McLaughlin Reserve, California, USA - CR12Aug_8Ca (SPAdes) | ecosystem: Environmental > Terrestrial > Deep...
CCGCCGATCTCGATCCAGCATTTCTCCGGCTCGGTCGGCACGATCAGCGGATAGTGGAAGCGCACGACGCCGGCGGCCGAGCCGCGATGGGGTTCGATCTCGGCGAAGCCGTGCAGGATGCTGAAGAGGGCGGTGTGGACGCCGGGAATCTTGTTGATCGCCGCCATCGTGTCGGGCACTGCGGCGGCGTTTTCCCTGACCTCATGGCCCCACAGCTTGAGCAGGAACGTGCGCCAGGCGCGGCCGGGCACGTAGAGGTCGCGCGGATGGACCTCGTGCAGGGCCGGGATTTCCTCGTGGTGGCTCAGCAGATAGTTGAGATCGGCCTTGATCTTGTCGTGGCTCTTCTTGAGTTCGCCCAGGATTGGGAACGACCGCATCGCGTCCTCGCCGGACAGCGGCAGCTTGGGCATGCGGCGCACGATCATGTCCGAAAGCTTGAGATTGAAGTTCTCAAGCGGTTCCTGCGGCAGCCAGATGTGCTTGGTCAGATAGAAGCGACCCTTTTGACCGACGCCTTGCGCAGACTCGTTAACCATGATGGACATCCTGAGGAGATGGAATCCGGTACAAGCTCATACTCCCGATTTGCCCTGTCGAGATGCGGCAATTGACGCGGCGGCCGCGACCGAGGGTCTCAATTTCCTACGTCAAGCCTCGGAAAACATGTAACAATTCTAAACCTACGTTACTATGGCGCCAAGATGTTCCGTTTCGCCGATGTTCCCCTGTCGCTGACGGGGATGACCCGGATCGCCGGCCGGCGCGTGTTCCTGCGCGCCCCGAGCATGGACGACTGGGCGGAATGGGCCGAATTACGGGCCCGCAGCCGGGCTTTTCTCACCCCGTGGGAACCGACCTGGCCCGAGGACTCGCTGGGCCGCGACCATTTCCGCCGCCGGCTGCGCCAGCAGGTCCGCGAATGGCGGGCCGGCGAGGCCTATGGGCTGTTTGTCTTCACCAACGACACCCGCCGGCTGGCCGGCGGCATAAACCTCAGCAACGTCCGGCGGGGCGTCGCCCAGGCCGCCGCGGTCGGCTACTGGATGGGCCAGCCCTATGCTGGCCAGGGGCTGATGACGGATGCGCTCCGCGCCGTCCTGCCATTCGTTTTCGACGAACTTCGGCTGCACCGCCTCGAGGCGGCCTGCCTGCCGCACAACGAGCCTTCCAAGGGGGTGCTGGCCAAGGTCGGCTTCCATGAGGAGGGCCTGGCGCGCCAGTATCTGCGCATCAACGGCCAGTGGGCGGACCACCTGCTGTTCGCCCTGCTGCGCGCCGACTACGATCAGCTCCTGAGGACGACCCGTTAACGGGTGGGAGGCCCCATGCGCAACCTGACACCGACCACGATCACCCAGGCCTTCGCCGACTACGCGCGCAACGCGCCCTCGGCCCGCACGCGCGACCTGATGGTCTCGCTCGCCACGCACCTCCACAGCTTCGTGCGCGACAACAAGGTCACCCAGGATGAGTGGATGGCGGCCATCGACGTGGTGACCCGCGCCGCAAAATTCACCGACGACAAGCGCAACGAGTTCATCCTGCTCTCCGACCTGCTGGGCGTCTCCTCGCTGGTCGACATGGTGAATGCCGCCGGCTCCGGCACGACGTCGTCGTTGCTGGGCCCGTTCCTCATCGAAGGCGCGCCTGAGTTGGCCAACGGCGGCGATATGTGGCGTGGCCAGGAAGGCGAGCCGCTGGTGGTGAGCGGCAATATCGTCGACCAGAAGGGCGAGCCCGCCAAAGGCACAGTGCTGGCGCTCTGGCAGAATGCCGGCAACGGGCTCTATGCCCAGCAGGACGCCAAACAGGCGCCGACCAACTATCACGCGCGGCTCAAGGTCGCCGACGACGGCAGCTTCGCTTTCTCGACCGTGCGGCCGGTCGCCTACCAGGTGCCCTACGACGGCCCGGCCGGAGACATGCTGCGTGCGCTCGGCCGCGACGCGTGGCGGCCGGCCCACCTGCACATGATGGTCCATGCGCCGGGCCACAAGCCGCTGATCACCATGTTCTTCCCCGATGACGACAAGCACCTCGACAGCGACGCCGTGTTCGGCGTGCGCGTGCCGCTCGTGCTGCCGTTTGCCAAGGTAACGGATCGCGCGAAGCTGCCGGCCAACCTCGCGGCGCGCGAGACGCTGCCGCTGCCGGTGTGGACAGCGAGGCTCGACCTCGCCCTTCCCGCGGGCTGATGCATCTCGTCGCCGTCCGCGGCGTCTCCAAGGTTTTTGCCAACGGTATCCAGGCGCTGGATAGCGCTTCGCTCGACATCGGGCAGGGCGAGTTCCTGAGCGTGTTGGGACCGTCGGGCTGCGGCAAGTCCACCTTGCTCCGTCTCATCGCCGGGCTCACGCCGCCCAGCGCCGGCACGATTGAATGGCCGAAAGGCAAGCCCGATCTCGGCTTCGTCTTCCAGGAACCCACGCTGATGCCGTGGGCGACCGCACTGGCCAATGTCGAGCTGCCGCTGAAACTTCGCGGCGTGGCGCGGCACGAGCGCGAGGCGCGGGCGGCCGAAGCGCTCGGTCACGTCGGTCTTGCCGGCTTCGAACGCAGTCATCCGCGCGAACTCTCGGGCGGGATGAAGATGCGGGTGTCGATCGCGCGCGCCCTGGTCACCGGGCCCAAGCTCCTGCTGATGGACGAGCCCTTTGCCGCCCTCGACGAGATCACGCGCCGCCGTCTCAACACCGACCTGCTGGAACTGTGGCAGCGCACGCGTTTCACCGCGGTGTTCGTGACGCACTCGGTGTTCGAATCGGTGTTCCTGTCGCAGCGCATTGCCGTGATGAGCGCCCGGCCGGGCCGCGTGCTGTCGGAACTCGCCATTCCGGCGCCCTATCCGCGCACCGAAGCCTTCGGCACTTCGGCCGACTACGCAGCACTCTGCCGCCTGGCCTCGGGCCGGCTCGCCGAGGCAATGGCGACGGAGGGGGCGGCGGCATGAGCGCGCGCATCGTGGCGCCGGTCGTCATGGGGCTCCTGATGCTCGCCGTATGGGAGGCCGTCGTGCGGGTGGCCGAAATCCCGCCTTACGTCCTGCCCAGTCCGCTCGTGGTCGCGCGAACATTGGTAGACGACTGGGGCATGCTCGCCCCGGCGCTGTGGGTGACGCTCAAGATCACCCTGGAGGCGCTCGCCGCCGCCGTCATCGTCGGCGTCCTGCTGGCAGTGCTGTTCTCGCTGTCGCGCTGGGTCGAGCTGTCGTTCTTTCCCTACGCCATCATCCTGCAGGTGACGCCGATCGTGGCGATCGCACCGCTGATCATCGCCTGGGCCAACGACGTCGATCTCTCGCTGCTGATCTGCGCCTGGCTGGTGGCGTTCTTTCCGATCCTGTCCAACACCATCCTCGGCCTGCGCTCGGTCGACCACAATCTGCTCGCCCTGTTCGAGCTCTACGGCGCCGGGCGTTGGCGGACGCTCATTCATCTCAGGCTGCCGGCGGCGCTGCCCTACTTCCTGGGTGGGCTGCGCATTTCCGGCGGCCTGGCGCTGATCGGCGCCGTGGTGGCGGAGTTCGTGGCCGGCACCGGCGGCAACGCCTCAGGGCTCGCCTACCGCATCCTCGAAGCGGGCTACCAGCTCAGGATCCCGCGCATGTTCGCGGCCCTGGTGCTGATCTCGGCGGCCGGCATTGCGATCTATCTGCTGCTGTCCTTGCTGTCGCACCTGCTGCTGCGCCGCTGGCACGAAAGCGCGATCGGCGAAGATCTCTAGGGCTTGGTGGCCTTGTCGAAGGCGAGGCCGAAGCCCAGCAGCGGCACGTCGATCGCGATCGGGCGCTTGTTGCCGTCGAACACGGTGACCTTGAGTAGCGTTCCCGCGCGCATCGACGCCAGCAGCGGGTCCTTCAGCGGAATGGCGAGCAGGCAGCCGGCGGGGGTGCAGGTCTGCACCTGGTGGCGCTCCTCCTTGCCGGCGTCGACCTTGAGCTGGATCGGCTCGGCGAGGTTGATGCCGAGCGGAAGCTGCAGGCCGAGCACCGGCGCCTTGTCGGCGCCCAGCCGCGCGGCAAGCTGGATGACGAGTTGCTTGTTCTCCTGGGCGACCAGCTGCTGGACGGCGCGGCACTCCAGCGTCTTGCCGTCGCCGCTGCATTCGACCCGCCAGGCGGCGGGCGGGGCGTCCTGCGCCACGGCCGCCGCCGGGAGACCGAGTGAGAGGGCCGACGCTGCGATCAGGAGGGCGAGCGTGCGACGCAGAGCGCCGTGGTTGGCTGACGTCATTCGTGAAGGTCCCCTCGATGGTGGCCGGCAGTAGTGGCCGACAGTCCGGCCGGTGCATGAATCCGGCTCTTCAGCCGGTCTGGCAAGCTGTGTAGTCATGCGCGGGATGATGGTCCACGAATGGTCCATCGCAGCCGACAGCATCAGAACACGCATTTCGAAAAGGACGTTCGTCGATTCCATGGCAGCCGTCGTGGCGATTTCGTTTCATGATCAATGGCTTGGGCGCGATTTTCAGACACCGACACCGAACAAACACACCCCGCTCAGGCGAGGCGCGAAATGGTCCACTTCTACCTCACCGTGGTGAGAAAGCTCTGGACCAGCGGCGCCCAGATGGCGGCGCCGTCTGCGCTGCCAGCCAGGCCGTGGCCGTCGCGCCCGAACGCGCCGACCGGCCTGAAGGTCGCCTTGCCGCCGGCGGCGTCGTAGGCCGCGACCATGCGCCTGGCGAGGGCGGGCTCGAAGAAGCTGTCGTTCTCGGCGTAGATCCAGAGGAGCGGCACGCGCGCCGTGGCGCCGTACTTGGCCGCGGCCCGGACGAGCGCCTCGGGCGTGCAGTTGCCGATGCCGCCGGCCGGCAGCTTCTGATGGCCGCCGCGGCCGCCGGCGAAGTTCACCATGCCCGGCACGCCGGGCGGATTGAGGCTGGAGAGCGCCACCGTGGCCCAGCCGCCGGCCGACTGGCCGACCACGATGGTGCGGTCGGGCGCGACATAGGGCTGGGTGCGCATGAACGCGATGGTGGCCTGCACGTCGGCGGCACTTTGCAGGCCCGCGCTGTAGTAATCCGGCGTATCGCAGCGGCCGTAGGCCTCGGCCCAGGTCCCGCCGCTCTCGCCGTAGCCGCGCCGGAGCGGCAGGGCCACGACATAGCCGCGGGCCAGGAACCAGGACGAAAGGGCGGAGAAGCGCGGCGGCTCCATCTTGGCGCGCTGCGACCCATCGGCCGGCGAGCCGTGGTTGATGACGACCAGCGGCTGCCGCGCCTCGCCGGGCGGCCGCATCACCCTGGCGACCAGGCTCGAGCCGCCGGGGCCGGGCAGCTTCACGATCTGCTCGCGCTCCTGCGCGATGGCCGGGAAGGTGAGGGGCCAGACGAAGGCCCAGACAAGGGCGAGGACGAGCAGGGCGGCAAGGGGTCTCAGGCGCATCGATCGTCTCCTAGCGGCCGCTGCGCCGCCCCGGTCGGCCGCCCGCACCGGAACCGGTGCGCACGCCGCGGAAGACGCGGGAGTGCTGCATCTTGCCCAGGTGAACGCCGACGTTGGCGCTCGCCGCCTGGCCTGGCAGCTCGAGCTCGTGGGCTTCGAGGCGGCGGATCTCGTCGCGCAGGCGGCCGGCTTCCTCGAACTCGAGGTTGGCCGCGGCATCGCGCATGCGCTTCTCGAGGTCGGCGATGTGGGTGCGGAGGTTGTGCCCGACCAGATGCACGTCGCCCGAGACGCCGGTATCGACCGTGTAATGGTCGCGTTCGGCGGTCGACTGCAGGATCTCGCCGATGTTCTTCTTGATCGACGCGGGCGTGATGCCGTGCGCTTCGTTGTAGGCGGTCTGCTTGGCGCGCCGGCGGTCGGTTTCGGCGATCGCATACTTGATCGAGTCGGTCATCTTGTCGGCATAGAGGATGACCCGGCCGTCGATGTTGCGCGCGGCGCGACCGATCGTCTGGACCAGCGACGTCGGCGAGCGCAGGAAGCCCTCCTTGTCGGCGTCGAGGATGGCGACGAGCGCGCACTCGGGAATGTCGAGGCCCTCGCGCAGCAGGTTGATGCCGACCAGCACGTCGAAGGCGCCCAGCCGCAGGTCGCGGATGATTTCGATGCGCTCCAGCGTGTCGATGTCGGAGTGCAGGTAACGGCAGCGGATGCCGGCCTCGTGGAGATATTCGACGAGGTCCTCGGCCATGCGCTTGGTCAGCACGGTAACAAGCACGCGCTGGCCCTTTTTCGCGCAATCCTTGCACTCGGCGATCAGGTCGTCGACCTGCTTCTCGACCGGGCGAATGATCACCGTCGGGTCAATCAGGCCGGTGGGGCGAATCACTTGTTCGATGAAGGCGCCTTGCGTGCGTTCCATCTCCCACGGGCCGGGCGTGGCGCTGACGAAGGTCGTCTGTGGACGCAGCGCCTGCCATTCCTCGAACTTCAGCGGCCGGTTGTCGATCGCCGACGGCAGGCGGAAGCCGAATTCGGCCAACACGCTCTTGCGGTTGAAGTCGCCGCGGAACATGCCGCCGATCTGCGGCACGGTGACGTGGCTCTCGTCGCAGATCAGCAGGGAGTGCTCGGGGAAATACTCGAACAGGGTAGGTGGCGGCTCGCCGGGCTTGCGGCCGGTGAGATAGCGCGAATAGTTTTCGATGCCGGCGCAGGCGCCCGTCGTCTCCATCATCTCGATGTCGAAATTCGTGCGTTGCTCCAGTCGCTGCGCCTCGAGCAGGCGGCCGGCGCGGTTGAACTCGTCGAGTCGCTGCCTGAGATCGGTCTTTATCTGGTCGATTGCCTTCTGCATCGTCGGCTTGGGAGTCACATAGTGACTGTTGGCGTAGACGATGATGTCGGACAGGGTGATCGTCTTGTCGCCGGTCAGCGGGTCGAACTCGGTGATCGAGTCGATCTCGTCGCCGAACATCTCGAAGCGCCAGGCCTTGTCCTCGTAGTGGGCCGGGAACAGGTCGACCGTGTCGCCGCGTACGCGGAAGGTGCCGCGCTGGAAGGCGTTGTCGTTGCGCTTGTATTGCTGTTCGACGAAACGGCGCACCAAAGCGTTGCGGTCGATCTTCTGGCCCTTGTGCAGGCGGAAGGTCATCTTCTGGTAGTTCTCGAGCGGGCCGATGCCGTAGATGCAGGAGACGGAGGCCACGATGATCACGTCGTCGCGCTCCATCAGCGCACGCGTGGCGGAATGGCGCATGCGGTCGATCTGCTCGTTGATCGACGAATCCTTCTCGATGTAGGTGTCGGTCCGTGCGACGTAGGCTTCGGGTTGGTAGTAGTCGTAGTAGGAGACGAAATACTCGACCGCGTTCTCCGGAAAGAAGCCCTTCATCTCGCTGTAGAGCTGCGCCGCCAGTGTCTTGTTCGGCGCCATCACCAGCGCCGGCCGGTTCTGCGAGGCGATGACATTGGCCATCGTGAAGGTCTTGCCTGAGCCGGTCACGCCCAGCAGCACCTGGTCGCGCTCACCGCCCTCGACGCCGGCGATGAGCTGCCTGATCGCCTCGGGCTGGTCGCCCGCCGGCGTGTAGTCGGACACCAGCTTGAAGGGCTGCGCGCCGCCTTCGAGCTCCGGCCGCCGCTGGATGTACGGCATGAGGAGCGGCATGGTCGCGACTGCGAGATTCTTTGGGGGCATGACCTGCATTATATGATGCGCGACCGGCGCTCCGGCAATGCTAGCGTCGCCGGCCGTCATGCCCGACCTGTTGGCTGTTTCCTTCCTGATTTCTGCCGCCGTTGCCTGCATTGCAGGCATGGTGCGCGGCTTTGCAGGCTTTGGTGCAGCCATGCTGATGACACCGGTGTTTTCCGCCCTTTATGGACCCGCGGTTGGCATCGCGCTCTGCCTGATCCTCGAGATCGCGGTCGTCCTGCCGCTGTTGCCGTCCGTGGTACGCTATGTCGATTGGCCTCGGATCGCGTTGCTCATGGTTGGCGCTGTCGTCTTCGTGCCGGCCGGCAATTTCGTGCTGACTCTCGCCGATCCCGAACCCATGCGCTGGGCGATTTCCGCCATCGTGCTCACGGCCGTGGCGTTGCTGGCGAGCGGCTGGCGATATCCAGGCCAGCCGCGCCCGGCCACGACACTCGCCGCCGGTGCCGCCAGCGGCTTCCTCAACGGCCTGTCGGGCATGGCAGGTCCGCCGATCGCTTTCTACTATCTCGCCGGCCAAGAGACGGTGACGCGCGTGCGGGCCAACCTCACGACCTACTTCGTCTTCGTCGACCTGGCGGCGACAGCGATGTTCGCTTCGCGCGGCCTGATCGGCTGGTCAACCGGCGTGCAAGCCCTTTTCCTGGCGCCAGCCGTCATGCTGGGCGGCATCCTGGGCGGCCGATTGTTCCCGCTGGCCAGTGAGCGTTTCTATCGGCGCCTGGCGCTCGGCCTTCTGGTCGGCGTGGCGATCGGTTCTCTGATGTTGTAAGCGGTCGGACATGAGGATTTGGGACAAGATCGTGGAAGGCATGAACGGCCTCGGTGTCGCCGAGCTGCTGGGCCTGTCCATGCCGCCGGCCGACGACGGCGGCCACCCCGGACTGCGCCAGATCGGCTTCACCATCGGCGTCATCGCGCTCGGCGCCAAGATGGCGCGGGTCGACGGCGACGTCTCGGAGCTCGAGGTCGCGGCGTTCCGCGAGTTCTTCCAGGTGCCGCCGGGCGAGGAAGCCAACGTCCAGCGCTTCTTCGATCTTGCAAAGCGCGACGCCGGCGGCTTCGAGACCTATGCGCGACAGGTTGCGGCGCTCTTCCCCGATGCGCCGGAGATCCTCGAGAACGTCGTCGAAGGCCTGTTCAGCATCGCCCGGGCCGACGGCGAGATCGATGCGGCGGAGGCCGACTATCTCGCCAAGGTCGCGCGCAGCTTCGGGCTCGAGAGTTCCCGTTTCGAGCGCGCCAAGGCTGCCGCGCTCGGCGTGATGGAGTGCGAACCCTGCGTCATTCTCGGCATCGATCCGCTGGCGACCGACGAGCAGATCCGTGAGGCCTGGCTGCGCCAGGTCCGCGCCAACCATCCCGACAGGCTGATGGCGCAGGGCTTGCCGGAGGAAGCCATTGCCATGGCCACCCGCAAGCTCGCGCTGATCAACGACGCCTACGACCGCCTGCGGCGCCAACGCGGCCTGGTCGCCGCTTGAGCGTGAAACCCGTCGAGCTGCCGTCGCCGAACCACGCGCCGCGGCCCGACGGGGCGATCGTCGACGTGCTGGTGCTGCACTACACCGAACTGCCGTTGCAGGAGTCGCTCGACATCCTCTGCGATGGGGCACGCGAGCATCGCGTGAGTTCACACTATGTCTTGGCGGAGGACGGCGCGGCCTATCGCCTGGTGCCCGAGGACCGCACCGCCTGGCACGCCGGGCGTTCATGGTGGCGCGGCCGCGAGGCGCTGAACACCACGTCGATCGGCATCGAGATCGTGAATCTGCACGGCGATCGCCACGATTATCCGCCGCACCAGATCGCGATGTTGATTGAACTTTGCAAGGGCATCCTGACGCGCCATCCCGCCATCGCCCCGCGCAACGTCGTCGGCCACTCCGACATCGCGCCCAAGCGCAAGATCGACCCTGGCCTGCGCTTCCCGTGGTCGACGCTCGCCCAGGCGGGCATCGGGCTCTGGCCGCGTCCCGGCGCGAAGCCTGTCGAGGGGGACATCCAGGCAGCCCTGCAGCAGTTCGGCTATCCACCCGCTGCCGAGGTGACAACGGCCGACGTCGTCGCCGCCTTCCAGCGCCGCTTCCGGCCGGCCCGGCCGGACGGCATCGCCGATCCCGAGACCCGAGCCCTGTTGGCCGACCTGCTCGAGCAGGTCGGGGGCATATCATGCGGATAGATGTGCACGCCCATCTATGGAGCGAACGATATCTCGACCTTCTTGCCCGACTTGGAAACAGCCGCACCGCGGTCCATCGCGGCCTTGGTGCTGGCGAAACGGACGACGAGCTGCGCGAGCGATTTGCACTGATGGATGGCGCCGGGATCCAGATGCAGATCCTTTCCGTGACGCCGGCGTCGCCGCACTTCGAGCGCGAGGCGTATGCCGTCGAAGCCGCCCGCATGGCGAACGACGAATACGCGGCGATCACACGGCGCTTCCCGGATCGTTTCCGTGCGTTCGCGGCACTTCCCCTGCCGCATACGGAGGTCGCGCTTGTGGAGCTGGGGCGGGCCTTTGACGAACTGGGCATGGTCGGCGCTGCGGTCACGACGTCGGTGGCTGGACGCACGCTTGCAGACCCCGTGTTCCATCCGGTCTATGCCGAGCTCAACCGGCGAAAGAGTGTGCTCTATATCCACCCGGCGGGCTGCGGCGCGGAATCACCCCTGATCAACGAGCATCGGATCGTCTGGTCCGTTGGCGCACCGATCGAGGACACGATCGCCATCATGCACCTCGTCGTTGCGGGCATTCCCAGCCGATATCCCGACATGAAGATCATCTCGTCCCATCTCGGTGGCCTGCTGCCCATGGTGGTGAGACGCGTCGACGATCACATCGACTACGAGGCGCCGGATACGCCGGAGAAGCCGAGCCTGGCGTTCAGGCGCTTGTGGTACGACACCGTCGGCCACAATCATGTTCCGGCGCTACGAGCGGCAGCCGAAGCGCTGGGTGCGGATCGGCTGTTGCTTGGAACGGACTTTCCCTACCAGTCGGGCGAGCTGTTCCACGCCGCAGTCGACTATGTGCGGCGGGCCGGACTCTCTGAAGACGACGTTCGCGCGATCCTGGACCGCAACGCTGCTTCCTTGTTCGGATTGGGACCCTCCCTCCCTTGACCGGCTCCAGTCGGGGCTCTAGCTAGGGCCGTGGGTCAGACGGCTGGATGGCTGCGCTGTCGCGGGCAACCGCGGTGGTGAGGAAAGTCCGGGCTCCACGGAGACACGGTGCCGGATAACGTCCGGCGGGGGCGACCCCAGGGAAAGTGCCACAGAAAACAGACCGCCGGGCTGGCTCGCTTTCGGGCGATAAACCAGCCAGGCAAGGGTGAAACGGTGGGGTAAGAGCCCACCGCGCGACCGGCAACGGAAGCGGCACGGCAAACCCCACCGGGAGCAAGACCAAATAGGGGCGACACGCCGGGCAACCGGCAGCGGTGTTTCCGCGCCGTCGCCCGGGTCGGTCGCGCGAGGCGTTCGGCAACGGACGTCCCAGAGGAATGGCCATCCATCGCCCCGGCTTGCCGTGGGCGAGGACAGAACCCGGCTTACAGGCCATCTGACCCACTTTTGTTGCTCGAATCGGGCAAATTCTCAACCTATTGTGGTTTTCAGCCATGAGTGCACAATAGATATTGTGGCTAAGGTCTTCAGATTCCTCACCGAATCCCGCTTTTCGACATTGCTTCCCTTAATTTCCCATGATATCCCATGTTATCCCGTAAACAGGGAACCGCAGGGGCGTGGGGCACCTGTCGTGGATTTAGGGGGACAGGGTCGTGGCCTTTCGGTCCGAAATCCTGATCAAGCTCGACAAGAAAGGCCGGGCCTTGTTGCCCGCGGCCTTCCGCGACGAGCTACCGGCCGACGACCGCGGGGCTTTCGTCCTCTACCACTCACCCAATGTGCCGGGCGTCGTGAACGGAAACTCGCGCCTGGGCTTTGACGCCATGCTCGAGCGGCTTCGCGTCGAGGCGCTCGGTCCCAAAGGCTCGCTGAAAGTGGCGCTCGACGACGAGGCCTTCGATCCCGCCGGCTACCTCTCGGCCAGCGCCCGCACCATCGCCATGGAGCCGGACGGCCGCTTCTCGATGCCGGCCGAATTCTCCCAGGCGCTCGGAGTCGACGAGGGCGTCATGCTGGTCGGCAAGGGCGACAAGTTCCAGATGTGGAATCCCAAACGCTGGCAGGCCCGCCGCGACGGCGATCGCGACAAGATGGCGGCCTTCGTGCGCGGTCTCGGTGGAGGCGACGCATGAGCGGCGCCAGTGGTCATGTTCCCGTCCTCGCGCGCGAAGTGGTCGATGCGCTGCAGCCGCGCGACGGCGGCCGATATGTCGACGGCACCTTCGGCGCCGGTGGCTATTCCGCTGCCATGCTCGATCGCGCCGACTGCCAGGTGATCGCCATCGACCGTGACCCCGATGCCATCGCCGCCGGTCAGGCAATGGCCACGCGCTACGCGCCGCGGCTGCGCCTGATCGAAGGCCGCTTTGGCGACATGGCCGAGCTGCTATCGGCCGAAGGCGTCGGCAATGTCGACGGCGTGGCACTCGATCTCGGCGCCTCGTCGATGCAGTTCGACCGTGCCGAACGTGGCTTCTCCTTCCGCGGCGACGGTCCGCTCGACATGCGCATGGAAAAGAGCGGACAGTCCGCGGCGGATCTCGTGAACGAGGCAGACGAGGTCGAACTCGCCGACATCTTCTGGCGCTATGGCGAGGAGCGACGCAGCCGCCGGGTCGCGCGCGCCATCGTCGAGGCACGCAAGGCCAAGCGGATCGAGACGACCGGCGAACTGGCCGAGATCGTTCGCCGCGCCGTCGGTCCCTCGGCCAAGGACGAGAGCGATCCCGCGACACGGGCCTTCCAGGCGCTGCGCATCGCGGTGAATGACGAATTGGGCGAGCTGGAGCGCGGCCTCGCCGCCGCCGACTCCGTCCTGGCGCCGGGCGGCCGCCTGGCCGTGGTGTCGTTCCATTCGCTGGAGGATCGTGCAGTCAAGGAATACGTGCGCCTCAGGGCCGGTCGCACGCCCAGTCCGTCGCGCCACGCGCCGCCGCGCGCGGCCGAGCGGGAGGTTACGCTGCGCGACCTCACGCGCAAGCCGGTGCTGCCGACGGCGTCCGAAGTGGCGGCCAATCCGCGCTCCCGCTCGGCGCGCCTGCGCGTCGCCGAGAAGCTCGGCGTTCCCGGAGGCCGCGCATGATCCATCGCGGGCTCGTCTTCTGGTCGGTCGCCGCCGTGGCCACGGCGGTGGGTCTGTTCACCGTGAAATACAAGGTGCAGGACCTCGAGGAGCGGATCGACCGCGTCAACCACAAGATTGTGGAGAGCCAGCAGGCCACGCACATCCTGCGGGTCGAATGGGCTCACCTCAACGAGGCCGAGCGCATCGAGAAGCTCGCCCAGAAACACCTGAAGCTCGAGCCGGCGTCGATCAAGCAGGTCGTCCGGCTCGACTCGCTCAAACCAGAATCTGTCCCCCCGCGACGCGATCCACCACTCCCTTCCCCCCCACGTACGGGCAACGACGTCCCCTCGTCGACTTTGCCCGGTGGTGGTCGCGTCGCAGCGGAGGCCGGCAGCCCCTCGCCGGCCTCCGCACCCCTTTCACCGCGTTCCACCGGACCCACGACGCCCCCTCGACCGGCCACAATCCAAGAGCCGGCAACATCGGGTCCGGTTGGCGACGACCAGAGCGTCGCAGCCTCGATCGATGAAATCCTCTCGCGAAACGACAGAGGGCGTCGATGAGGCTGTGGCGCAAATCTGGCTCGCCCGAACCGGCCGCCGCGCCCCGCGCGGCGGCCGGCGCGCGTTATGGATCGCCGCAGGATCGCCTCAAGGGCGATGCCCAGGAGACGGCGCGCCAGCGTCTCGTCATCGCCTCGGCGATCTTCATGATGGGCTTCATCGCGGTCGGCCTGCGGATGGGTTACGTGTCGCTGCTGCGCGACGGCGCCGAGCCGACCCAGCGGGTGGCGGCCCGTGGCGGATCGATCCAGTCGGAGCGCGCCGACATCGTCGATCGCAACGGCGCCGTGCTTGCGACCTCGGTGCCGGTGATGTCGGCCTTCGTCAATCCGCGCCTGCTGCTCGAGCCTCAGGACGCCGCGCGCAAGATCGTCGCTGTGCTGCCGGAACTCAAGTACGACGATGTCAGGGAGAAGCTCGAAAGCGACAAGACTTTCGTCTGGATCAAGCGCGGCCTCAGCCCGCGCGAGCACGACCTCGTCAATCGTCTCGGCATTCCCGGCCTCGAATTCCAGGCCGAGGAGCGGCGCATCTACCCGCAGGGCTCGGCCGCGGCGCACATCCTGGGTTATGCAAGCGTCGACAATGCCGGGCTCGCCGGCGTCGAGCGCTTCTTCGACCAACAGCTGCAGAGCGGCGAGATAGTGCAGCTTTCGATTGATCTCCGCCTGCAGCGCATGGTCGAACGCGAACTCGCCCGCGCGGCCCAGAAATTCTCGGCGATCGGCGGCACCGCCATCGTCATGGACGCGACCAACGGCGAGGTTCTCGCCATGGCATCGCTGCCGACCTACGATCCCAACAGCACCAAGACCCTCACCAACGAGGCGCTGTTCAACCGCGCTACCTTGGGTGTCTACGAGCAGGGGTCGACCTTCAAGATCTTCAATACGGCGATGGCTCTCGACACCGGCCGAGTGACGATGACCAGCATCTTCGATGCCTCGTCGCCCATCAAGATCGACCGCTTCACGATCAATGACGACCATGCCCAGCGCCGCCCGCTGTCGGTGCCGGAGATCTTCAAGTACTCGTCCAATATCGCGTCGGCCAAGATGGCGGTGGAAATGGGTCCCGAGACCCAGCGCGCCTTCTTCGACAGGATCGGATTTCTGAAGCCGCTGTCGACCCAGCTCCCCGAGGTGGCGAGCCCGCTCTATCCGCGGCACTGGATGAAGATCAACACCATGACCATCGCTTTCGGGCACGGTATCTCGGTGACGCCGTTGCACCTGGCAACGGGGTCGGCGGCGGTGGTCAATGGCGGCATCCTCTTTCAGCCCAGCCTGGTGAAGCGGAACGCCGCCAGCGATCCGGGCCGGCGCGTGATCCAGACCAAGACGTCGATGAACCTGCGCCAGCTCCTGCGGCTGAATGTCGTCGAGGGCACCGGCAAGAATTCCAACGTCGTTGGCTACGAGGTCGGCGGCAAGACCGGCACCGCGGAAAAGCCGTCGCGCGGCGGCTACCGCCAAAAAGCCCTGATCAGCTCGTACGTTGGCATGTTTCCCATGAACGATCCGAAATTCGTCATCCTGGCTTCGCTCGATGAGCCCAAGGGCCTTCCGGAAACCGGCGGCTACGCCACGGCCGGCTGGGTGGCCGCGCCGTCGGTCAAGAACATCATCGAAGGCATCGTGTCGCTCTACGGCATCCTGCCGGGCGACCTCAAGGAAGGTTTGCCGCCGCTCCAGATAGCCTCGACTCCGGTCCCTGTGCAGGTGGTGCCGCCACAGTTCGTTCCGGCCAATGCGCGCCATCGCGCGGCCGAGCAACGCAAGGCCCAGCCGGTGCGGCCCGGCCCGGCGCAGACCGCGGCGGCACCCGCAGCGGGAGTGCGTCGCGTTGCGGCTGAGTGAGCTCATGCGCCGCAGCGCACATGACATCGCGACCTCTCCCGCGCCGCCGCGCGATCCCGTTCTCGCCGGCCTGACCCTCGATTCGCGAAAAGTCCGTCCAGGCTATCTGTTCGCGGCTCTGCCGGGCGCACACCACGACGGCGCGACCTTTGTGGCCGACGCAGTCGGCCGCGGCGCTGCGGCGATCCTCGCCGCGCCTGATGCATCGCTGCCGGCCCTCGATTCCGGCATCGTGGTCGTGCGCGACGCCAACCCGCGCCGCCGCGTGGCGCTGATGGCAGCGGCGTTCGCCGGCCTCCAGCCTGCGACCGTCGCCGCTGTCACCGGCACCAACGGCAAGTCCTCGACCGTCCACTTCGTACGCGAGATCTGGGCGACGCTTGGCCTGAGAGCCGCGAGCGTCGGCACGCTCGGCATCGTCTCGCCGGGCCTGACGCGCGAGGCCGGTCTCACGACGCCCGATCCGGTCCAACTCCACGAGGATCTGGCAACGCTCGCCCGCGAGGGTGTCGCGCATCTGGCGATCGAGGCGTCGAGCCACGGTCTCGATCAGCATCGCCTCGACGGTGTGCGGCTGTCGGCGGCGGCCTTCACCAACCTCACCCACGAGCACCTCGACTATCATTCGTCGATGGACGCCTACTTCGCGGCCAAGGCGCGGCTGTTCGACGGCCTGTTGCCGGCCGGCGGTACGGCGATTGTGAATGCCGACAGCGATCGCGCCGACGCCCTTGCCACGATCTGCCGGCGCCGCAATATTCGCTTCTGGACCTATGGCGCCAGGGGCCGGGAAATCCGGCTGCTCGGCGACGATCCGACCTCGGCCGGTCAGCGCTTGACGATCGAACTGCTGGACACGCGCCATGAAGTCGAGCTGCCGCTGGTTGGCGGCTTCCAGGCCTCGAACGCGCTCGCAGCCCTCGGCCTCGTCGTGGCGACGGGCGGCGATCCGGCGCGCGCGGTGGCCGCGCTCACGAACCTGACCGGCGCACCGGGCCGCCTGCAGCTCGTGGCGCGTCATCGATCCGGAGCGCCGATCTACGTCGATTACGCTCACAAGCCCGAGGCGCTCGAAACCGTGCTGCGTACGCTGCGTCCGTTCGCGCGCGGCAAGCTGGTCGTGGTGTTCGGCTGCGGCGGCGACCGCGACCGCGCCAAGCGGCCCGTCATGGGCGAGATCGCCACCCGGCTCGCCGATCTCGCGATCGTCACCGATGACAATCCGCGCAGCGAGGAACCCGAGACGATCCGCGCCGAGATCCTGCGCGGCATCGCGGCCGATCGCAGAAACTGGACCGAAGCCGCCGATGGACGGCATGCTGCCATCGAAGCCGGCATGGCCGCCCTCGGCAGCGCCGACGATCTGCTGCTGATCGCCGGCAAGGGCCACGAGACGGGACAGACCATCAAGGGCGTCACGCATCATTTTGACGACGCGGAAGTTGCACGCGAGCTTGCGGGAGTCCTCGCATGACCGCCCTCTGGACCTCCGACGAGGTGAGCAAAGCGCTGTCGCCGGTCGCCGCCGTTGCGTCGTTCGAGGCGAATGGCGTGACGTTCGACAGCCGCGCGGTCGGCAAGGGCGATCTCTTCTTTGCGCTGGAGGGCGAGACGACCGACGGCCACGGTTTTGTGGCCGACGCCCTGGCGCGCGGTGCCGCGGCAGCCATCGTCTCGCGCGATGTCGACGGCGCACATGGCCCGCTGATCCGCGTTCCCGACACAATGAAAGCTCTGGTCGACCTCGGTCGCGCCGGTCGCCGCCGCAGCAAGGCCCGTATCGCCAGCGTCACCGGCTCGGTCGGCAAGACCAGCACCAAGGACGCCTTGCGCGCGATGCTGTCGGCCCAGGCGCCGACCTCGGCCAGCGTGGCGAGCTACAACAATCACGTCGGCGTTCCGATCAGCCTCGCGCGCCTGCCGCGTGAGGCGCGCTACGGCGTCTTCGAGATCGGCATGAACCATCCCGGCGAGATCGAACCGCTCGCCCGCCAGGTCGAGGCGCACGTCGGCGTGATCACCAATGTGGGGCCAGCTCATATCGGTCACATGGGCAGCGAGGAGGCGATCGCCGACGAGAAGGGCTGCCTGTTTGCCGGCATGGCTGAAGGTGCAGTGGCCGTGCTCAATTGCGACAATCGGCACTATGCGCGGCTGGTCGAGAAAGCCCGTCAATTTGGCGTCTCGCGCATCGTCGGCTTCGGTCGCAGCGACATTGCCGACGCGCGACTTGTCTCGTGCGACCTGCAGGATTCGGGCAGCGACGTTGTCGCCTTGATCCATGGTCGCCGGATCGAGTATCGGCTAGGCGCGGCAGGCGAGCATTGGGTGCTGAACAGTGTCGCGGCGCTCGCGGTCGCTGAGGCACTCGGCGCGGATGCCACCAAGGCTGCGGCGACGCTGGCCGATCTGAAGGCGTCATCCGGGCGCAGCGCG
>Ga0207952_1000851_pt1 | contig 17663 bp, 18 predicted proteins | sample SubbioR12Aug_8Ca_FD_184831 | JGI IMG/M metagenome (GOLD analysis project Ga0207952, IMG submission 184831) | Serpentinite rock and fluid subsurface biosphere microbial communities from McLaughlin Reserve, California, USA - CR12Aug_8Ca (SPAdes) | ecosystem: Environmental > Terrestrial > Deep...
ATCTGCTGGACGGTTTCGAGCCCACCGGGCCGGTTGATGTCGGTGACGACCACCGTGGCGCCCTCGTCGGCCAGCAGCTTCGCCGTCGCGCGACCGATGCCCGATCCTGCGCCCGTGACCAGCACGACCTTGCCCGCAACCCTGCTCATGGCTTCCTTCCCGATCTTTTCTTGTCGCCAAGCTAGAAGCGGCGCAGGCTTGCCACAAGATGAGAGGATTGCATGACCCGCACACTGGAATTCTATTACGACTACGGCAGCCCCTACAGCTATCTGGCCGACACGCAGGTCGAGGCCATTGCCAAACACGCCGGCGCCGCGCTGGCGCGCAAGCCGATGCTGCTGGGCGGCATCTTCAAGGCGACCGGCAATGCCTCGCCGATGACGGTCGAGCAGAAGTCGAAGTGGAGCGCCTTCGACCTGCCGATGTGGGCCAGGCATTACGGCGTGCCGTTCCAGCGTAACCCGTTCTTTCCGGTCAATACGCTGGCCCTGATGCGCGGCGCCGCCGCTGCCCAGATCGACGGCCTGTTCGAGCGCTACCATCCCGCCATCTACAGGGCGATGTGGGTGGACGGCCGCAATCTGAACGACATTGCCGAAGTGGCAGCGGTACTCACGGCGGCAGGCCTCGACGCGGCCAGGTTCGGCAGCCGCATTCAAGATCGGGACGTCAAGGATCGCCTGAAGGCCACGACCGACGAGGCGGTGGCGCGGGGCGTCTTCGGCGCGCCAACGAGTTTCGTGGGCGATATGATGTTCTTCGGCAACGATCGCCTGCCGTTCGTCGAAATGGCCCTCAAAGGAGAGCTCAAGTGAAAAGACTTGGTGTACTTGTTGCGGCCGGCTTCCTCTTCGCTGCCGCGCCCTCGTTCGCCCAGACCGTCGGCACCTGCCCGCGAGGCGGCGGCGGCAACCAGCCCCCGCCGGCGCGGGTGTTGTTCGATCTCGGCAGCGCCCAACTGCGCGCCGCCGACAAGCCGGTCATCGCCCAGGCGGCGGCCACAGCCAAGGCACGGCAGGTGTCGGTCATCTGCCTGATCGGCCACACCGACAAGCTGGGCGACAAGGCGTTCAACGAGAAGCTGTCCCGGTCGCGCGCCCAGGCCGTCGCGGCACAGATGATCCGCGATGGCGTGCCGGCCAATCATCTCTATATCGTCGCCGACCCCGAAGCGTTCGGAAACATGGGCCTCGGCAAGGAGGACGCCTCGGTGATCGACCGCAAGGTGACGATTTTCTTCTCGCGCTAGATCAGGCCCGACCAATCAGATCGGCATCTCGATCACTGCCTTGCCGACGACCTTGCGGTCGATCAGGGCGCGGAAGGCGTCGGCCGCACGTTCCATCGGGAAGCGATGCGAGATGTGGGGTCGCATGACCCCGAGAGCTGCAAGTTTCGGCAGCTCGGCGTAGCTGTATCCCATCTGGGGCAGACGCAGCAGCGTCTCGCCCGCGCGGATGCCCAGGATCGATAGTCCCTTGATCAGCACGTGGTTGGACATGAGTTTGCTCGGTCCGCCCGACGTGAAACCCACGACCAGCAGGCGAGCGCCGTAGGCCGCCGCACGCACGGACTTCTCCAGCACCTCGCCGCCCACCGGATCGTAGACGACGTCCACACCCTTGCCGCCAGTCAACGCCTTCACGACGGCGACGAAATCGGACGTGCGGTAGTTCACGACCTCGTCGGCACCGTTCTGCTTCACGACGGCAAGGCGCTCGTCGTCACTTCCAGTTGCGATCACGCGCGCGCCGAGATGCTTGGCGAGCTGCACAGCCGCCAGCCCCACGCCACCAGACGCACCATGGATCAGCGCGACCTCGCCTTGGCGCAGAGCGCCGCGATGAACGAGCGAATGGTAGGCAGTGGTTGCGGCAACACGAAAGCCGGCGCCCTCGGCGAACGACCAGCCTTCGGGCAGGCGCAGCAGATGGCCCTTCGGCGTCACGGCCACATACTCGGCGAAAGCGCCCGGACGGATGCCGAAGATCACTTTGTTGCCGACCTTCCAGTCAAGGCGCTCGGCGCCCACGGCGTGGACGATACCCGCGCCTTCCATGCCGGGAACGAAAGGCAAATCCGGCTTGTGCTGGTAATCCCCCGAAACGGTGAGCACGTCGGGAAAATTGACCGAAGCCGCGCCAACCTTCACGACGATGTCGCGCGGACCCGGTTCGGGAAGAGGCCTCTCCTCGATTTTCAGGACAGACGGATCACCGAGGCGATCGCAAACGACTGCCCTCATCGGGCTAGTCGAGTTCGAAGGCGTGCTTATAGTCGAGCTTCAGCGCCGGATCCTGGTCTTCCTTGCGGAGCAGGCAGTTGCCGACGACCAGCACCTCGATCTCGCTGCCCATGAAGCAGCGGAAGGCGTCCTCGGGCGTGCACACGATCGGCTCGCCGCGGACGTTGAACGAGGTGTTCACCAGCACCGAGCAGCCGGTCTTGGCCTTGAACGACTCCAGCAGCTCGTGGAAGGCCGGATTGGTTTCCTTGTGCACGGTCTGGATGCGCGCCGAATAGTCGACATGGGTGACGGCGGGAATGTCGGAGCGCGGCACGTTCAGCTTGTCGATGCCGAACAACGCCTCTTCCGCCGCGGTCATGGCGCGACGACGATCCTCGTTCACCGGTGCCACCATCAGCATGTAGGGGCTGTCGGTCTTGATGTCGAAATACTTGCCGAGGTCCTCGCGCAGCACCGCCGGCGCGAAGGGCCGGAACGACTCGCGGTACTTGACCTTGAGGTTCAGCGTCTTCTGCATCGAGGGCAAGCGGGCATCGCCGAGGATGGATCGCGCGCCGAGCGAACGCGGGCCGAACTCCATGCGGCCCTGCATCCAGCCCACCGCCTTGGAATCGGCCAGCGCCTGCGCCGTCTGGTCGATCATCTGCGCATGATCGAGGCGCGTGAACTTGGCCTTGGCCGCCGTCAGGCGCTCGGCGATCTCGTCGTCGCTGTATTCGGGGCCGAGGTAGGAGCCGGCCATGCCGTCCATGTGGCCGTTGAGCTTGCGCGGCTGGCCCATGAAGCCGTGATAGGCAGCATAGGCCGCGCCGACCGCGCCGCCGGCGTCGCCGGCCGCCGGCTGCACCCAGATGTTGTCGAACACGTTCTCGCGCAAGAGCTTGCCGTTGGCGACGCAGTTCAGCGCCACGCCGCCGGCCAGGCAGATGTTCCTGGCGCCGGTTTCCTTGCGCACCGAGCGGCCGAGCCTGAGCACGATTTCTTCGGTAACGGCCTGGACCGATGCCGCGAGATCCATGTGGATCTGCGTCAGCTCTTCCTCGGGCTTGCGTGTCCTGATGCCGAACACATCGGCGAACTTGTCGTTCGTCATGCGCAGGCCGGTGCAATAATCGAAGTAGGTCTGGTCGAGGCGGAAGGTGCCGTCTTCCTTGAGGTCGACGATCTTGTCGAGGATCAGGTCCTTGAAACGGGGCTCGCCATAGGGTGCAAGACCCATGACCTTGTATTCGCCCGAGTTGACCTTGAAGCCGGTGTAGTAGGTGAAGGCCGAGTAGAGCAGCCCCAGCGAATGCGGGAAATGCAACTCCTTCAGCATCTCGAGGCTGTTGCCCTTGCCGTAGCCCAGCGACGTGGTCGCCCATTCGCCGACGCCGTCCATCGTCAGGACCGCGGCTTCCTCGAACGGCGAGGGAAAGAACGCCGACGCGGCGTGGCTCTGGTGATGCTCGCCGAACAGCAGCCGCTTCTGCCAGTCGAAGTCCGGCTCCCAGCGCTTCATCTCGTCGCGCAGCAGCGTCTTCTGGAAGAGCTTCTCCTTCAGCCACAGCGGCATGGCCATGCGGAAGGAGGTGAAGCCGCGCGGCGCATAGGCGAGGTAGGTCTCGAGCAGCCGCTCGAACTTCAGGAACGGCTTGTCGTAGAAGGCCACGTAGTCGACATCGGCCATCTTGATGCCGGCGCGATCGAGGCAGAACTGCACCGCGTTCTGCGGAAAGCCCGAATCGTGCTTCTTGCGGGTGAAGCGCTCTTCCTGCGCGGCGCCGGCCAGCCGGCCGTCCTCGATCAGCGCCGCCGCACTGTCGTGGTAGAAGGCCGAGATGCCCAGCACCCGCATGAGACGCGCCCGCTCTGCCTAGAACAGGGTGTAGATGAAGGGAGCGATCGCCGAGCCCTTGGTCAGCACGATCAGGCCGCCGAAGATCACCATCATGATCAGGATCGGCAGCAGCCAGAACTTCTTGCGCTCACGCATGAAGGCCCAGAGTTCGACGATAACGGAGCCCATGACCCGGTCCCTTCCAAATCAGAATTGGTTGCGCATCGACTGCGGCGGCGGCCCCGGCGGGGTACGGTCGATCCAATAGCTCTTGGCATTGCCGTCGAGTCGCAGTCGCAGAAAGTCCTTGCCGAAGGCCCGCATGACCAGGCCGATCGGCATGATGGTCACGAAGAACAGCATGCCGAGAACGAGCGGGTTCATGACCTTGTAGAGCAACAGGCCGAACTTCAGCCACAGCCGGTTGAGCGGGCCGAGCAGGCGCGGATAGACCAGCGCCACCAGCAGGAACGCGGCCGCCAGCGGCAGCGCCCAATGCCAAGCGGCGCCGCTCCGCCACAGCGAAATCGCGCTCACGATGGCGAAAAAGCCCGCGAAGACGAACCCGAAACCACGGTCGGAGCCCGCTTTGACGTGCTCCTCCCGCGAAAAGTCCTCATGAAGCTGGCTGGTCGCCATTTGCAACGCGTTGGAGTGTCCGGACAGGGACCCCTAAGTCACTGATCCCAATCGCCAAGTCAATTGGCACTGCCTGGGGGTCTATTCTACCGCAGTAGCTGCGAAACGGTGGGCCAGCAGGGCCGTCAAGGTCAGGTGCCAAACGGCGGTCGCTCGCTCGAAGCTGAGGCCGTCCCGGCGACGCAGGACGACCCAGGCATCGAGGGAAAGTGCCGCGCCGATTGCATCGGCCAGCTCCTCGCGGGCCTGCTCGCTCAGGACCCCGAATTCCGGTGCGAACGCTTCGAAAGTGGCGGTGCGCAACTCCTGCTTGGACGCCAGCCCGCGCTCGATCAGCGCCGGATGGCCGGCGAACTGGCCGGCGGCGACCCGCAGGGGGACAATCTTGTCAAAGATTTCGGCCAGATTCTGCACGACCGACGAGATGCGCTGGGACAGCGGCCGGCTGGCCAGTGTCGGCGGCGGCACCGCGATGTCCTGCCGGACCGCATCCATGACAGTTACAAAAAGTGACTCCACGTCGCCAAAATGCTGAAAGACCGAGCGAACCGAGACGTCTGCCCGCTTGGCGACCGCTACGACCGTCGGGGCCGTGCTGGTCTCCGTGATCATCGCCTTGGCGGCCGCGATCACCTTGCGACGGGTCTCGACCGCGCGCCGATTGCGCCCGTCCGAACGACCCGTGCCAGCTGCATTGCTATCGTGTTCCACTGCGTTGCCGCGCGTCATGACCGCTGCTTCGCTCATTTCGTGTTCCTAACCGGAGTGATGGCAAACGATGGCCAATGGCCAACTCGTCGCCTATGGAGGGCATCAGATAAAGGCCGACTAGGGCAGGAACAAGGTAAAGACGGTCGCACCACCATGAATACGAGCCATGCAAAATCCCCAAGTGCCGTTCTCTGGGACTTCGGCGGGGTCATCCTCAGCAGCCCCTTCGAAGCCTTCAATCGCTACGAGGCCGAGGCGGATCTTCCCAAAGATTTCATCCGCAGCCTCAATGCACGCAATCCAGACACAAATGCCTGGGCAAAAATGGAACGAAGCGAGGTTTCCCTTGAGGGCTTCGTTGCCTTGTTCGAGGAGGAAGCACTCCGCCACGGCCACCGGGTCGACGGCTGGAGGATTTTGCAGGCACTGAGCGGCGACATTCGGCCGCAGATGGTCGAAGCGCTGCGCCGCTGCAAGGCGGCGTTCCGGGTGGCGTGCATCACCAACAACATGAAGTCGGGCGAAGGCCCGGGCATGTCGCGCAGCCCGGAAAAGGCCACGGCCGTCGCCGACATCATGACCCTGTTCGAGCATGTCGTGGAATCGAGCAAGCTCGGCCTGCGCAAGCCCGACCCGCTCATCTATCGCCACGCCTGCGACCTGCTCGACGTGTCGCCGGAGAGTTGCATCTATCTCGACGATCTCGGCATCAACCTGAAGCCGGCGCGCGCCATGGGCATGCGCACCATCAAGGTCGGTGATCCCGACCTGGCGATCGCCGAGCTGGAAGCGATGGTCGGCATTCCGCTGCGGGGCTGAGCGGTGAAACGGGTCGCTCGTCCGATCACCGCGAAATATCTCCAGAATGCCGCAGCCTTCTATCTCGAACGCTACCCCAGTTCGGCCGAGGGCCTGCGCCGCGTACTGAACAGACGGGTCGCCAAGGCGAAGATGCTCGACGCACCGATCATGGACAACGTTCAGCAGGCGATCGAAGTCGTGGTCGCGAAGTTCGTCGACGCCGGCGTGATCGACGACAAGGCCTTCGCCCAGACCAAGGCGCGCTCGCTGCATCGGCGCGGCACCTCGAGCCGGCTGACGCGGCAGAAGCTCAAGATGGCCGGCGTCGGTGGCGACGCGCTGGATGATGCGATGGAAGGCCTCGACATCGAACTGGACGTCACACCTGCCCAGCGTGAACAACGCGCCGCAGCGGCCCTCGCACGCCGGCGACGGCTCGGGCCGTATCGCGCGGCCGACGATCGCAAGGACCATCGCCTCCGCGACCTCGCCGCCATGGCCCGCGCCGGCTTCGCCTACGATGTTGCCAAAAAGGTGATCGACGCCAAAGACCCCGACTCTCTGGACGAAGCCTGAGCACGGCTTCATGGTTGGCGCATGAAGCTGACGATCTGGCACAACCCGCGCTGCGGCAAGTCACGGCAGACTCTCGAACTGTTGCGCAGCAAAAGCGTGGAGCCTGCGATCCGGGAATATCTCAAGGACCCGCCGAGCAAGGCCGAGGTCGAGAAGCTGATCGATCTCGTAGGCGGCAGCCCGCACGACCTCATCCGCGACGGCGAACCGGAGTTCAGAGTGCTTGGGAGGAAGAAGGCCGATCTCGGCAAGGCCGAGGTCGCCAGGGCGATTGCCGCCTATCCGATCCTGCTGCAGCGTCCCATCGTGGTCTCAGGCTCACGCGCCGCGATCGGCCGGCCGCCCGAGGCGATATTGCCGCTGCTGAGTTAGCCTGCCATGGCTGGACGGATCCGCCTCTGGTCGGGCTACGTCCTTTTCTTCTATGTCGTCACGCATCTGCTCAACCACGCGCTCGGGCTGATCTCGCTGCGTGTGCTCGAGGCCGGCCGGATCTGGTTCGTCTTCGTCTGGCACAATCCGATCGGCCAGACCGTTCTCTACGGCGCGCTGCTTGCCCATTTTTGCCTGGCGCTGTGGTCGCTCTACCGGCGCCGGACTCTGCGGCTGTCGCGCTGGGAATGGACGCAGTGGATCCTGGGCGTATCGATCGTGCCGCTGGGCGCCATCCATGTCGTCGGCACGCGCCTCGCCCACGAGCTCTACAATGTCGAAGCGGGTTACCCTTGGGTCCTCGGATCGCTCATTGCCAGCGACTGGACGTCTACCGCCCGCCAATTCTCGCTGCCTCTTGTCGTCTGGCTACATGCCTGTATCGGCCTGCACTTCGCCTGGCGCCTGCGGCCGTGGTACCGCCCCTGGCTGCCGGTGCTCTACGCCTTCGCCTTGTTGGTACCGATCGCGGGTATCGCCGGCGCAGGCATTGCGCTGCGCGACGTCGCCGAACTGGCTGAACGGCCGGGCTTCCTCAATGAGCTCTTCGCCCGCGTACAGGCGCCGACGGCGGCCCAGATCGACACGCTCTATTCGATCGCAAATGCCCTTCAGTTCACGGCACTCGGCCTCCTTGCCGCGCTGTTGTTGGCGCGCCCGGCACGTACCCTTTGGGAGCGCCGTGCCGGTGTCGTCCATCTCAACTACGGCGAACGCCGGACGGCCTCTCACGCAACCGGGCTGACCGTCCTGGAGATGAGCCGCATCGCCGGCATCCCGCACGCCTCCGTTTGCGGCGGGCGCGGCCGCTGCTCGACCTGCCGAGTACGCATGGGCGGCAACGATCGGGCCAAGCTGCCGCCGGCCTCGGCGGAGGAGCAGAAAGTCCTGTCACGCGTCGGTGCGCCGGACAACGTGCGCCTCGCCTGCCAGCTCCGACCGCCGCCGGGTCGCTATCGCGTGACGCCGCTGCTGCCGGCCTCGGCGGGCCCGGTCGAGGCCTATCGCCGCCAACCCCAGGCCCACGGCGGCGAGCACTACGTCGCCATCCTGTTTGCCGACATCCGCGGCTTCACATCGATCTCGGAAGGGAAGCTGCCCTACGACGTGGTGTTCCTGCTCAATCGGTATTTCCGTGCGACCGGACAGGCGATCGAGGCGGCCGGCGGCCGGGTCGACAAGTTCATCGGCGACGGCGTGATGGCGATCTTCGGCCTCACCACCGATCCCCAGACGGCGTGCCGGCAGGCCCTCGATGCGGCGCGACGTATGGCTCTGGCTCTCGACGATCTCAATGAAGCCATGTCGGGCGATCTCGACCTGCCGCTTCGCATCGGAATCGGCCTGCATGCCGGGCCGGCCATCGTCGGCGAAATGGGCTACGAACGTGCCGCCCAGATCACGGCGATCGGCGATACCGTCAACACGGCGAGCCGACTCGAGACGCTGACCAAGGAGTTCGGGGTCGAGCTTGTCGTGTCCCAGGACCTGCTGGACGGCGCCAGCGTGGACCTTGCGACGGCGCCGCGCCACGATGTAGAGATCCGCGGGCGTCAGGGCCGGTTGGCGGTACGTGCGTTCAAGAGCGCCGCCGAACTCACGGCAATGTCATAAGAATTTCGTTGCCCCGAGCGGTCAAGGGACAACAATTCGCCGAACCAGGAGGAAGATCATGCGCTCGACCCTAATCGCCCTCATCGCCGCTCTCAGCTTCGGCCTCGCGGCCAGTGCTTTTGCCGCCGGCGGCGGCGGTGGCTCGGATCAGCCCGCTGCCAAGCCCGCTGATCCCAATTACACACGCGCCAAGGCGATGATCGAAGCCCGTGACTACGCCAACGCGCTGCCCCTCCTGCAGCAGGTTGTGGCCAAGGACCCGAAGAATGCCGATGCCTACAACCTGATGGGCTTCGCCACGCGCAAGTCCGGCAATCCCAACGGTTCGCTGCAGTACTACCAGCAGGCGCTCGCCATCGATCCCCGGCATCTTGGGGCGCACGAGTACATCGGCGAAGCCTATCTGATGCTCGACCAGCCGGCGCAGGCCGACCAGCATCTGGCGCGCCTCGACTCGCTCTGCGTCTTCGGCTGCGCCGAATACCGCATGCTCAAGACGGCGGTCGCCAACTACAAGGCCGGCAGGAAGCCGACAAACTAGCTCATCCAGCCATCAGCGAAATTCGGCCCGGCGGAAGATCGATAGGCTTTTCCGCCGGCGGTTCGGCCCGCTATGCTGCCGGCGGATAAACGCCCGTTTACGCCGCCGCCACCGGAGGGCCTTCCGCGATGAGCACCGCCGTCACTCCCGTTCCCCTTGTTTTCGGCGACTACGCCCTCGAGGATCGCTACCGGCTCGACAAGGGCCGCGTCTATCTCACCGGCATCCAGGCCCTGGTGCGCCTGCCGATGATGCAGCGCCAGCGCGATCTGGCGGCCGGCCTCAACACCGGCGGTTTCATCTCGGGCTATCGCGGCTCGCCGCTCGGCATGTACGACAACGCCCTGTGGGGTGCGAAGCGTTACCTGAAAGAAAACAACATCCACTTCCAGCCGGGCCTCAACGAGGATCTTGCCGCGACATCGGTGTGGGGCAGCCAGCAGGTCAACCTCTTTCCCGGCGCCAAGGTCGATGGCGTCTTTTCGATCTGGTACGGCAAGGGCCCCGGCGTCGATCGTTCGATGGACGTGCTGAAGCACGGCAACGCCGCCGGCAGCTCGCCGCATGGCGGCGTGATCGCGCTTGCCGGCGACGATCATGGCTGCCAGTCCTCGACCCTGCCGCACCAGAGCGAGCAGGTGTTCGCGGCGGCGATGATTCCGGTCGTGAATCCGGCCAACGTCCAGGAGTATCTCGACTTCGGCATCCTGGGCTTTGCCCTGTCGCGCTATTCGGGCTGCTGGGTGGGCTTCAAGGCGATCTCCGAGACCGTCGAGTCGGGCGCATCGGTGTGGGTCGATCCCGAACGCATCAGGATCGTGCTGCCGACCGATTTCCAGCTGCCGCCGGGCGGCCTCGGCATTCGCAATCCCGATCCGCCGCTCGAGGCGGAGCGTCGCCTGCATGGCCCGAAGATGGACGCCGTGAAGGCCTTCGTGCGCGCCAACGGCTTCGACAAGACGATGATCGACCCGCCCCGCGCGCGCATCGGCATCATGACCACCGGCAAGGCCTATCTCGATACACGCCAGGCGCTGGAGGATCTCGGCATCAGCGACGAGCGCGCCAGGGCACTCGGCATTCGGCTCTACAAGGTGGGCGTGACCTGGCCGCTGGAACCCGAAGGCGCCAAGCGCTTTGCCAACGGCCTCGAAGAAGTGATCGTCATCGAGGAGAAGCGCTCCAACCTCGAGGATCAGCTCGTCCGTCTGCTCTACAATCTTCCGGCCAGCGAGCGCCCGCTGGTCGTCGGCAAGACAGACGAGGCCGGCCGCATCATTTTCCCGAGCGAAGGCGAGCTGTCGCCGACCGGCGTTGCCATGGTGATCGCCGGCCGCCTGATGAAGCACGGCGGCGAATCGCCGGAGCTGAACCAGCGCCTGGCGCGCCTCGAAGCGAAGGAAAAGCTCCTGAACGCGCCGCCGCCGAAAGTGGCGCGCACGCCGTTCTTCTGCTCGGGCTGTCCGCACAACACCTCGACCAAGGTGCCGGAAGGCAGCCGCGCCATGGCCGGCATCGGCTGCCACGGCATGGCGATCTGGATGCCCGAGCGCCGCACGGCGCTGATCTCCCACATGGGTGGCGAGGGCGTGGCGTGGATCGGCCAGGCACCGTTCAGCGGCGACAATCACATCTTCCAGAACCTCGGCGACGGCACCTACTACCACTCCGGCCTGATGGCGATCCGCCAGTCGGCTGCCGCCGGCGTCAATATCACCTACAAGATCCTCTACAACGACGCCGTCGCCATGACGGGCGGCCAGCCGCACGACGGCCCGCTGTCGGTGCCGGAGATCACGCGTCAGGTCGAAGCCGAGGGCGCCAGGAAGGTGATCGTCGTCACCGACGAGCCTGACAAATACCCGATGAACGCCGGCTTCGCGCATGGCGTCACGATCCGCCACCGCGACGAACTCGACGCCGTGCAGCGCGAGCTGCGCGAGATTCCCGGCCTTACCGTGCTGGTCTATGACCAGACCTGCGCCGCCGAGAAGCGCCGTCGCCGCAAGCGCGGCACCTTTCCTGATCCCGCCAAGCGCGTGTTCATCAACGATTCGGTGTGCGAGGGCTGCGGCGACTGCTCGGAAAAGAGCAACTGCGTTTCGGTGAAGCCACTCGAGACCGAGCTCGGCCGCAAGCGTCAGATCGACCAGAGCAACTGCAACAAGGACTTCTCCTGCGTGAACGGCTTCTGTCCGAGCTTCGTCTCGGTGCATGGCGGTGCCGTGCGCAAGGCCAGGCGCCCGGAGCTGAAGGTCGTGCAGGACGATCCCTTCGCCTCGCTGCCGATGCCGGCCCTGCGGCCACTCGGCGAAGCCTACGGCATCCTGGTCACCGGCATCGGCGGCACCGGCGTGATCACCGTCGGCGCGCTGATCGGCATGGCGGCCCATCTCGAGGGCAAGGGCTGCACCGTGCTCGACTTCACCGGTCTCGCGCAGAAGAACGGCGCGGTGATGAGCCACGTACGGCTGGCGCCGAAACCCGAGGACCTGCATGCGGTGCGCATTGCAGCCGGCGGCGCCAATCTCGTGCTGGGCTGCGACATGGTCGTGGCCGCAGCACCTGCGGCGCTGTCGCGCATCGAGCAGGGCGTCACCAAGGCCGTGATCAACGGCTACATGCAACCGGTCGCGGCGTTCGTGCTGAACGGCGACATGGATCTCGGCGCTGAATCGATGATGAAGTCGATCCGCGACGCCGCGGGCGAGGAAGCTGCAACCTTCGTCGATGGCACCGGCCTCGCCACCGCGATCCTGGGCGATTCGATCGCCACCAACCTCTTCATGCTGGGCTATGCCTGGCAGAAGGGCCTTGTGCCGCTGTCGCTCGACGCCCTGATGCGCGCCATCGAACTGAACGGCGTGGCGGTGGAGTCGAGCAAGCGCACCTTCGACTGGGGCCGGCTCGCCGCCCACAACCTCGCCGCCGTGCAGGCCGCCGCCAAGCCGACGCTCAGGGTCGAGAAGCAGGTGGCGCGGACGCTGTCAGACATCATCGCCAAGCGGGTCGAGTTGCTGACCGCCTACCAGGATAAGGCCTATGCCGAGCGCTACCGGACGTTCGTCGCCAAGGTGGCGGCGGCGGAGAAGGATAAGGCGCGCGGTCGCGGTGGCCTCGCCGAAGCGGTTGCCAAGTCGCTCTACAAGCTGATGGCCTACAAGGACGAATACGAGGTCGGCCGCCTCCATAGCGACAGCGAGTTCCTGAAGAAGCTCGGGGCGCAATTCGAGGGCGAGTACAAGCTGACGTTCCATCTCGCGCCGCCGCTGTTCGCCGATCGCGATCCGACGACGGGAGAACTCAAGAAGCGCGAGTATGGCGGCTGGGTGATGCCGATGTTCCGCCTGCTGGCTTCGATGAAGCGCTTGCGCGGCGGCAAGCTCGACGTCTTCGGCTACACCGCCGAACGCCGCATGGAACGCCGGCTGATCGGCGAGTACCAGGCCACCGTCGAGATCCTGCTCGCCACGCTCAACCAGGACAACCATGCGCTGGCGCTGCAGATCGCGGCGCTGCCGGAAACCATGCGCGGCTTCGGCCACGTCAAGGAGAAGAACGTGAAGACGGCCAAGGAGCGCGAGGCCAGCCTGCTCGCGGCCTACCGCCAGCCGGTCGTTCAGGCGACCGCGGCCGAATAAAGCAGTTCGGGACGCCCGCGCTCCCGATTGGGGTTGGGGAGGAAGCGAAGGCGTCCCGGGTACGCGCGCCCGCCGCGAAGGGAGGTTTGCGGGGGCATAGTTCGCCTATAAGCCCATTCGCCTGGGGATTGTAAGCGCAATCAGGGGTCGCAATTCGCACATCTGCAGCACCCTTCAGGCACGACCCGTCTGATGCGAGAACGACGCCGGATCGAACCGTCCGCCCGGACCACCCTTGCCGCCCAGGCGATCGAGTGCGCGCTGCCACTTGGCGGCAAAGTCGCAGTCGAACACCAGTTCGGCGTCGCCATCGACCACCAGCCAGGCGTTGTCCTGCATCTCGCGGTCGAGCTGGCCCGGCGCCCAGCCGGAATGCCCCAACGCCAGCCATGCTTTTTGAGGTCCGCTGCCGCCCGCCATGTCCTTGAGGATCTCGAGCGACGCCGTCAGCGCCATGCCGCCCTCGATCAGCAGCGTCTCCCCATCCCGCTTGTAGTCGGCCGAGTGCAGGACCAGACCGCGCGACGTCTCGACCGGCCCGCCGAACAGCACCGGCCGGTCGGCTTCCGCCGACGGCACCTCGATGCCGAGTTGCCTGTAGACCTGGCCGAGCGGCAGATCGTCGACGCTGTTGTTGACGATGATGCCCAGCGCACCGTCGTCGTCATGCTTGCAGACAAAGACCACACTTTTGCGGAAGCGCTCATCCGGCATGGACGGCGCCGCTACCAGGAAGCGGCCGACCAGCGAGGCCGCGGGGGAACTGGATCCGGGCATGGTGAGATGATCGCTTAAATCCATGGGGATTGTCCGGTCAAAGATCAAGGCAGGGGGGCGTGCAATGGACAAAGCAAAGGGCCCGTCCTAGGGTCCGCCGGTCGTAAAACCGCCGTTTCGGGCGGCATTTGAAGGAGCGGAAGAATGGCGAAAGTTGGCGACAAGGTGCCGAGCGCCACGTTGCGCATGTTGGGCCCGGAAGGTCCCAAGGCGGTCACCACCGAAGAGATTTTTGCCCCCGGCAAGAAGGTTGTTGCCTTCGCGCTGCCCGGGGCATTCACCCCCACTTGTTCAGCAAAGCACGTGCCCGGGTTCGTGGCCGAAGCAGCTGCTCTGAAGGCAAAGGGTATCGACACCATTGCCTGCATTTCCGTGAACGACGCGTTCGTGATGGGCGCCTGGGGCAAGGACCAGAAGGCCGGCGACAAGGTCATGATGCTGGGCGACGGCAACGCCGAGTTCACCACCGCGATGGGCCTCACCATGGACGGCTCGAAGTTCGGCCTCGGCACGCGCAGCCAGCGCTACGCCATGGTCGTCGACAACGGCGTCATCAAGCACCTGTTCGTCGAGAAGCCCGGCGCCTTCGAGGTGTCCGCCGCCGAGTATGTGCTGAAGCATCTCTAGCGCGGCGCCTCCGGGGCCGCCAAGATCAGCGGCGGGACGCAGGTCCCGCCGCTTTCTTTTTGGGGCAACATGACCTCGCCAGAACCACCCGTCTTCACCGGCCTTTTCCCGGTCAACGGCGCCACCCGCCTCTACGGCACGATCGGCGACCCCATCCGCCAGCTGCGCATGACCGGGGTCATGCCGCAGGTCTTTGCCGCGGTCGGCGCCAACGCGGTGTGGCTGCCGTTCGAGGGCGACGCCGATCTGCTGCCGGTCATGCTCGATGCGCTGGCCAAGATGCGCAATCTTGGCGGCTTCACGGTCACCATCCCGCACAAGACCGGCATCCTGCCGCTGCTCGGCCGCACGACGCGCCGCGCCGAGGCCTCGGGCAGCGTCAACCTGGTGCGGCGCGATGCGGACGGCACCCTGGCCGGCGACATCGTCGACGGCATGGGTTTCGTGCGCGGGCTCGCCGCGCAAGGCCATCGCATTCGCGGCGCCAGCGTCTGGCTGGTCGGCCTCGGCGGCGCCGGCGGCGCCATCGCCGCCGCCCTCTGCGAGGCCGGGGTTGGGCGGCTGCTGGTCACCGAGATCGACGCCGAGCGGGCGGAAATCGCGATAGATCGCCTGCTGCGGCATTACCCCGACGTGCCGGTGGCGGAAATCGTGGCGCCTCCCAAGGGTGTCCATATCGCCATCAATGCCACGCCCCTGGGGCTTCGCCCCGACGATCCGCTGTCGTTCGACCCGATGACGCTCGATGCGGATGCGCTGGTGGCCGACGTCATCATGAGTCCGGTCGAGACGCCGCTGCTGCGGCGCGCCCGCGCGCACGGCCGGCGGATCCACCACGGCCGCCACATGCTCGACCACCAGATCCCGCTCTACCTCGAGTGGTTCGGCATCGACGCCAAGGGCATCGACGTCGTGGCCCTGGTACGGTCGCTCGGCGCCTGAGGCATTTCCCGACGCCTGAACGTCGGGAAAACGCGGCCCGCCGGCCCAAGCCCTTGATCCGGCAACGGAAAGGACGACCGTTTCCCGACACCCTCCTGTCGATTTATTGACCTTCGTGTCGGAAAAATCGGCCTACAGCGTCACGCCGCCGTTCACGTGGAGGGTCTGGCCGGTGATGTAGCTGGCCGCCGGCGAGCAGAGGAAGGCGATCGCCGCCGCGACCTCGGCCGTCTTGCCGTAGCGGCCCATCGGCACGAGGGCGCTCATTTCCTGCATGCGGGCGAGCGACAGGGCGACATGGGCGCCGGCGTCCTTTTCGATCAGGCCAGGCGCCACGCAATTGACGGTACCGCCCGACGGCGCGATCTCGACGGCGAAGGCGCGGGCCAGGGCTTCCACGCCGGCCTTGGCCGCGGCGGAAACCGGAAAGCTCGGCAGGCCGCGGGCAAAGGCGTGGGCCACGAACGAGGATACGCCGACCATGCGGCCGCCTGCGCCGGCCTTGATCAACCACGGTTTGGCGGCGGTCGCGAATTCGTAGAAGGCCGAGGTCATCGACGCGAGGCTGGCATCCCAGGCGGCACGGTCGACCTCGCCGATCGGCCGGCGGTCGGCGAAGCCCGCGTTGCTGACCACGACATCGAGCCGGCCGAACTTCCCGGTGATTTCCCCCACCAGCCGTCCGGCCGTGCCCGGCTGGGTGAGGTCGCCTTCGAGGATCAGCGCATCGGCGCCGGCGCCGCGCACGACATCGGCGACTTTCTCGGCCCCTTTCAGGTTCTTGCGGGCATGCAGCCCGAGGACCGTGTTCGGCGCGGCAAGCGCGCGGGCCGTCGCCGCGCCGATGCCGGAGGAAGCGCCGGTGATCAGGATGACTCGCTGGAGGGAAGGCATGGTCGAAGCAGTAAAGTCCCACGCGTCTAGCGGCAAGCCTCCCGCACGGCGGGCGCCAGATACTGGGCGAAGCGGCGCGCCCCGCCGGCCGAGAAGTGGCCGTTGTCGACGAAGTCGGCGCCGGTAAAGGCGTCGGACGGCACGGCGACATAGATGTCGTCCAGGGCTTTGGCCGTACGCTCGAGGATGGCGTTGAGCCGCTGCAGCAACGGCCAGACATCGCGGTCCCGCACCAGGGGCAACCAGCCGTAGCGGCCGTCGCCTTGCAGCTTCTCGCGGTTGACCAGCTGTCCAACCCAGATCGTGGCGATCCCGCGCGCGCGGTTGATGGCCGAGATCGACCGGATGTTGCGTTCGTACAGCGACTCCAGCACTGGGTCGCTGCCGCTCGCCGGTTCACGGCCATAGGGATCGGTGAGGTAACGAATCGTGTCGACGTGCGTGCTCGCGAAACGCGCCAGCAACGTCAGCAACGGCGAGAACGTGACGTGCGGGCCACCCATCCGGCGCACCAGCAGCGAGTCGATCTGGCTCGGCAGATGGAAGTCGGCATAGGCCGGGTCGAGATTGGCAATGTGGGCGTTGCGCAGGTCGTTCCAGCCGACGTAGTAGATCGCGCACCGCGGCGGCTTGCCGAACTTGGTCTGGTAGAAGGCCGTCTGGGCCAGATGCTCGACGGTCGAATAGCCCGGCACGCCGTGGTTGACCACGAAGGTGCTGTCCCGGCCGAGCGCCTCGCCGAGCCGATCGCTCCAGGTGTCGCCCTCGCCTGCGCCGATGTCGTAGGTCGTCGACCCACCGAACGTCGCCACGACCGCCCGCCCATCGAGGGCGCCCGGCGCGGGATCACGCCCGCGCGTGCCCTCGGACGTGTGACTGATGGCGAGCCCGGTCGAGCCGGTGACCTGCAACGCGGGAATCGGTACGGCCTGCAGCAGCGGGTGCCACTGGAAGCGCTCCGGCTCGGCTGCCACCGGCGGCAGCAGCCCGGCGACGGGATAGTCGGCGCGTTGCAGAAGACGGGAGCCCATGCCCCACGACAGCTCGGCCACGGCGAGGAACAGCAGCACCATCGCGAGCCGCGGCCAGCGGGCCAGCGCGATCACGAGGACAAGCAGGGCCACGAGATAGAGGAAGTAGAATGCGCGCGGGCCGGTGCCCAGCCTGTCAGTTGCCGCCAGCCACCCCGCCGCGACAGCGACGACAACAAGCAGGAGCAGCGCAAGTAGGGCCGGAATCGCCCGCTCGAACCGGTAGGGCCGGCGGAGGCCGACGTAGTCGAGGATCGGCTTGAACATGGAGACCGGGAAGAATGGCGCGCCCGAAGAGATTCGAACTCCTAGCCTTCTGATTCGTAGTCAGATGCTCTATCCAGTTGAGCTACGGGCGCACGGCCAG
>Ga0207952_1000852_pt1 | contig 17652 bp, 17 predicted proteins | sample SubbioR12Aug_8Ca_FD_184831 | JGI IMG/M metagenome (GOLD analysis project Ga0207952, IMG submission 184831) | Serpentinite rock and fluid subsurface biosphere microbial communities from McLaughlin Reserve, California, USA - CR12Aug_8Ca (SPAdes) | ecosystem: Environmental > Terrestrial > Deep...
CCACTCGAAAAATGGGTTCTATTTTTTCCCATTCCGCATCAGATAAATCACTCGGATACATCCCTACTCCTCCAAAAAGAGTGAGTACCATACTAAAAAATTAGGTTTTAGTACAGCTTCTTAGCAGCTGTCGTTAGGATTCCTCAAGTTGTTTCGGTATCGTCCAGCGCATAAATCATGACAAAAATAAAGTGGAAAGCGTACGATGTCCACCTATGAAGTGACAAGGAGAGTTGAGTGAAACTGTCTGACTATGTTGTCGATTTTCTGGCAAAACAAGGAATCCGACATAATTTTCTAGTTTCTGGCGGGGCAGTGATTCACATTGTCGATTCAACATCCAAGCATCCTTCCATGGAGTATATCTGTGGGCAGCACGAAGAACATAGCGCGGCAGCAGCAGATATGTACGCACGAGTCACTCGTAAGCTCGGTCTAGTTTCTACCACAAGCGGCCCAGGAGCCACGAATATTGTAACTAGCATTTGCAATGCATGGTTTGATTCCATTCCCATGATTTGTCTAACTGGGCAAGTCTCTCGATTTAGGATCAAGAAACGCAAACAGCTAAGGCAGAAAGGATTTCAAGAAACAGATATTGTCTCCATTTTTAAAAGCATCACAAAATATGCGAAGTTAATATTAGATCCAGCATCGATCCGCTACGAACTTGAGAAAGCCCTTCATTTAGCAACAGAAGGAAGACCAGGGCCTGTCTTGCTCGATATCCCAGATGATTTGCAGCGAGTTGAAATCAATCCCGAAGAGTTAAAAGGCTACACACCTCAGAAAAAGAAGAGGGTTCTTCCTCTTGAAGATACGAAACAACTGTTTCAAATGATCGCGCAGGCAAAACGACCGATACTCATTCTAGGAGCGGGAGTTCAATCAGCAAATGCGGCAGAAGAAGCGCTCTCCTTCGCAGAATATTTCAAAATCCCCGTCGTGACTACATGGGGAGGGGCGGACGCGATTCCACATTCTCATGAACTCAATATGGGCTGTATCGGTGTCTGTGGTCCTAGAGGAGGGAATTTTGGCGTGCAATTTTCTGATTTAGTGATTGCTTTAGGCACCCGTCTTTCGCCTATGGTCACGGGAGGAAAGCAAAATCTCTTTGCCCCCCTCTCCAAGAAAGTCATGGTCGATGTTGACATGGAAGAACTGAACAAATTCGATGCATCTACTTTCCTCATCGATCTACCCATTTTGGCCCATTTGAAAGACTTCTTTGCCGCTTGCAGTCATGTCTATACTCATTATTCTGACTCTTGTTCTTCTTGGAGAAACTGCATTCAGTCTTGGAGGAAAAGATACCCAATTTATACTCCCGATTTAGAAAAGCATCAGGGAAGAATTCATCCCCACGTCTTTGTGAAAAAAATTTCCGATCTGGCTCAAGAAGGAGCCATTTTGATCGGAGACACAGGAGCCAATATCAGTTGGACCATGCAAGCTTTTGAAACAAAAAAAGGACAACGCATTTTCTCCGCATGGAATCACACCCCGATGGGATACTCTCTCCCAGCAAGCGTGGGCGCATCCCTCGCATCTGAGCAGGAGATCATCTGCTTCATCGGAGATGGAGGTCTCATGATGTGCCTTCAGGAGCTTGGAACAATTCGACGGCATAACCTGCCCGTTAAGATCTTCATCTTCGACAACAAAGGACATGGCATACAAAAACAAACTATCGACACATGGCTCCATTCCCATTACGCTGCAGTTGACCAATCAACAGGGTTATACTTCCCTAATTATCAACAAATTGCTAGAGCGTTTGAGATCCCATTCTATCAACTCCAGACCCATGAAGATTTATCTACTCTTCATGAGATTTGGAACCAGAAAGGTCCTTTCATCTGTAATGTTGAAATTATTGAACAGCAGAAAATTGTTCCTATGTTAAAATTTGGTTCTGGAATCGAGGATCTCGATCCAAAAATTCCAAAAGAGGAGTTACAAATGATTGCCAATGAAGCCTTACAAGTAGAGCTTGCTCCAGCATGAAAAAAGCGATCGTGATCTCTGCATCGAGCGATATTGGAGTTGCCCTTGTGCGCCATTGGGCATCCCTCGGCTGGGAAATCTGCGGCACATACAGGACCGATTCCCCAGCTGTCAAAGAAATGCGGTCCCATTCAAATATCCACCTATTTCCCTGCGACCTCTTAAATCCAGAATCCATCAAACAAGCGACGCAACAAATCATAGCATCTCTATGCTCTTGGGATATTGTTGTCTTTGCTGCAGGGACTCTCAGTCCTATTGGCTCGTTTCATTCTGTGAATTTTCAAGAATGGGAAGATGGAATCCGCGCCAATTTCTTAGGATCCCTCTCCTTTCTTCATGCCCTTTTGCCTTTCCGCAACAACTTTTCTCAAACAGATCCTGTTGTCCTCTTTTTTGCTGGAGGAGGAACGAATCACTCGGTTAAGAATTATTCCTGCTATACCATCTCAAAAATCGCTCTCATCAAAATGGTAGAACTGTTGGATGCCGAAATTCCCGATACTCGATTTGTTATCGTCGGCCCCGGGTGGGTTAAGACAAAAATCCACGAACAAACACTGCAAGCCAAAGAAAAGGCTGGCGACAGTTTAGAAAAGACCAAACAAAGATTGAATGAGAACCAGTTTATTCCTATGGAGTCAGTTGTGGAATGTTGCCACTGGCTTGCAACCACATCTAGCAAGGGAGTGGGTGGGAGGAATATCAGCGTTACATTTGATCAGTGGGGTACGCTAGAGTTAGAAAAAGAATTAGAGGCAGATGCCGATATGTATAAACTTCGACGATATAAAAATTCCTGGAGGAAATAGCAACAATGGATCAACAAACGACCCTTCATCACCTTTTTTCCGCTCTACCCCTTCTTCATGCCCATCATGCTCCATCTTCTCCTGTGTATCCGCTGTTGAAGAAACTTGCTAGGCAAGAAATTGAATCGTTATTCGCTCGATCTGATAACGAGAAGAAACCCTTTGGTCCCTTTGGATCTATTGCATTCCCACTTTTCAAAATGGGAGCTGTCAATTCATTAAATTTATTTGACATCGATGAATTGATCTTATTTAGTTTCTATCTCGTAAATCGCAATCGATACCAACGAATCCTGGATATTGGCGCAAATATAGGTTTGCATGCGCTCCTTCTGACAAAAATTGGTTGCAAAGTACAACTTTTTGAGCCAGATCCCGTCCACTTTAAGCAACTGAATCACGTTTTAGCAATCAATGAAGCGAAAGTGGAATCTCTGAACTGTGCAGCCGTCTCATCTCAAAGCGGAACTGCAGAATTTGTGCGCGTATTGAGCAACACCACTTCGAGTCATTTATCAGGCAGCAAGACTCCGTATGGAGAGCTAGAGCGATTCCAAGTACCTCTTTACTCTATCCAATCTCTCAAAGCCGATCTCATTAAAATGGATGTCGAAGGGCACGAGGGAGAAATTATTCTAGCAACCACAAAGGACTACTGGAAAAACACCGATTGTTTTGTCGAAGTAGGATCTGCCGAGACAGCACAACGGATTTTTGCTCATTTAAACAACTGTAATGTCTCTATGTTTTCCCAAAAAACAGGATGGAAGAAAGTAAAGCACATCAATGAGATGCCAACCAATTACAAAGAGGGATCTCTTTTCATCACGACGAAACCATCCATGAACTGGACATATACTGAAATAACCTGAAGAGTTGACTTCTTGGCAAGGAGGGTCCTCAACATTCGTATTCGGAACGAGCGAGCATTGCCTTCGGGCAAGGCGCGAGCGAGAATGCGAATGTTGAGGAAAACCTGACGCAGCCAAAAGTCAACTCTTCAGGTGATTTCGGTATATACCGAAACAACCTGAAAAGTTGGCGAATGGGCAGGTTCAAAGGTTGGATTTGGTCAGAGTTCGCCTTTTGAAAGCTCTTTTTAAAAAACGGAATGTTTCTAAGGCGAAGGGGATGCGTGCTGCAACTCCCCTTGTCATCCATCGCAGCGTTGGAGGGACAGCTCGCCTAAGATAAAAAAAAGTAAGAAATTCATAAAATGCTGGTTTTAAGAGAATCGACCCTAACATTGAATAAGTAAACTCTGAGAGGACGGAAGACCTTTTAAATAAGGGCTTTACTTTTGAGTAGCGAGGTAAATTCAATACCTCAATCATTTGCTGGTACACTTCCTTTCTCGTTTGCCACGCATGTCTCTTTTGAGAATAAGAGTTGGAGTCGTTCCGAAACATCGCAAGTTTTTCTGGGATATAGCAAATACCATGGCAAAATGAAACCGCATTCATAGTAAAGAAATCGCAATGCCATTTGAGCTGGGGAATGTAGTAGTGGCCATCCAACGCGACTTCTTCCATTGCTTTCCGTTTAACCACCACTGTATGACAGATATTCCCAACGCACAGCCCTTTTTGAGTCAGTCGGATCACCTCTTCTGGACTGAAATATCTTGGCTCCTTGCTAATCCCCAATGAATGTTGAGTTGTTTTTTTTGTTGCCTCATCATAATACATTGGATCTGAACAGCAAAGACCGGCATGTGGGTATTGCTCGAGGATCTTCATCGATTTTTCATACATGTTAGGAAGGACAAAATTGTCGGCAGAAGGAAATGTCAAGTAATCACTTTGCGCCAAATCAATTGCTCGATTCAGGGTAAAAACGACTCCCTGATTTTTTACATTCCGATACAGTTTTAAAGAGGGGTGTTTTTTTGCAATCTCCGTGATCATGCTTACACTGTCGTCTGTTGATCCGTCATCCACTACAATAATTTCATCAGGAGGTCTAGACTGAGATAAAATCGAAGGAAGCAGTTCGATTAAATGTTTTCCGTGGTTATAATTTGGTATAATTACAGCAAGAGACTGTCTTTGATTCATAAAACAACCGAATTACTAAAATTTTTCCAGATGTGGCCCGCTTCTTCTAAACAGCGGGTGGGAATCGTTCCTTTCCAAGCTTGAAAACAAGTTGATAGATGATCCGCTGTTCTGCAACCGATGATCGTCCATCGTACGGAGGGGAGCCTTTTCAGCCAATGGAGTGCTATCGAGAGTAGAGATGTTTGATAGCGTTGAGCCAACAGAGATGTTTCTTTGAGTCGATGAAGGAACTCAGGAGTTAAATCACTTTTGACGGCCTTGCTGCCCGCTGCTCTAGAGTTTTCGGGAATCCCATCTCCAAGATATTTTTCATGGAATAATCCTCTCATGAGAGAGGCATAGGCTATGATTTGAATATTTTGAGCAGAGCACTCTTGGAGATTCTTTTCATTTGTATGCGTGTTGGCAATGTTGAGGGGGATTTGATTAAAAGCAAAACAATGGCCTGTAAATTCTTTTAACTTTTTTATGTGATGCTCGTCATAGTTTGAAATGCCTGCCGTCAAAATCTTGCCTTGTTGTATTAGCATTTGAAAGGCTTCTAAAGTTTCTTCGAGTGGAGTTTGCGGATCAAAATGGTGAATTTGGTAAAGATCTAAATAATCCGTTTTCAGCCTTTTTAGACTCCTCTCAACTCTTTGAATGATGTTTGCCTTCGCTCCGAGACCCATAGACGAGGCATGAGATTTAAGACCTACTTTTGAAGCAATAAACCAACTCGCCCGCTCATTGTGTAAAGATTCACCGATATGTTCTTCAGAGATGCCATCAGAATAGACATCTGCCGTGTCGATTGCCGTCACTCTTAATTCTCTCGCGCGATCGAGGATTCTTTTTGTTGTAGATAGGTCTGTAAAGTAGCCAAAAACGTTTCCTCCGAGCATCAATCGATTGTTTCTGTATAGCGAGGAATCCGAAATCGATTCTTCAGTCATGATACCTCTACCATCCCTAAATGTTCGCATATACTGAGTCCTCCATCGATCACTATGGTTTGGCCTGTGATAAATGAAGAGTATTCTGAGGCGAGAAAAAATGTCAGGTCGGCAACTTCTTGAGGAGAGCCGCTGCGGCGCAAGGGAACATACTGGGCATATTTGGCGTACAAGGAGGCGTTTGAATCGCTAGATCCCTTTTCAGATAGATGATTGCTGATGAGTCCCGGCAAAATGGCATTGACCCGGATACTCTGGGGCCCATACTGTAGCGCAAGGTAGCGGGTCATCTGATTGACGGCGGCTTTAGCTACATGATAGCTCATTGATTCCTTTAGAGTGACCAGTTCCGAGGTCACTGAAGAGAGGTTGATAATGCTGCAAGGATGGCTAGCTGCTTTCATGAGCTCGCAAGTGACTGATGAGAGATGAAAATATGTATGAAGGCCGACATCAATAGCAGATTTCCACTCTTCTGCAAAGTGGATGGCTTGTCCTGCACTTCTCCGATAACGGATACAATTGACAAGAGCGTCGATTGTCTGGAATTTTTCAATAATTTTCTTGAGGCACCTTTCTGTGGAGGCAAAGTCGGTAGCATCGCATTGATAATGAAATAAATTGGGCTCTGGAGGCCTTTGCGGTAGAGTTAAGTCTAGAATTATCACATTCCATCCCTCATTGAGGAATTTTCTTGAGATGACCTCACCGAGTCCTCGTGCGGCTCCACAGAGAAGAGCGTTTTTAGTTGTTTCTCTCATTTTTCTATCCAATGGGTCACTTGTTCAAAAGCACTGAAAAGATTTTCAACAGAATCTATTTTGCGCCAAATTTTTTGATGTGGTTTTGCAAAAGGTAAACAGTCTGAGTTCCCAATTTCAATTTCCATATCTTGAGCGTGGTGAGAGGGGTGTTTGAAAGTTACATAAGGGATATGACTAAAAAAAGCCCCTGCGCTGATTCCACTTGCCATTCCCATAAACCCGTCACAGAGACTGCTAATGGCTAGCTGAACAGATAAATCCAGTTTTAAGGCGGAAGCCTTTTGCATGTTGGGTCGCAAAGGGAGATTGTTGGGAAGAGGGTCTGCCCCTAGCAAAATAAAGGTAGTTTCTGGAAATTTTTCGAAAAGAAGGTTCCAGTTAGCAAAGGTAGCGTCGCTCTCCTCAGCGCCTTTCCCTTGATTTTTCAAGTGGACTGCGAATGTATTCTTTCTGCGGAGGGAGTTTATGATTTCTTTGGCTGTTTCTTGAATGTTCAACGGCCAGAGAAGGCTTGGGGAAATTCGAGTGATTTGTGAGAGAAGGTGAATCCTTCTAAATGAAGAATAGGGCCACATTAAAATACTTGGAATGCGCGGGGGCCAATCAATCTGTGGAGGAAGAGCGTTGACAAATTGCAATTCAAAGTGAATCTGACTCAAGAATGCTTTGTTTAAATAGTCGGGAATAGGATCTATTTTGTCGGTAAAGAAGAGAGTTACTTTATCAGCATGGTTAAGTTTTGCCAAGATCTCCAGTTCTTGTCTAAGAATCAGCAAGTTTCCGAGTGAAAAAGGGTGTTGATTCAGAGGCCAATGGGCGGCTATTTCTGAAGGTTTCATAAAGAGAGATTTAGCTTAGAGGGTGTCTGCAATGTGAGGTTCTGTCGATTTTTCGGTTCTTTTGAGCCGACTTTTGATTTTCTTTCGGGGGGTAATATACGAAGGTTGATATTACCCCCCGAAAGAAAATCAAAAATCGGCCAAAATAATCCAAAAACTCGACGAACCCTCATTTTGTAGACACCCTCTTAGTTTTGGTCTTGCAAATAAAAAGATCGTCCTTGGCCGCCATCGATTACGAAAGCGCTGCCTACGCAAAAAGAAGAAGAGGAAGAGCAAAGAAATGCCACTACATCTGCTATCTCTTCAGGGCTACCAAATCTTTGGATAGCCATTCTTTCTTTTAGATATCTTTCTACATGTTCAGGACGACTTTTTTGAGCCTCGTCCCAATAGCCATTATGTGTGAAAACGGCTCCAGGGAGAATAGAGGTGATCACAACTCCATCTTTGGCTACATATCTGCCCAAACTACGGACGTAAGCTGTTAAAGCTGCTTTAGCTGCGCAATAAGTAGGGGGTCCATGGTTTTCTAAGGCCGATATCGACGAAACATGACAAATCCTTCCCCATTTGTTTTCCAGCATGTAAGGGAGCAGCTGATTATTGAGAGTGATCTGAACATCTAGATTCGCTCTCATTACTTTATGCCAATCTGACACAGGACAAAATGGATTTGTAATCCCTAGGTTACCGCCTAAATTGTGAACGAGTATGTTAGGAATAAGGTTGTTTTCTATCAAGAATCTACATAGAGATTCTGGAGCACCAGGCAAAGTAAGGTCAGAGCAAAAAAAAGCATGTCCTTCGGAGATCGCGGTGAGTTCACACATTATATTTTGAAGATCTTCTTCAGAACGTGAGTTGATGATGACGCGAGAGCCTTCTTTAGCTAACTTGATAGCAATGGCTTTACCTAGACCTCTACCTGAGGCTGTAACCATTGCAATTTTTCCCGTTATTCCAAGATCCACTCGTCTCAATCTCCCGGCATAGCATTTCCGTGATGTCGATGCATTATGTCACACCAAAGTTAAAATGTCATCTTGAACCTATGAACCTATCCGCAAATTCTTTTCAAAAAGCGCCTCTTGCAGTAATCCCAACCGAATTTCCTTGCTATGATCGGGATATGACTCCAATAAAGGGGGGTCTTCAGCATGATGAGGAAAGCGGGCATACCAAAATGACGCAAAAGGCCTGTTCTTCTGAAAAACTGACGCAATCGTTTATATTTCTTGGCCTTGAGTCGATTCATGACCCTGTCGGCAATGAGTTGGCGCTTTTGAGGAGACGTGCAGCCGCTATAAGATTGCGGAGTGCAGCGCAAAGCTGCGAGGGGACGCGCAACGTAACCAATCGGATATTGCGCAGCGATTTCAAAATGTAAAAACCAGTCACAAGAATGAAAGAGCTCTGCTGCAAACAGACCGTGTGAAATGAGTATATCTTTGCGATACATGGTCGCATGTCCCGCAATCCAAAATCCATTGTTGGCGTATTTCCAAAATGTTTCTGGATGAAAGATCTGGTCTTCTGTGCCTAATTTTTCCACCCGTAATTTTGCAGGATCTAAGACCTCCCCTTCAAAGAAGCAAGGATCTGAGCAGCAAATAGCAGCAGATGGATTCAGTTCTAACCATTGCACCAATTGCGTGCAAAATCCAGGAAGCAAGCAATCGTCTGATGAGCAAAAATTGAGATATTTTCCTCTAGCGTGCTGAATGGCTTGGTTGACAGTGACGACGGGCCCTTGGTTGGTTTCGTTTCTGTAGACGCGAAGGTATGGGATTTTTCGTTGGTAATATTCCAACACTTCCAAAGTATTGTCTGTTGAAGCGTCGTCCGTGATGATGATTTCTAAGTTGTCGAAGTTCTGACTGAAAATGGATTCAAAAAATTGCGGCAGATAGTGTGCATGGTTATATGTCGGAGTGACAATCGAGAGGATTGGGGTTTCCATGTCTAGGCAAGTTTAGCGTGGAATTTTTTAGATTGTCTAGAAAAAAACAAAAGGCCTCTCTAGAATAAGAGATTCTCTCTGAACTCTCTCACAAGAGGGAAACCATGAAAACAATTGCTGCAATTCTTATTGAATTAAACCGTCCCCTTGAGCTCGTCGAATTGGAAATTCCTCCTTTGCAAAATGGCCAAGTTCTCGTGCAAATGGTTTATAGCGGACTGTGCCATACGCAACTCAATGAATGGAAGGGGAAAAAAGGGGCGGATCCCTACCTCCCTCACACTTTAGGACATGAAGGCTCTGGCATTGTGCTTGAAATTGGAGAGGGGGTTACGAAAGTAAAACCGGGAGATCGGGTGGTCCTTTCTTGGATTAAAGGGCGCGGCCTCGATGTGCTTGGCGCATCGTACCAATGGGAAGGAAGAAAGGTCAATTCAGGCGCCATCAGTACTTTCATGGAAAAAGCAGTCATTGCGGAAAGCCGTGTGATCCCAATTCCCGACACGATTCCGTTCAGAGAAGCCTCCCTTCTTGGGTGTGCGATTCCCACAGGAGCAGGAGTCGTTCTGAACGACATGCAACTCAAGGCAGGGCAGTCCGTTGCGGTCTTTGGAATTGGGGGGATCGGTTTGAGCGCATTGATAGCAGCTCGATCTTTAAATGCTTATCCGATTATAGCTGTGGATGTTGTGCAGGAAAAACTCGAACGCAGCAAACGAGCAGGAGCCACTCATGCTCTCCATGCAAACGAGAGTGGCATGATGGAGAAACTTTTTGCAATCACTCAGGGAAAGGGACTTGATTTTGCTCTGGAATGCGCGGGGAGAAAAGAGGTGATGGAAACTGCATTTAGTTGCGTGAAAGCTCCCGGAGGGTTGTGTGTATTGGCAGGGAATCTAGCGAAAGGAGAGAAGATTCAAATAGATCCCTTTGATTTGATTCGTGGAAGACGGATTCTGGGCACTTGGGGAGGAGGAACTCAGCTAGACGAAGATGTTCCTCGCTATATCGACCTATTTTTTAAAGAAAGAAATTCTTTAGACATATTGATTAGCGACGAAGTTCCTCTTGGAGAAATCAATGATTTGATGGCCCGCTTGGATCAGGGGAAAATTGCGAGAGGGTTGATCGCTTTGAATCTACCGGTTAGTATACATAAAAAAGTCGATCTTGCGTCTTATGTTTAAGAAATATCAACCATTGTTTCGCATCTTCATCGGGTCGGGGTATTCTAATGTAATACGCTTCTCCGGAATCCTCTTCACTTCAACACTTTGTTCCGGATTTGAAGGCGCTTCTTATGCTTTTTTATTGATGGGATTTGGCTCTTTTTCTGGTCAATCAGAGGTCCGTTTCTTTAACGTGTCTTGGATAGAACAGTGGATTCCCTCATCTAATTTTGGTGTTTTTGTATTCTTTGTGGTCAGTGCAATCCTTCTACAAGCAATCCGTAGCGCTCTTACCTATTTAGGGATGTATAATACTTCCCTTTTGGCCTTGAATGTACAGTCAACAGCGCAATATCAAGTTTATAAACAGATCTTTCGGTTCAACTTCTCTTGCGTCAATCAGTATAAAACGGGGGACCTGGTAGAATTCGCTAGAACTCCTGCCCTTTTCATTCCTCAACTTTTGAATAGTTTCAATACTTTCGTTGTCAATTCCTGTTTGGTTTTTATGACAGTGACCGGAATGTTCTGGATTTCCGTCAATCTGACTCTTTGTACGGGAGGGATTTTGGGTGTGTTCGTCTTGGGACAGAAAATCATTGTACGCAAAATCGTAAAAGCTTCCACAGACCTCTCCAATCACATGTCTGACTTTAGCAAGCAGACAGTACAAAGCCTCGGAGGGTTGCGGTTGATTCATACTTACAATGAACAAGAGACAGCGCTCAAAAAAGTATCACATCTCCTCAGACAGATTGTAGCGTCGTCCGGAATGGTCAACTTATGGACAAACGCCATTCCTTGCATCAATGAACTCATTGGCATCTTGTCGATTGGGGTCATTCTCTTGTTGGGGCTCTTATGTTTCGATGGGGGATCTAATGCAACTTTTCCCTTGCTCCTCACCTTTATTATCCTGACATATCGGCTGTCTACTCGTCTGCAGGCCACGATCGCGTCCATTGGAGGGATGGCGACCTGTTATGGCTATATCCTTCGGTTCAATCACATCCTCTCAGAAGAGGGGAAAGAATTTTATCCGCAGGGAGGAGTTCCCTTTAAAGAGTTCTATCACCATATTGCATTGAAAAATATTTCCTTAACGTACCCTTCTGCTAAAACGCCTTCTTTGCAAGACATTTCCTTTACGATCCAGAAAGGCACTATGACCGCTTTTGTAGGAGGATCAGGAGGCGGTAAATCATCCCTGATCGATCTGCTTATCCGTCTCTACAATCCATCAAGCGGGAATATTCTCGTGGATGGGAAAAATCTTTCCGATTATGAGATCGGAAGTTGGAGGAAAGCGATCGGCGTCGTGAGTCAAGACACATTCATTTTCAACGAAACGATCGAGGAAAATATTCGATTTGGATATGAAGGGGCAAGCTCGGAGCAAGTGCAAGAATCGGCCCGAATTGCAGGCGCCCACGAATTCATTGAAAGACTCCCCGCGAAATACGCTACCTTGGTCGGGGAAAGAGGATATACGCTATCAGGAGGAGAAAGGCAGCGCTTGGCCCTTGCTAGAGCCATTTTGCGCAATCCCCAAATTTTGATCCTCGATGAAGCAACAAGTCACTTAGATAGTCACTCAGAAAAATTGATTCTACATGCATTAGATAATTTTTGCAGGACAAGAACCGTAATTGTCGTTGCACACCGACTCTCGACGATTGCAAGAGCAGATCAGATTCTTGTGATCGAGCGCGGGCATATTGTGGAACAGGGAACTCACGAAGAACTTTTGCACAAAAACCAAAAATACGCTCACTTCTGGAAAATCCAATCACATCAGACCGTTTCAGGCGCAGTAGGAAGTATTGTAGGCTTATAAGAGTTGCTGATTCTGATAGAACCACTCAATGACCTCGCGGATTCCCTCTCGGCAAGGTCGGGGAGAATAAGAAGGCATGATCTTTCGCAACTTATTTATTGATAGAATCTTAGACTTGGCTCCCACATAGCGGGAGGTGTCAAACTCAATCTGAGAAAAGGGGTAGCCTACCTGCTCGGAGATGAGAGAAGCAAACTCTCGGATCGAGTGCTCCTGACCTGCCCCAATGTTGATCACTTGGTTTTTCTCTGTCTGAGCAAGATGCCACATTGCCTGTATAAAATCTTGAATGTGAACGAGTTCCCTTTTTTGCTGCCCATCTCCCCACAACACAACCTTATCTCCATGCAAATGTCCTCGAAGAATTTTTCGAATCAAATCAAAGATAAAATGGAGCTGTCTGCCATCCGTGTGATACCCGCTTCCATAGAGAGTGGAGGGAACGAAATAGAGATATTCAAGACCGAACTGTTTCTGAAAAGCCTGTAAACCACATAATAACATCCTCTTCGTCATTCCATAAGTGTAGAGACTCTCGATGGGGATGCCAGATAAATAATGCTCCTCTTCCAGAGGATAAGCCGGATCATAAGAACAACTTGTTCCCATTGCGATCATTTTAGCTTGGCGCTGACAGGCTTGCCACCAATCCAATACATGCGTATTGATCTTTTGATTGATCACCCATTGTTCTGCTGGATGTCGCAGGCAAAAGTCTCCTGCTTGTGTCCAAGCAGCGAGATGATAAATTTGATCAAAAGTTTCATTTCGAAACTGATCTAAAGAATCTTCTTTTTGCAAATCGCAATTTTTCGAAGAAACCTCGATAACGCGAGCTCCCTTTGCGCGGAGAAAAGGGCAAAGAAACTTACCTAAAAACCCGCTCGCTCCAGTCACAAGAATATTCATGGCGAAACCACGTCGATTGGAAAATAAAACTCAACACCTCTATCGAGGAGATGGCGGTTATTTTGGAGAATCTCCTTTTTGAAATTCCAAGCCAAAACATAATACACATCGGGGGGCTCTATTTCCGCTTCAAGTAGAATCGGCAGATGCATTCCAGGGCTAAATAGACCTTTGCGCAACACATTTTTTTCCACCAAACAATCGAGAAACTGAGTACCAATACCGAAATAATTCAGAAGAGTGTTACCCTTCACCGGAGCTCCCATACCGAAAATGCGCTTATTTTCCCGCTTCTTTTGTTCAAGAAAAGAGAGATTTTTTTTCTTGAGAGTCTCAATATTTTGGGAAAATACTTTATACGCCGCTAGAGAATTGCAGCCAGATTGCTCTTCTCTTTCTTGCATCTGGATCAATCTTTCATTCATCGGGTAACTCCCAATATGAGAGACATATCCGATCACTGAACCTCCGTGGATCGGAGAGAATTCGGCATCAAAAAGCTCGAGTCCATGACGTTTTAGCAAAACGCCGAGAGTTTTCAACGTATAATAGAGAAGGTGCTCATGGTAAATCTGGTCAAAAGCAATATTTTCCATGATGGATTTCATATATAAAAACTGAACGACAAATACGCCATTCGGTTTCAAATATTTCCGGATCGCATCGGTGACTGAATGGAGTTCTTCTAAATGAAAAAAGACTCCCGACGCATTGATTACATCAAATGAACGGTTGATCTGATCGGCCGTCTCTCGATTGAAAAAGGCATTTAAAGTAGGAATGCCATTTTTTTCAGCAATTGCAGCCACTGTTTTAGCCGACTCGACTCCAAGCACTTCGTAGCCAAGGCGTTGATAAGACTTGAGCTGAGTTCCATCGTTCGATCCGATGTCTAATACCGATTTATGCGCCTTATCAGAGAAAAATCTCTGATCCACGGTTTGAGCTGTCCGGTCAAAATGGTCAGACAAAGACCGCGTAATACCAGAAAGATATGTATGCTCAGCGAACATGACCTCTTTTTTGACAGTATAATCAAGCTGAGCGCACGAACATTTTTCGCAAATCACAACGCGCAGAGGATAGGCAGGTTCTGTGCCCACTTGATCTTGCTTGAGGAAATGATTCCCCCACGGCTGTGCACCTAAATCGACTCCTGCGGCAAATGAATGATGATCACAAACTCTACAAAACATGAAGAAATGATAGCTAAAAGCAGAAATTTTGAAAATACTTTCGCTCAAATCATCAGTTTGTTATTTTTTTGCCCATGAAAAGGATTATCTCTAGAACGCCTGTACGCATCAGCTTCTTTGGAGGAGGAACTGACTACCCTGGATATTATTGTCGCAACCCTGGAGCCACTCTTGGAACGACCATCGACAAATATACTTACGTCAGCATCAATACATTAAGCCATTTTTTCGACCATAATCTCCGCGTGAGTTATTCGAAAATCGAGTTGGTCAAGACCCTCGATGAAGTGCAGCATCCAAGCGTTCGCGCCTGCCTTTCCCATAGAGGCATTTTCCCTCTCATCGATATTCATATTTCCTCCGATCTTCCTGCAAGAACAGGTCTAGGATCGTCCTCCTCTTTCACTGTCGGTTTTTTGAACGCTTTAAGTGCGATGGAAGGGAAGAAATCCTCCAAACAGAAACTTGCTGAAGAGGCATGCTACATAGAACAACAAGTCATTCATGAACATGTCGGCTCGCAAGACCAGTTCCATGCAGCTTATGGAGGGATGAATATTTTCGAATTCAGCGCTTCTCAAATTAAAGTACGACCTTTGGTCATTTCTTCCGAGAAGAAGAAGATTTTTCAAGAGCATCTCCTCGTGTTTTATACCGGTATTACTCGTTATGCCAACGAAGTGGTGAAGGAGCAAATCGACAAGACGGAAAAACGAAATAACGACGCCTACTTGAGCCGCATGTATGACATGGTATTTGAGGCGGAAGATATTATCTCAGAAGCATCGGAGCGAGAAATGATGCCTCTCTTAGGCACTTTGCTGGACGAAAGCTGGAATTTTAAGAAAAAACTTTCGAATCAAATTTCAAATCCTTTCATTGATAATCTTTACGCCAAAATACTCGATGCTGGGGCATTTGGAGGAAAGTTATGCGGCGCTGGAAGCGGTGGATTTCTAGCTTTCTTTGTTCCTCCTGAGGCTCGTTCCCGCGTCAGACAAATCGCGGCAGATCTTTTAGAGGTTCAGCTCAGTTTTGAAACGGAAGGATCCACGATTATTTACATGAAGGAATGAAAGAACCTAAAAATCGGCGAAAAATTTTATTAGGATCAGTTCATGGTTGATGCAATCGTATTGGCAGGTGGTTTAGGCACCCGCTTAGCGCAGACCATTCCCCTCCTCCCAAAGGCGCTTGCTCCCATTCGAGGAATCCCTTTTTTACACCTTCTGCTGACGCAAATTGCAAATTCTAAAATTGCCTCTACAATTGTAATGGCCCTGGGTCATAAAGCATCCTCCATCGAAAACTTCATTGAAATCCAAGGCCCCTTGTCCATCCCTATACAATATTCTACTGAAAAATTCCCTCTAGGCACCGGGGGCGCCGTGCTCTATGCGCTGCCTAAGACAAAAAGCTCTACCCTGCTGATTCTCAATGGAGACACTTTTTTTGATTTGCCCTTCGAAGACTTTTATAATTTTCATATCCAGCAGAAGAGTTCCTTGACGATTGCTTGTCGTTATTCTTCAGATTGTAGTCGTTATGGAGAGATTCTATTTGATCCTTCTCACCGCATACTCCAATTCACTGAGAAAAGCCGCGATGCGAAAGGGGGGTGGATCAGTGGCGGAATTTACCTGATTCAAAGAGAGCTTTTCGATCCGTTCTCCTCAGGAACCTATTCGTTAGAAAATGATTTTTTCCCCCAGTTCCTAAAAAAAGGTGCCTTCGCGTATCCTCATGCAGGCGCTTTCATTGATATTGGCACGCCAGTATCTTATGAAGAGGCTCAAAACATTCTTCAACCCTGGATTCCATCTATATGACAACTAAAGTTCTCGTCACTGGCGGAGCTGGATATATCGGCTCTGTACTTTGCCCCTATCTCCTAGGACAAGGGTTTCATGTCACTGTCCTAGACAACCTCTATTATAAACAAGCATCGATCCTCTCTTGTTTTTCTCACCCCAACTTTCGGTTTGTCTATGGAGATGCGTGCAATGAAACACTGATCCAACAAGAAGTGAAAAAAGCTGATATCTTGATTCCCCTCGCAGCCATTGTCGGAGCGCCCGCATGCGACCGAATGCCGCTTTTGGCAAAAGCCTTGAATCAAGATGCCATTGAATTGATCCTGAAACACTCCTCTCCCTCTCAGCTCATCCTCTATCCCAACACAAATAGCGGCTACGGAATCGGCGAGAAAGAAGAATTCTGCACAGAGAAAACCCCCCTCAAACCCATTTCCCTGTACGGGAAGCTTAAAGTAGAAACTGAAACTCTCCTATTGAACTCCAACAGAGCTGTCGCCTTTCGCTTGGCCACAGTATTCGGAGTCTCTCCGAGAATGCGGCTTGATTTACTCGTCAATGATTTTACTTTCAGAGCGTGTCACGACCGATGCATTATCCTCTTTGAAGAACATTTTCGACGCAACTACATCCACGTCCGCGATGTGGCTCATGCCTTTCATTTTGGAATTGTCAATTACAACAAAATGAAAGGTGAGGCATTTAATGTAGGACTGTCTAGCGCAAATTGCACAAAACGAGAGCTTTGCGAAAAAATCAAAACATTTCTCCCCGATTTATATATTCACAGCGCGAAAATTGGCGAAGACCCCGATAAGAGAGACTATATCGTTAGCAATCAAAAGCTTGAGTCTCTAGGATGGCGCCCCACAGTTTCTTTAGAAGAAGGAATCCAGGAAATCATCGGAGCCTACCCCATTTTAAGAATGAATGGATTTAAGAACGTGTGAGAAGTTCTACCGCTCGTGATTTGATAATAGGAGGCAGTTGCAAAAGTCCACGATAGCAGAAAATCGATGATTTTGAGCCGGGTTGAAGAGGAAAAGCGGGCGCTTTTCCGATCCCGCCGACGGCGGCCTACCCAAAAGAGTAGGCGAGGAGGCGGGGGTTCAACCTGGCTCAAAAGGGCGATTTTATGCATCGAAGACTTTTGCAATTGGCTCATAGGTTCAACTTCGAACCCGCCTACATCGCCCAAGTTATTGAAGTTTGGCTACTTTAGAGACAGGCTACTGTCAACTTTCGTTCGCACCATGTAAATTATTTAGCTTTACATGGAGTGCTAAAGCATGGAACACAAACGCTTAAGAGTTGAAGAGCGAGAACAGATATCCCTTCTTCTAG
>Ga0207952_1000853_pt1 | contig 17603 bp, 19 predicted proteins | sample SubbioR12Aug_8Ca_FD_184831 | JGI IMG/M metagenome (GOLD analysis project Ga0207952, IMG submission 184831) | Serpentinite rock and fluid subsurface biosphere microbial communities from McLaughlin Reserve, California, USA - CR12Aug_8Ca (SPAdes) | ecosystem: Environmental > Terrestrial > Deep...
CCGCGCGCCACGAGCTTCCGCTCCATCGCAGCCGCATAGTGCGATTCCAGGAAGCCGAATCCGAGGATGTTGTACACCTCGTAGAACGCACCGATGATCTCGCGGAGGACCGGCGTATACGTCTCGTGTGACATGCGCTGCATAGTGCCACCGGCCCGGCGGCACCGCGTCACCATTTTTTTGCGTGGATCAGCTTCTTATGGCAGGGGTCTCGGCCGGAGGGGATTAATCATCGAGCAAAAACATGAGCATCAACCAAGTAAATCAGACCAATTGGAATGATTCATTCGGTTGATGCTCTAGTTATTGCTGGATGACACCACCGATAGAGCCGAGACCCCGGCTCCAATGTCGTTACGGACGCGTCTCCAGCGTCGCCAGGGCGCCGTTGGTGGGGTTGATCCGCCGAACGATCACGCGCCCGCCGTACTTGAGGTGCGGGTGGTGGCTGGCGAGCCGTACTGCGGCTTCGCGATCACGTGCCGACACGAGGAAGTAGCCCACGAAATCGTTCGGGCCCGAGGAGTCGTCGGCAATCACCACGGAATCGCTGCCGCGCGCGACGTTTCGCACCGCCGCAATTGCTGCGACGCTTCGTCCAAGCGCCTCGCCGCCCACGATGCGCGCATCGGCGCGCTCCACACTTGCCCAGGCCGAATACTCGGCTGCGCGAGCGACCCGCGTCGCGGAGTCTTCTCCCGTGTCGGCGCCGTAGAGCAGGAGCGCGAAGGTCGGCTGCGCTTCGGCCACAGCGCCGCGGTTGGCAAATACGGACCCGCCGACGAAGGCTACTGCCGCGATACTGGCTGCCAACGCCCAGGTGGACAGGTTGAATCCGGCACGGCGCTGCGGGCCGCGGCGACCTACCAGACCGGCACGGCGCAGCTGCAGCACCGTGGCGTCTTCGAGCTCGGCCGGCGGGGCCTTCTCATGTGGAAGCTTGCCGAGTGCTTCGACCAGATGTTCATCAGAATTGTGGTGCGTCATCTTTAACTCGCAGTTGCTGTTGTGTCTTTGCTGGTGCCGCCCGACAGTCTCTCACGGAGTGCGCGTCGGGCGTGAAAGAGTTGGCTCTTCGATGTTCCCGGCTGCACGCCCAGCCGTTCAGCGATCTCGTCGTGAGTGTAGCCCTCCACATCGTGGAGGATGAGCACCGCCCGGTAACCGGGTGGCAGGGCAGTGAGCGCAGACTCGAGGTCCATCCGCAGGTTCAGGTCCCCGGCGCGGGCGACCGCATCCGCCGACGCGTCCTGAATCTCAGGGCGCTCCCGCCAACGTTCGCGGCAGCAATTCAGCACGATGGACGAAAGCCAGGTGCGCAGCGAGGACCTCCAGCCGAACTCGGGTAGGCCGCGCACCGCGCGGAGCCAGGCATCCTGGATCACGTCATCCACGTCGGCCGACTCGCCTCCCATCAGGCGGCAGGCAAAGGCGTACAGGGCTGGGGTGTGCCGACGGTAAAGCGAGCGAAAGGCGGATTCGTCGCCGTTCGCCGCCACTGCTCGTACGTCTCGCCGATCCGCTTCCGGACCGTCGAGGGGGAGGACGTCAGGGTGTGACAGGTGTGGTGCCTTGGAGCTTGGTGCCGTTCAGAGGATGTATTTGTGCCTGTATCCTAAGTGGCACAAAGGCAGCCCGGGGTTGCACGGCGACCCCCACCCGGGGGATCGGTATTGATTGGGTGCTGCGCGATCAGGGCTTCGTGCCCGGCTTCCTGACGTACATCCCGTCAAAAGCCCGGGTCCAGGTCTTCCCGCCGTCCGTCGAGTTCTCCCAGACCTGACGCACGCTGTCCGGGGAGATCTTGAAGTAACTCATCTTCCCCAGCTGAACCTGCCCGCCGGGGAGCGCAGACTCACTCGTGAATTCCATGTTGCCGTTCTTCAGCCCGCCATGGAAGTAGACGACGCTGCCAATGCCGTCCACCCAGATCTGCTCCCAGCGCTGACGTTCCCGATTGAAGACGTTAAAGCTCTTTCCGCCCGGGCTCTGGGGCGGCATCCAGTTCTCGAGAATCACGCAGCCCGCGAGAATCTTCTCGATGCGACTCTGCGGCTTTGCGCTCCCCGGCCGCGGGGCGGGCGCGCCCGGTGGCGGTGTAGGCGTGACTTCCCACTCGCCGACCCAGTAGTCGAACTCGCGGAACTTCGGGTTCTGCTCGCAGGGAATCGGTGCCTGCTGCGCGGGTGGTGGGCCGCCGGCCGTGCTCGTGGACTGCGCAGTCGCGACCGCGGCGGAAGCGGCAATCAGGAGCGGGATCGAGAGTTGGCGCACGGGGACTCCGTTGGGGTCTCTTGTGCTACCCCGTCAGATCGCGTTGTGCCACTCGCATCTCCCTCACGCAGCGGGCAGATTACCCGCGATGGCCGCACCCACCTCGCCCAAGAAGCGGTCCGCCCCCGCGGCGGATTCCGATCCTTCCTTTAGTTGGAGGTCCGTCGCGCGGACCGCGCTGATCTCGCGCGCGCTCGACGATATCGAGGAAGCGACCAACAAGAACCGCGCGAACGTGCCGCGCGACCACCTGATTCTCTACCAGTTCTCCGCCCGCGGCCACGAAGTGGCGCAGGCCATCCTCGGCGCCTTCATCACGCACCGCCACGACGCGGCAAGCGCCTACTATAGAAACAGGCCTCTGCTGCTGGCGATGGGGCTCACGATCGAAGACGGATTCGCGAGTCCATTGGGGCGTTCCGGTGGATTCAGCAACGGCCGGGATATCGGCGTGGTCTGCAACCTGCCGAATCCGAACGGGCCGGTGGTGTTGCCAATGAGTGGCGACGTCGGCTCGCAGTACACACCCGCCGCCGGCTGGGCGCAAGCGATCACCTACCATCGCGAAGCCCTGGGCGACAAATCGTACGAAGGCGCCATCTCCATTGTGCTCGGTGGCGATGCGTCGGTGGCGACAAACGGCTTCTGGTCGGCGCTGACGATGGCGACCACGCTCAAGCTCCCGATGCTCTTCTTCATCGAAGACAACGGACTCGGCATCTCCGTGCGCGGCGACATGCAAACGCCTGGCAGTGATATCGCCGCCAACCTCGCCTCGTTCGGCAACCTGCATATTCGGAGCGGCGACGGCACCGACGCTGGCGCGAGCGCGGCGCTGATTGCGGATTGCGTTGCGCATGTGCGGAGCGGGAAGGGGCCGGCGCTTGTGCGGCTCACCGTTCCCCGGCTCTGCAGCCACTCGGGCCCCGATAACCAGAAGGGATACCGCACCGACGCGGAGATCGAGGCCGATTCCAAGCGCGATCCGCTGCCGAAGCTGCGTCGGTTTCTCGTGCCCGATCACCTGAGCGAGTCAGAATGGGCGGCGCTTGAGCGCGAGGTGAAGGCCGACGTCGACGTCGCGCTCGCCGCTGCACGAGCCAGGCCGGGCCCTGACCCGGCGGGCGTGGCGCAGTTCGTCATGGCCGACGAGTCGCCCACCGTTGAAGAGGCCTACGGCGGGATGTCGCGCGCCGAGCGCGCAGCGTTGGGCGGATCCGATAAAGCCAGCGACGGCGGCGACACGTTGCGATTCGCCGAAGCCGTGAAGCGCACGCTGGCGCGCGAGCTCGAGGTGAATCCCAAAGTGCTCGTCTTTGGCGAGGACGTCGGCCGAAAGGGCGGTGTGCACCTCGTTACCGAAGGGCTGCAGCGCAAGTTCGGCGACAAGCGGGTGTTTGATACGTCGCTCTCGGAAGAAGGGATCATCGGTCGCGCGGTGGGAATGGCGATCGCCGGATTGATGCCCGTGGCCGAAATCCAGTTCCGGAAATACGCCGACCCTGCGGCCGAGCAGTTGAACAACTGCGGCACCATGCGTTGGCGCACGAACAACCGCTTCGCGGCACCGATCGTCGTGCGCATGCCCGGTGGGTTCGGGAAGGACGTTGGCGATCCGTGGCATTCGCTGTCGGACGAAGTACGGTTCGTGCACGCCTATGGCTGGCAGGTGGCCATGCCATCCAACTCGGCCGATGCCGTCGGGCTCCTGCGCGCCGCGATGCGCGGGGCGAACCCGACGATCTTCTTTGAGCATCGCTCGCTGCTGATGACAGGTGAGGGGAGTGCGAAGTACCCAGGCGACGACTATGTGCTGCCGTTCGGGCGCGCGAATGTGCTGCGCTCCGGCACCGATATCACGGTGGTGACCTGGGGCGCGATGGTGCACCGCAGCCGCGAGGCGGCGGCGCGTTTCGGTGAGCGCGTGGAGTTGATCGACCTCCGCACGGTGGCGCCCTGGGACAAGGCGGCGGTGCTCGCGTCGGTGAAAAAGACGGGGCGCTGTTTGATCGTCCACGAAGACAGTCTCACGGCCGGCTTTGGTGCGGAGATCGGCGCCACGCTCGCACAGGAGTCGTTCTGGCACCTTGATGCGCCGGTGGAGCGTCTGGCGCCGAAGGACATTCCGGTGGCGTACCACGAGGACCTGCTCGCCGCGCTCATGCCCGGCGTTGAGGAGATCGCGGACCGAATCGAGGCTGTACTGAACGCGTAGCCGAGCGCCGGCGTGGCGCGATTCCGCGCGCGCTTGCTCCACAGCGCTCGGACCCCCACATTCGCAGCATGCTCGGCATCTACCTCCTTTTCGCCGTCGTCGGACTCGGGCTCCTCGCCTTCTCGCTCGGCGATGATGCCGACGCGTCGTCGCACGATGTGGGCGACTCGAGCGGCCACGGCGACGCGAGCCATGCGCATCCCGGTGACCTGGTGCTCGGATTCTTTCGCCCGCGCAACCTGATCTTCTTTGCGGCCGCATTTGGAACGACGGGAGCGATTTTCACCTGGCTGGGGCGCTCAGGCCTGAGCACGGCGGTTCTGGCCATGCTGATGGGAGCTGGTGCGATGACGGCCTCGCACGCGCTCTTCCGCTGGCTGCGAAAGACCGAGTCGGCGACCGAGGTGGTTGGCGACGCGGTGCTTGAGGGTTCTACCGGTCGCGTTGCCATTGACGTGGAACCAGGCGTTCGCGGCCGCGTAGTGTGCAACGTTGGTGGCCGCGAAGTGTCGGTCCTGGCGCGGCTCGCGCCGGGAACAGCCGACAAGATCGGAGCCGGGAGCGAAGTCGTCGTCGTCCGCATGGTTGATGGCGAGGCCGAAATCGCTCCGTACGGATCAACTGAGTGAGGTGACACGTGGACCTGATTAGCCCCAGTACCGGAATTGTCCTTGGCGCGATTGCCGTCGGCGTGTTCGCACTGCTGACCTTCATCGTCAAGTCGCTCATCATCATTTGCCTGCCGAACGAGATGGTGGTCATCACCGGGCGCAGGCGAGTTGGCCCCGACGGTCGCGAAGTCGGCTATCGGTTGTTGCACGGCGGACGCACGCTGCGCATTCCGATCATTGAGCGCGTCTCGCGTATTGACCTCACCACGATTCCCATCGAGGTTGCCGTCAAGAACGCATACTCCAAGGGTGGCATTCCGCTCATTGTCCACGGCATTGCGAACGTGAAGGTCTGCGCGCGCGAGCCCGTTTCGTACAACGCGGTGGAACGCCTGCTCGACAAGCCGTTCAATGAAGTGATGCAGATCGCCAAGGACACGCTCGAGGGCAACCTCCGAGGCGTGTTGGCGACATTGACGCCGGAAGAGGTGAACGAGGATCGGCTCAAGTTCGCGCACCGGCTCATCGAGGAAGCCGATGAAGATCTCCGCAAGCTCGGGCTCGAGCTCGACACGCTGAAGATCCAGAACGTGACCGACGAGGTGAACTACCTCGACTCCATCGGTCGCACCAAGACCGCAGAAGTGCTGAAGATCGCGCGCGTCTCCGAAGCACAGCGTACGTCAGAAGCGGAACAGACCGAGGCGGCGGCGCATCAAGCCGCGCAGGTGGCCACCATCCAGGCCAACCTCAAGATTGCCGAAGAGAACAACCGGCTCCGTGTGCGCAAGGCCGAACTCGAGGGTGAGGCGCTCGCGCGCGAAGCCGAGGCCAAGGTCTCGGGCGAGAAGGCGCGCGTGGTGGCCGAACAGCAGCTGCAGCAGGAGCGCATCGGGCTGGAGACGAAGCGGCTCGAAGCCGACGTGCTCTTGCCCGCGCGTGCCGATCGCGAGGCAGCCGAGCAGCGCGCGAAGGGTGCGGCAGCGAAGATCACGGAAGACGGGCGGTCGCGGCTGTTCGTCCTTGAGCAAACGATCAAGCTCTATCAGGGCGCTGGCACGGAGGCTGAGCGCATTTTTATCCTGAACATGCTGCCGGAGCTGATCAAGGACATCAGCGCGTCGGTGGACGGGATGCAGATCGACAAGGTCACGATCATCGATTCGGGTGATCGTGGTGGCGGCGTGGCCAATGCGGCGGCGCAGTTCCCGAACGCGATCATCAAGATCACCGAGCAGATCGAGGCGGCGACCGGCGTGAATATCCTCAGCCGATTGGCGGCAGCGAAGGGCGCGGACGATCAGGCGAAATAGGACCGCGGGGCGACCGATCGCCGCTATGCGGCCGGCGTGCTGCGGGAACTGGCCGGCGCCGGGTGAATGGTCAGCCGCGCGAGCAGGGGCAGCGAGAGCAAGGACACCGCGGACATCACCAGAAAGCTGGTGCCGTATCCGAAATTGCCTGCGAGCCGCCCTCCGGCCCACGCGGACCAGGCCTCACAACCATTCGTGGCCGCCATGAATGTGCTGAACTGCGTGCCGGCGAGTTTGGGATCGGTGAGGTCCATGAACAGCGCATACGAGGCGGCCGTGAACAATCCGATCGCCAGGTAGGTGGCTCCGAGAAGGACGACCGGCAGCATGCCACCCCCGAAGTGCGCGATGTCGGCAACACCCAGCGCGGCAATCGTGCCGACAAAACCGAGCAGAAAGAGCGAGACGCTGCGACGTCGGCCCCAAAGGTCGGACAATCTCCCGCCAACCAGCCCTCCGGTGACGGTCGCCACCACAACGCCAATCCCGAAGAAAAGGCCGATATCGCGTTGCGAGAGCCCCCGATCTACCAGATACGGACCGGCGAGTTGGCCGGCGGATTCAAATGCCGCTGCCGACGTGAGGGCAAAGGCGATTGCGATCCAGGTGATCCGCGATCGCATGGCTTCGCGCAGATGCGCGACGAGTGCGCGCGCATCGCCTGCGCTGCGACCCGGCGCAGTCACCGCGCCGGTGTGCGCAGCGAGCGGCAGCAGCGCCATCGTCCCCAGGATCAAGGCGAGAAGCGCGGCCAATACCCAGTGGCGTCCGAGTTGGCCGAGCACGAGAAGCGCACCGCCGCCAAACACGCTTCGCCCGACCAGCATTCCGGCCTGCATCGCGCCGTTGAGCGTTCCGCGCTCTTCAGGTGGAACGACCGTGATCGCCAGCGCGTCGATCGCCACATCCTGCGTGGCCGCGGCCGTCGCGTGCACCAGGAGCAGAAGGCGCCACCAGCTGAAGTCCGCAACCGGGTCGAGCCAGATCAGTGGCGCCAGGCTCAGCCCCATCAACAGCTGCGCGCTCCCAATCCACGCCCGATATCCCCAGCGCGGCCCACGCCACGCATCCACCAGCGGAGCCCAGAGAAACTTCAGTGTCCACGGGAGCACAAGGCTCGCCGTCAGCCCGGTGATTGCGCCGATCTCCAGGCCCTCGAGCCGCAACAGCGTCGGCAACGCCCACCACACAAACCCGATCGGTGCGCCTTCACACAGGTAAAGCACCGTGAAGAACGCGCGGCGGCCGGAGCGGTGGGCGAGTATGTTCACGGCGTCCGTCGGAGGGGAGTGCGGCGGGCTGCGGACCAGAAATGGCCCGCCCGTAGGCACGACTCGGTCTAGAACATACTATACGATGCATCGTGTGGGCTCACCCGCTCATGCCCCCCCGGCCATCGTCCCTTCTTCCACTGTTCACCCCGATGCAGTCACCCGCTGACCCCATCACATCTCTCGTAGCCACCGGTGAGCAAATCGCGTCGGTACTCCCGGGGGTGCTCACCGCCGGCCTCGTGCTCGTGCTCGGGTGGCTCGTGGCGCGGCTGCTCCGACGCATTTCGATCAAGGCGCTGCGACGCCTGCGGGTCGACTCGCTCGCAGAGCGATCGGGGTTCGAGGGCTTTCTCGTGCAGGGCGGCGTCCCCTTCACCACCGTGACCCTTCTGGGAGGCGCGATCTACTGGGCGGTGATCTTCCTGACATTCGTCGCCCTCATGAACATGCTTGCTGTGCCGGCGGGCACCGAGCTGATCGAACGGATTCTGCAATTCATTCCCAACATCGTCGTGGCTGTGATCGTGTTGATCTTCGGCTCGGTCGTTGCGCGATTCGTGGGGTCGGTGACATTCACCTACCTCAACAACGTCGGAAGCACGAGCGCCACCGCGATCGCGACCATCGCGCGCATGGCGATGCTGGGGTTCGTCGGCGCGGTGGCCGTCGAGCAACTCGCGCTGAAGAGCGAAATTCTCGTCTCCGGGTTCCAGATCGCGTTTGGCGCATTCTGTCTCGCCCTGGCCCTGGCGTTCGGGCTCGGCGGCCGGGAATGGGCCGCTCGCATCCTCGAGAAGTACTGGAAGGTATGACCCCGTGATCATTGACTGCCATGTCCACCTGAATCACTACGCCGACGAAGAAGTCGACGCCCTGAGCACCAGTCTCACCGAGTTGCAGACGACGATGCGCCGCAATCGCGTGGACGCGGCACTGATCCTCACGTCGTACAAGGTCACGCCCGGGCGCCCGTCCACGCGCCAGGTCGTGGAGGCCGTGCGGCACCTGCCAAACCTGCACGTCGTGGCCGGAATTTCTTATGAGACGTTTTCGGCGGACGACGTCGCCACGCTCGACACGATGCTCGCTGCCGGCGACCTCAAGGGATTGAAGCTCTATCCCGGATATGAGCCGTTCTACCCGAACGACCCAAAGCTCGAGCCCGCGTACACGCTCGCGGCCAAGTACGACGTTCCGGTGATGATTCATTGCGGCGACACCTACACGCCACGGGGCAAGGTGAAGTACGCACACCCGCTGCACGTGGACGAGGCCGCGGTGGACCACCCTGACGTGAAGTTTGTCATTTGCCACCTCGGGAACCCGTGGCTGACCGACTGTATGGAAGTGGTGTACAAGAATGCGAACGTTTACGCAGACATCTCGGGACTGGTCCTCGGCAACTTCAGCGACCGTTTTGAGGAATACATGCGGCGCCAACTCCAGGACCTGCTCGTCTGGGGCGTGGATCCCTCCAACGTGCTGTATGGCACGGATTGGCCGATCTCGTCGATGGAGTCGTACCTCGAGTTCATGGAGGATCTCCGCATCCCCGTGAAGGAGCGCTCGGCGATCATGTGGGAGAACACCGCCCGGCTGTTCAAGCTGCCGCGCCCCGCGGAGTCCAGCGCGTTCGGCGCGCTGCTCGGGGGGCTTTGAGTGCCTGGCGTACCGCCGGTCCCTGTGATCGTTCGCGAAACGCACCCCGCGGATTTTGGGTCCATCATCCGGCTGTGCGAGCGTGTGTACCCCGGCAGTACGCCCTGGGCGACGGAGCAACTCGCCTCGCACCACGCCGTCTTTCCGGAGGGACAGTTCGTCGCCGTGGATCCGTCGAGCGGCGACGTGGTCGGGATGGCCGCCAGCCTCGTGATCCTCTGGGACGACTATGAACCGCAGGGTGCCTGGCGTGGATTCACTGCAGGCGGGACGTTCGCCAATCACGATCCGGCGCGTGGACGAACGCTCTACGGCGCCGAGATCATGGTGTCCCCCGACTTGCAGGGACGCGGCGTCGGCAGCGCGCTCTATGCCGCTCGACGCTCGCTCGCCGAACGGTTAGGGCTGCTGCGGATCCGAGCCGGCGCCCGGCTGCGCGGGTATGGCATACATGCCGACACCATGACACCCGTTGACTACGTGGTCGCCGTGATTCGCGGCGCGCTGTTCGATCCCACGCTGAGCTTCCAGTTGCAGCGCGGGTTCCACGTGATTGACGTGGTCGAGGGCTACCTGCGGCATGACCCAGAGAGCCGCGGCGCGGCCGCGACAATCCAGTGGCTTAATCCGAAGATCGCCACGCCCTCTGACTATGGCGTTGCCGACCCGCGCCTTGCGCCGTTTGTTCCGCGCCCGGCGCCCTGACCGGGACCGCTGGGTCACGCTGCGGGCCGCCACTTGACTCGTTTTCCGGTCCCCGCTAACCTCCGTCCTCCGCGACACAGGATTCACACACGTGATCGCGAACCCACTGTTCAGGATCTGCCTGTGAAGAACTCCATCCGACTCACCCTTGATAGCGCCGTCCGGGTCATGCCCGGACGCGACCGCTACGTCGCGGCATCAATGCCGCTGACGGGTGAGACCGTCTACGTCGGAGCAGGCGCGAGAGCATAAGTCAGTCCGCACATCCGCGGAATGAACATCGCCCCACCTGTGCCGACAGCACGAACCGGCAGGTGGGGCGACTTCTTTTTCATTCTACGGACTCTTCATGACTACTGATATGTCATCACGCGCTTCGAACATCTGGGCGGACCTCAAGCTCGCTGCGCGCGGGACCAGGCACGACTACACACAGGGCCCGATCGGCCGGTCGATCTTCCTGCTCGCTGTGCCGATGGTTCTCGAGATGGTAATGGAATCCATCTTCGCCGTCGTCGACATGTTCTGGGTTGCAAAACTCGGGGCGGCGGCGGTCGCCACGGTGGCGCTCACCGAATCGATGATGGCCATTGTGTACACCCTGGCGTTCGGCCTGGCGATCGGCACGACGGCTACCGTGGCACGGCGCATCGGCGAGAAGGACCCGGACGCCGCCGCCAAGGCTGCCGTGCAGGCCATCACACTCGGCGTGATCGTCTCCGGCGCACTCGGTGTGCTCGGCGCAGTCTACGCGGGCGACCTTCTCCGGTTGATGGGCGCTGGCCCCGACGTGCTCGAGCACGGCGTCGGCTTTGCGCGCGTGATGCTGGGCGGCAGCGCGAGCGTCTTCATGCTCTTCGTCATCAACGCCGCCTTTCGCGGCGCGGGCGATGCGGCGGTGGCGATGCGCGTGCTCTGGATCGCCAACGCCTTCAACATCGTGCTCGGGCCGCTGTTCATTTTCGGACTCGGGCCCTTTCCTGAACTCGGCGTAACCGGCGCTGCGGTGGCCACGACAATCGGCCGCAGCATCGGCGTGCTGATCGCGGCGAGCAAGCTCTACAAAGGGGCGGGACACATCGCGGTCCATCGCGAGCATCTCGTCTTCGATGTGGGAGCCATGGTGCGGCTCGCGCGCATGTGCGCGGTGGGAACGTTTCAGATCCTGCTTGGCACCACGGCCTGGATCGGCCTGATCCGCATCCTCGCGACGTTCGGCAGCGTGGCCGTTGCGGGTTACGGCATCGCGATCCGCATCGTGATCTTCGCGCTCTTGCCGGCGTTTGGCCTCAGCAATGCGGCCGCGACGATGGTGGGGCAGTCGCTTGGTGCGCGTGACCCCGCGCGCGCCGAACAAGCCGTATGGACGGCGTCGCGCTACAACCTCGTATTCCTTGGTGTCATTGGACTGCTCTTCGTCGCCTTTGCGCCCTGGATCGTCGCGGCGTTCACCACCGAACCCGACGTCGCCCATGCGGCCACGCTCGGATTGCGAATCATTGCCGCTGGCTTTCCCATGTACGCATTCGGGATGACACTGACACAGGCATTCAATGGCGCTGGCGACACCTGGACGCCCACCTGGATCAACGTGTTTGTATTCTGGATGTTTGAGATTCCATTCGCATGGTATCTCGCGAAGCACACGTCTCTGGGCTATACCGGCGGGTTCGTGGCCGTGCTCGCCGCCTACTCAGTGCTGGCCGTGGTGAGTGCGCTGGTGTTCAGGCGTGGTGGATGGAAGGCGAAGGTGGTGTAGCCCGCTACTCAGGGAGCCGCCCCACCGGCCTGACCGCCGGTGGGCAAGGCGAATGTCGCCACGACAGGACAGTTGATGACGACGCCCACCGCGTGAAGTCCACCGATGCCGGGATTGGGGGTGCCCGGCATCGCACTCACGATGAGCCCGCGCTCGGCGAACGCCCGCACCTCGCCGAGTGTGAGGAGTTTTTCTCGTTGGTTGGCTGCAATGGCGGCAGGGGTCCACATCACCAGATGCAGATCCCAGAGTGGCGAGTACGATGTGGTCACGCCGCGCGGGCCGGGTGCGCCCTCGAGGATGTTCAGCGGCGCCAATCCGTCGAGGAGCGCAGACTGCATGCCCTGGCGGTCCGGCGAGTCGCGTCCTGTTGCGCCGTTTGCAAATGCGACGATAGCGAAGCGTGCGGATCCTGTCGCCACCGAGGCCGCGGCCGGCGCATTGGCGAGACTCGGGACCCACGTCGCGCCCTCGAGCGCGGCCACCGTGGCGTCGGATGCTTCGGTGGAGATGTACCAGGCGTGGCGCGTGTCCGCGTATCCGCGTGTAATCCGCATCGTTACGTAATCGCGCGCGGCATCAAGAGAAATCACACGATCGAGAACATGCCGCTCATCGCCAATGATCGGCGCGTTGATGACCACGCCATTGGCCAGTTGCACGAAGGGCGAATACCCGGCCTCTCCAACCGACCCGGGTTTCGCGTTGGCTGGAGGAAAGCCGGTTCCGGCCGACGGCACTACCGATCGCTCGGGCGTGAAGTCGACTCCGGCGGCGTAGCGAAGTTGGCCGTCGGCCGCCTCCGTGGCGGACTGAACAGCAGACGTTCCGGCGAGGGCCGCCAGACGCGGTGCCCAGGAGACGCCGCGTCGCTCGGCGTCGGCGCGGTCCGACGACTCCGTGACGATGTGCCAGACGAGCCGCCGACCCACCAAGCCCTGATGCAGCGGCAGGGTGACGGTACCCGCGGCGGTGTCCACGCCAGCAGCTGGCGTGAGGGCAAACGTGGCCGGTGGGACGCGATTGCGCCCACAGGCCAGCACGAATAAAAGCACGAAACTCAGTTTGCGCATGTATATCCCCGTTGCCGCGTGTACCCAATCGTGTTTGCCAGTGCTAGCGTTCTCACCTGCCCGAAACTTGCATCCCGGACCAGCACCTATGACCGATAACACAGAACGCCCGGGATTCGTTCCCCTGGCGACCTACCGAGAGTACCCGGTGGACCAGATGGTGACGCGTAGCCGCGCGTTTGCTGCGGACATGCAGCGGCGTCGCACGGTCCGCCAGTTCAGCGATCGGCCAGTGCCGCGCGAAGTGATCGACGCGTGCATCGAGACGGCCGGCACCGCACCGAGCGGGGCGCACCAGCAGCCGTGGCACTTTGTGGTGGTCAGCGACGTGGCAATGAAGCGCGCCATTCGCGACGCGGCGGAGGGCGCGGAGGCGGAGTTCTACTCCACAGCTCCGGCCGCGTGGCTCGCGGCACTGGCGCCGCTGGGGACGGATGCCAACAAGCCATATCTTGAGGCAGCCCCGTACCTCATCGCGGTTTTTGCCGAGCGGTATGGTGTCAACGCGGACGGTTCGCGCCGCACGCACTACTACGTGCAGGAGTCGGTGGGCATTGCGTCGGGCTTTCTCCTGGCCGCGCTGCACCACGCCGGCCTGGTCACGCTGACGCACACGCCGAGCCCGATGGGATTTCTGAACAAGGTGCTCGGGCGCCCCGAGAATGAAAAGGCGATGATGCTGGTTGTGGCTGGCTATCCGGCAGCAGACGCGGCCGTGCCCAACATCACGCGAAAGCCGCTGTCGGAGATCGCGACGTACCTGTAGGGTCCGTCGCACGGCGGCTCACCTGGAGTTGACGTCCGCGTTGCGTGGCAGTAAAGTAAACCGTATGGTTTACCTTGCCAGATCGCTCGATGCCACTTTTGGCGCATTGGCGGACCCCACGCGCCGGAAGATTCTCCTTCGCCTCGCCCGCAGGGACGAGACGATCAAGGAACTGGCCGGCCAGTTTACGATGACGCTGCCCGCCGTGTCCAAGCACGTGCGCGTATTGCAACGTGCCGGTCTGCTTCGGATCACACGCGACGGCCGCGCGAGGCGGACCAGCTTCGTTGGCGCGCCGATGCAGCAGGCCGCGTCGTGGATCGAGCAGTATCGCCCGCTGTGGGAACATCAGTTCGACCGACTCGCGCAGTACCTCAACGCCACCACTTCCGGGATAGACGCATGGCCGACGAATCAGCCGAGCCCACACTCGAAGTCCGTCGCACCTTCAACGCCCCGCGCGAACGCGTCTACGCGGCGTGGACCAAGGCGGAAGAACTCCAGCGCTGGAGCGCGCCGGGCGACATGACGGTGCCCGTCGCCGAGGTCGACCTGCGTGTGGGCGGGCGCTATCGGATTGTGATGGAAGCACCGGACGGTACGCAGCACCGCGCGATTGGCGTCTACCAGGTGATCGATCCGCCGGCGCGCCTGGCCTACACCTGGTCGTGGGAGACTCGTCCGGCGATCTCGGACACGCTGGTCTCACTCGAATTCATCGAGCGCGGCGCCTCGACCGAAGTGGTGCTGCGCCACTCGAAACTGCCGAACGACGAGGAACGAACAATGCACGAACGTGGCTGGGTCGGTTGTCTCACCAAATTGTCCACCGTCATCTAAACCGGAGCCATCAGATGTCAGCATCACCGAAGCAACAGCTCATTGCGGCCCTGAAGGACGAGACCGCCCGTACTCGCCGGCTGCTCAATGCGTTTCCCGCATCGGCCAGCGAGATGCGGCCGCACGCCACCTCGCAATCGGCCCGAGAGGTGGCACATACACTATGCATCGAAGCCGGCGTCAGCACGGCAGCGGTGAATGGCACGCTCGACCTGTCAAAAATGGGCGCCATGCCGCCCGCCCCGGCAACGTGGGGCGAAGTCCTCGCCGCGTTCGATGGCGCGTATGCGGGACTCATCGGGCTGCTCGAGAAAACGGCCGATGCCGAGCTGGACAAGACCGTCACGTTCCTGACCGGGCCGAAGCAGATGGGACCGGTACCCAAGCTGGCGCTGGTGCAGTTCATGCTGAACGACCAGATCCATCACCGTGGACAGTTGTCAGTCTACCTGCGGATGAGCGGCAGCAAGGTGCCTTCCATCTACGGGCCATCGAAGGACGAACCCTGGATGTAACAGGCCGGGCCTGGAGCCGGTGCCGGCCAAAGTCGTCACCGATTCCCTGCAGACCAACCCAAGCACCCAAACGGCCATCCAAGCGTAACAGCAGCGCACGCCAGCCCCGGCACACGGCACAGACGCCGTGTGACGGACGCGGCACCACAACAGAGGTCCGAGTGAAGAAGTTTCTCGTGCTGTATCGATCGACCGTGTCAACAAAGGACCAGATGGCGGAACTCACTCCCGAGTCCGGCAAGGCCGAAATGGATCGCTGGATGGCTTGGGGTGGAAAGACCGGTGCAGCTCTGGTTGATTGGGGCGCCCCGTTGGGAGAAACGACAGAGCTGAACGGAACGAGCACCGGCGCACATCTGAGCGGCTATTCGATTGTGCAGGCCGAGTCGATGGACGCGGCGAAGGGTCTGATGGATGGTCATCCGCACTACACGGCGCCTGGCGCATCGATTGCGCTCGTCGAGATCATGCCGATGCCGGGGGCGTAAGGCGCAACACGCTCGGCGAAATACCCGGACAACAACGGTGGTGCGCGGGGCGCCAATCGCTTAATCTCCAGCCGCAATGGAGAACAAACTTTCCCCCGGCACCGACGGCTCAGCGACCGCCCCCCTCTCCGGGGGGGTGGTTGCCGAATGCCCGCTCACTCCGCGTTGGAAGAAGTTTTCCAAGCGTGTGATTCAGCTCGGGTTCCTCTTCTTTCTCTTGAAGGGGATTGCGTGGCTTGTGGTGGGATTCGTCGCATGGAAGGGGCTGACCTGACAACGCGCCAAGCCGCCTCCGGGGTGTGTAAGAAACTCCCCGGCGCAGCCCCCATAACATGGCAAGGACCCTGCTGCTCCTCGGGGTGCTGTACTTCGGCGCCCACGCTGTGGCGCTCGCGTTCACCCGCACGCGCGTGCCGGATGTGCTGCTGCTCATGATCGTGGGTATCGTGGCCGGCCCGATCACGCACCTTGTCTCGCCGACGGCGTTCGGGACGATCGGTCCGGTGCTCGCGACGATCACGCTCGCCGCGATTCTTTTTGAGAGCGGCACGGCACTCGACCTGACGTCGGTGGCGCGGTCGGCCAGAAGCACGTTGGCGATCGCACTTGCAACGGTGGCCGTCACGATCGTGATTGTCGCCGTCGCGGCGGTCAGCCTGGGAGGACTGACCTGGGCGACGGCGTTCCTGCTCGGCGCAATCGTCAGCGGCACGTCGAGTGCCGTGGTGATTCCCATGGTGGGCGCGCTGCGCATGAAGGAGCGGACTGGGACCATCCTCATCCTCGAAAGCGCCCTGACCGACGTGCTGTGCATCGTGTTGACGTTCGCGCTGCTGGACGCGCAGACGCAGGACACCCTGTCCATCGGGCCGGTGGTCGGACGGACACTGGCTTCGCTGACCTTTGCCGCCGTCATTGGCGTCGCGGGCGGAACGGCTTGGCTGCGAATCTGGAATTGGGTGCGACAGTTTCCCGCCACGATGTTCGCCACGCTGGCCTGGGCGCTGGTGCTCTACGGTTTTGCCGAGGTCCTGGGCTTCAGCGGGGCAATCGCAGTGCTGTCGCTCGGATTGTCGCTGCGCAACCACGAATCGCTCAAGCTCAACCAGCTCTTTCGGGGTTCCACGTTTTCGGGAATCGACATCACCGAACAGCGCTTCTATGCCGAAGTGGTCTTCCTGCTGAAGACTTTCTTCTTCGTGTACCTCGGCATTTCCATGCGCTTTGATTCCATTGCGGGGTTTGCCGTCGCGGCCGTGGCCCTCCTGGGCGTGTATGCCGCTCGCGTCATCATCGTCCGGGAACTCGTGTCCAAGGACACGCCACGCAACGACGTGGCCGTTGCGGCGGTGATGGTGCCAAAGGGGCTGGCCGCTGCGGTGTTGGCCGGACTGCCAATCCAGGCGGGGGTCGCAGGGGGCGACACGGTTCAGGCGGTGACGTACGCCATCGTGCTGATCAGCATCACCCTCACGGCGCTGGCGGCGGGATTCCTCGGCACGAATGCCGCGGCCGGCGTCAAGCGCACACTCTTCGGCCGGTTTCCGGCGGAGCCGCCGGACCCGGCTTAGTGGCCGCCCGCCGCGGTACAGTAACCCGGCGCCGGTGTGTCAAGCGCAATAGCGCTGGCACTTTCCATCGGTCGGGCCGGAAAATTCAGGCGCCGATGCGGTGGCGCGCATTCCTTCGATACGCGCCTGGCGCTCAGCCGCCCCGCGCGCCGCGCAGCTTCTCGAGCCGCCGTCGGAGCATTCGTTCAGCGGCCCGCGCGGCCGAGCGAAATGCCGCAGCCCCCGTACGCGCGGTGGCCGAAACGGCCAGCGGCTGGGCGTTCGACAACCGCATCTCGATGGTCACGCCAACCGTGGGCGCACGTTTCGTTCCGTTCTCGGTGCGGAACACGACATTGATGCGATCGATTCGCATCGCGCGGTGCCCGAGGGCCGTGCCAAGCGCGAGACGCACGGCGTCACGATCTACTGTGCCGTCCGCCGAGACCGCACCCTGTATGAACACCGGAGTTGACTCGGCGCCCGTGCGCCCGCGGGTCGCCCGAGGGGCGACAGCAGCGAGCCGGCCCATGGCGACCGGCTTGCGGGGCGTGGCGGATT